>Ga0265294_10005161_pt1 | contig 16002 bp, 14 predicted proteins | sample MunlanPumphouse3_FD_192504 | JGI IMG/M metagenome (GOLD analysis project Ga0265294, IMG submission 192504) | Groundwater microbial communities from a municipal landfill in Southern Ontario, Canada - Pumphouse #3 | ecosystem: Environmental > Aquatic > Deep subsurface > Groundwater | place...
CGTATGGATTGCGTCCTAAAAAGTACGCATTGGAAATAGCTTAGCAGTTCAATAATATGGAACACAATTCAACAATGTGGTAACTACATCTAAATTTACCAAATCGGTTGAGTAATTTCCAAAGCCATTTAGAGACGTTTGGGAAGTATCTGGGTTAATTATGACTGCTAAACAGAGGTAATCTCTTTCCTGCGGGTTGATCTTGAAGGAAGGTCGCTGTTCCTAGAAGTAAAGGCTGAATTAGGCTTCTTTGAGTTTTCACGTCTCGAAATCGATAAACAGCTTGTTTAGCTTTTCTATTGTCTTCAAGAAGGGTTCCTTATACCTTTCAATCGCTTCGTCGGTCATTCTGTTAGAAGGCCCGGCAATACTGACGGCATACTTCGCGAATCCGTGATTGTCCAATATGGGTGCGGCAAGGCACTTTATGTTTTCCTCCTGTTCGATCCTGTCATACGCATAGCCGTGTTCTCTTATCCACTCTAGCTCTTTTCTGAGCTGCTCCTTGTCGGTGATAGTATTGTCGGTTCTTCTTGCGAGGGTCACTCTTTCTAGATAACCATCAAGGTATGAGTTCGGTTGAAAGGCAAGCAATGCCTTTCCGACACCTGTACAGTACATTGAAGCTGTGACACCAACCGTTGAATGGGGGCGGAGGGCGTGTGTAGGATGGAGACATTCGATGTATATCACTTGGTCTCTGAATAGCGATGTGAGATGAATAGTCTCGTTAATTTCATTTCTGAGTTCCTCGAGGTAGGGAAGGGCTACCTCTCTGAATTCTAGGTTCCTTCTCATGAGTCCGCTCAACTGGAGAATCCTGTTTCCGAGCATATAAAAGTTCCTGTCCTTCGTGAGGTAATCCAATTCTGTCATTGCTGCAAGAATATGATGTACGGTGGCTTTGGGATAACCTAACCTGTCCACTATGTCGCTTAGTCTCCATTTGCTTTGCTCAAAGAACAACTCGAAAATCTCGTCCACTTTTTTGAAAGATTTGAAATGTTCCATAATATTGACCTCACTCAATGACATTGATAATAGAATATCAAAAAATGCTTTCGATAGCAAATCTCTTTTTGAATTACATTTCGAATACAGGTGAGCTAGTGTGAGGAAACCATCAATTAAGACTGAACTACTGAACGGATCCAGATCAAGATTGAATCTTTTCTGAAGCCGCAATTCAACTTAAGACTGAGTACCCCAGAAAAAAAGACCGGCCCTTTAGGCCGGCCTTCTTAAAGTCAATAACTACTTCAGCTGGAAGCCTATGCTGAAGTTGATGGTCGCAAGTTTGTTGTCGGTGAAGCCGTCGGGGCTGTCGGAGTTTTCGGAAGTGCCCTTAGCGGTTCCACCTATGAAACGTACATTGAAATAGGTTTCGAGATAATCCGTTAGAAGCAGGCCAGCTCTTATAGAGGCGTCCAGCACCGATCCCTCGAAGTCGAAGTCTGCTCCGTTAATGAAACTGCTGGAGGCGTAGAAGCCGTCGATGTCGGCAGCGAGGTAAGCCTTTTCATTCAGCCAGTATGCGCCCTTCACTTTGATAATCGGAACGGGACCGACATTTTTGTTGTCGACGAACTTCGTTCCGTCGAGAGACTCGAAGTAGATATCTGCATTTCTCAACTGAAGAGAAAGACCGAGGGCAAGATAGCTGTTGCCCTTTCTCAAGACGTCGTAAGTGTAACTGACCCTGTAGAAGGGGAAACCGTAGTTCAAGAGGATTCCGCTTCCGGCGGGGAAGGTGACTCCATCGACTATCAGATCGTTTTTAAGCTGAACCTTCGACTGAACGGTGAGCGGCTGATACAGAAAGTAGACCGTATGTTTGCCGATGCTCAGCCCAGCGGTGTACCTTTGATATGGAAAGAGAACGTCCTGACCGCCATCTTTCACGTAGTTAAGAACGGTTCCCGTCTGACCGAACTGAATGGTGTGGAAGATCACTCCTGTAAATCCGATCTCATAATCAAGCTCGAGTTTGAACCTGTTTTCGGGTTTGTTCAACATGCCTGCCGATGAAGCAACTGCGATAAGAAGTACTACTATCAGTACGAACCTTGTCTTCACGATCCCACCTCCGTTTATACTGATTACAATTATATAGCTTCCGGTTACAAAAGTGTCAGGTCATTTGGGGATTATCGATCTCTTTTTCGCTGCTAGAATAGTCGCAAAGGGGGCAGATATGGAGAAGCGTTTACCTATTCTGGAACATGATTATGAAAGACCGGCCGTCATAGAACCGACGAAAGTCATCTCTTCGATCCCCGAAATGCCGGAAAGAGCGGTAATTCTCTTCTATCAGGGCGTGATAGAGACTCTCTTGAGCAAGGGTCTTCTGAAGAAGATCATTGACAGGAGAAGCGAGGTAGGATTCTTCCCAGTCTATGAGATCGAATACAGAGAGGTCAAAGTCGCTATCTTGAATCCCGGACTTGGAGCTCCGTCGGCGGCGGGCTTCTATGAGGAGCTCATCGCCCTTGGAGTTAGAAAAACAATAGCCTGCGGCTCATGCGGAGTATTGAAGAGAGAGATCCCTAGGGGAGAAATCATAGTCGTTGAATCTGCCATCAGAGACGAGGGAACATCGTACCATTACCTTGAGCCTTCCCGCGAAATCGCTGTAGATACAGAGGTGTTGAAAAAGGTGGAGGCCTCACTGGAAGCTTTATCGATTCCATATCTCAAGGGAAAGACGTGGACAACAGACGCTTTCTACAGGGAGACGAAGAAGATAGTCAAGGAGAGAATCGACGAGGGCTGTATTACCGTCGAAATGGAGGCTTCGGCCCTTATGGCCGTCTCGAAGTTCAGAAATGTCCTCTTTGGACAGCTGCTTTCCTCGGGAGACGACGTTAGCGGCGAAGAGTGGGACAGAAGATTTCATCCCGAGGCCGCCAGTCATAAGGAGCGTGTCTTCTGGGCGGCGATAGAGTGCTGCCTGAGATTATAGATCTATTGCCATTCAAGCCCTTTGATGTGCATGTCAGAAAACTGAAAGGGTGATAGTATGTTAGAACCGATCAGGATTTCTGCAAGAGAACACTCAAGTGCGATAGAAATCTTGGCAGAAGCATTTGCCGATGATCCGATGGTCAAATACGTAGTTAGTGAAAAGAGAAGGGAAGTCACAAGGAAGATCTACGCAGTCATGTTTAAGGCCTATTCTACCAGAGGGAATGCCTATTTCGATTCGCCCGATATGAAAGGAATGATTCTTTGGATTGATTCTGAAGAAGAGCCCGGCCTTGGAGCATGGATCAGGAGCGGAGCCTTGAAAATGCTCAAATTTCCAGCAAGATCACTTAATCGTCTTATGAAGGTCGGCAGGGGAGTCTCGAAGGTCCACAAAGATTGCATAAAAGGTCACCACCTTCACCTAATCTTCATTGCCGTTTCTCCCGCTTCGCAGGGCAAGGGTATTGGAAGGCAGCTTTTGAGCCTTCTTACGCGTCAAGCAGATTCAAGAGCTCTCCCCTGTTATCTGGAGACTCAAAACCCTTTAAACCTAGGCTTCTACAAATCCTTTGGCTTTTCCATTGTGAGGGAAGTTGAAATATCGTCCAAACTCACGACCTGGAGCATGATTAGAAATGCTATGTGGAATAATGAATGAGATGGATCGCTGCACTTGCGACAGTCTTTTTTCATAAGCAAATAGAGAGAAAATGCTAGAGAAACTCAGAACTAAGACGTGTAGTACTCGAGATTTTCGGGTAAACAAAGTCACTCTTTCATTAATCAATTTTGCAGGCAGACTGAAAGACGGTTATTGTTAACAGTATCCTTTCTTTTGGTTCTGTGCGACACACTTCTTCGTTCGTTTCTCTATGGCTCTATGTGTGGTATAAACGGTATATTAGAAGATGATTGTCATAAGTATTGTGGCCACGCAGTTGTAAGATGATTATCAAGTGGATTTGGCAAAGAGAATTCGTCTTTTCGAGATTAAAAGTGGCCGGTGATATAATTGTGGTGCAAATACCTTAACGTCTAAAAAGGATAGGTGGAGGTGTTGTATGCTTAAAAGAGGGTTTTTACTGGGTGTATTTGTGATTCTGTCGGCTTTGATGCTCGCAGGAATAGTTGGCGCGGTAGCCGAAATTGATAAGTACGGTAACGTTCATACGAATATCCCCATGGAAGCAGTTGTTTACGCCGCTATTGAATCAGGAGACTTGGTCTACGTAACGATGGGTACAACCACAATCATGGTCCCATTCGTAACAACATATGGTGATGTCGACAGAGGACAGCCTCTTGCAAGATACTCCGACATGCATGTTCTTCTCGCTATCAACTATGGTAATTTCGCTCAGACTTACGGACTTGAGGTTGGAAGTCCCGTTTACATGGGTCTGGTCGAGAAAGGGGCTTACAAGGATGAGCTGGAGATAAGACATCTTGTGAGAAGCGACGTAAGGGAAGATTACGCAAGTGATGCGGTTTTCGCGAACTTCAGAGAGATTACCCTCGGAGATATAGCTCCGGGTAAGCTTTACAGATGCTCCCATCCTTCGATAGACGATCCCAGGGCTCCCTACGCGTCGGCTCTTATCGAGCAGGCCGGTATCAAGACTGTTATCAATCTCTCCGATTCAGATGAAGAGCTCGCACTAAATCTTGAATACTCGGAGTACTACAAGTCCATCGGCGAGGCCGGTAACCTCATTAATTTGAACATGGGTGTCGATCCTCTCGCAGACGACTTTGCGAAGAAGCTCGGAGAGGGCCTTAGATTCATGATAGCTCACGAGCCGCCATACCTGATTCACTGTGTCGAAGGCAAGGATAGAGCCGGAATCGCATCTGCTCTGCTTGGCGCAATCATGAACGCTAAGACCGACGAGATTTATGCCGATTATGTCAAGTCTTACGAGAACTACTACAATGTATTACCAGGAACCGCAGCTTACGATGCAGTGAGAAAGATCGTCGCAGATCTCTTTGTATTAATGAACAATGGTAATCCAGTCAGCGATGTCAATGTGAAAAGCGTTGCACTTAACTATCTGACAAAGAGGGCAGGTCTAACTTACACAGAGATCGCCGCTATTCAGGATATTCTAAGATAATCAAGTATTGAATGCTATTATCGAGAGGCGGTCTAGAACCGCCTCTTTTCTTAGAGATTATGGTGGTGTTTTGGAATGTGGGATGTGCTGAATGACATAGAGCTTTCGATTATGGATTCGCTTAATGCAGTTATGTCTGGCCAGTTTATAGATCTTTTCCTCTCTTTCATGCTGTTTCTCGAGAGAGGGGCCTTAGTGTGGATCCTTCTTACGGTCTTTCTTCTCTTAGATAAGAAATACCGTAGAGCAGGTTATATAACTTCGCTCGGACTCGGCATAACTCTGCTCATTGTCTTCGTTATCCTAAAGCCCGTTTTCGGAAGGCTACGGCCGCTAGAGTTTATCGAGGGATATACTATCATCTTTCCAATTCCCGAAACTTACTCCTTCCCCTCTTCTCCGGTCGGCGTTGCTTCTGCATACACTGCCGTCTTATGGAACAGCGTCAAGATGCTCAGGGTTCCCCTGGTTCTACTTTCTTCTCTAATAGCTCTGGCAGAGGTTTACGTCTATTTCAGTTATTTCTCGGACGTTATTGCCGGTGCCCTTATCGGCATAGCATGCGGAATCGTCACCGTCTGGCTCTTCGACAAGTACACTATTATCAAGCCTGAGAGAAACGACAAATCCGGCAGCTTACAGTAACTACGCTCATGATAGATGATCTACCAGTCGACCACGGCCTCGAAAAGGTCAGTATTTCCTGGAACGATTCCCATTAGTGTTCCGTGAAAAGCGTAAGCGCTGGAAATCGCTACTACTTTTCCTCCCCCGATATTGGATGTTACTACAATCGGTATGGGCGCAGGAGCCTGCGGCACATAGGTCACTTCATCGCCACTAGGTACATAGGTAGTGAAGATTGCAGATGATTCGGCAAAGATTGCGACTGTCGCATTCCCTTCCACAGTAAGCTTGGTAGCCATCATCATGGCGATCTTCGCAGAGAGGGAAGATGCAAGCGGGTGAGTCGTGAAGTTATCGGATGTTATCATCATCTTGTTTCCGCCGATATTGTTGACGGTATCCGTTACAAGCCCCCATACAAAACCTATTCCGGTATTGAGGCCGTCGGAAAGAGCATCTAGAAAGAAGGTGCTTGCCGGTGGAATCTCAACGAGCATATCCATCATGATGATCTTGCCTTTTTTAGTTAGCTGTGTTTTCAGTTTGTCTATGTCCGAAGTGGAGTAACTCGCGCTTGGCATCGAAAGGATCACGATCGCGTAGTTCTGCGGTTCAAACCCTACCGCAGAGGAGTATCTGTATTCGTACTCCTTTGACGCGAGAATTGCAATTATTCCATCGAAAAACTCACTCTCCTCCTCTCCAAATCTGTTTGCATGGGAATCATCTATAAGGGCTATCTTTAGAAGAGGCTTTTCTCCCCATATGCATCCCGAAAGAATAAAGATCAGAGCTACTATTACGAGCAGTACGAAGAAACGTTTCATTCTCTCACCTCCCATCGAGATCATACGACTGAAGTCGAAAGTTACATTATACGCGTTGAAGTATAGAGAATTAAGCTGGAGAGACGGCAGCTAATTTCTGGTCGAAGAGATTTCGGAATCGAGTCGAATAAAGTCTGGTTGAGAGAAAAATATCTATCTGGAAGTACATTGTGTTTTTATATTTTATATGTAAATCAATTGGACACGCAAACGAATTCTTTCGGGGAATGTCCGACATCTTCAAAATCATTTTGAAGGCTGTGTATCAACACGAACCGTAAGATCAGGCTGTCGAAAGTTGCCGAAAGATTTCGTCTCGCGCGCTTTCAGGAGCGCCAGAAGAGGCAAACTGTTATTAGTAGGAACTTGACGGGTATTTTGGCTTTTTTCTCTATCGAATCAGCAAGGTTGTGATGAAGAGCTCAAGGAATCCTGTGAACAAGGTCCCGGTAGTTTATAATGTGTATACGGTAAGACCGTTAATCTGATTGAATCACCTGGGGAGTGTTTGTATGCAGAGAGTATCGGATGATTTTGGAAGAAACCTGAGTGTTTCAGCCTCGGCAGCTTTGGAGTACGAGTCTCAGGGAGAGAAGATGTTGAAGAGGGTCAATGAGCTTATGGCGGCGAGAGAGGATATTTCTGAGCTTCTCGGCATGAATCCGCTATACATTATGTATGACAACAACTCGAATCATCTTCGATTCATCTCAAATGTGATTAAGCTGAACGACTACGATCTCCTGGCGAAGACTCTACCCTGGGTCTATAAGACGTACACCTCGAGAAACTTCTCGGTCGATTTCTTTCCTGAAGTCTTGAAAGCCTGGATGAATGCAATAAATGAATTTCTAAGTCTGGAAGACGCCGCTCAAGTTGTCGAGGTATATAGGGCCATGCTGGATTCTCATAATGCGGCTGTTCAGCATGCTCAAGAAGGTCTTATCCAGATGAAGGTTGACGAGGACTGGAAGCCCGTCGAGAGGAAGACTGTCCTTGCGTTACTCACAGGCGATTACAAAGAGCTCAAAGAGATTGCTAACCGTTCAATCAACAGTGAAGAGTCGCTTGCCGATTTCTATCTGAAGGTAGTTCAACCGGCAATGTATGAGATAGGCTACCTGTGGCAGATCGGTGAGATATCCGTTGCCGAGGAGCATCTTGCGACTTCTCTCATGAACAGACTTATGGCAAGCACCTACAGCATGATCGAGACCGTGCCTTCGCACCCCAGAAGAAAGGCAGTAGTACTCAGTTCGCAGAACGAGTACCATGAGCTTGGAGCAAGGATAATAGCCGATCTTCTTGAGTTGAGTGGCTGGAACGTCAGCTATCTCGGTGCCAACACGCCGGTATCCGAAGTCCTTAAGCATCTGAAGAAAAATCTGCCTATGTTGCTTGCCGTTTCCGTTACAATGTCCTTCAACCTGGATCTCACGAAAAAGCTTATTCAATCCGTCAGATATGATAGTGATTTCGAGGAAATGAAGATCATGGTTGGAGGTCTTGTAATCAACGAATCGGAGGACCTCTGGAAGAGGCTGGGAGCAGACGGAACTGCCGAATCGGCCGTTGAAGCTATCGAGCTTGCCAAAAAATGGTGGGAAGAACGTGAATGAGCTGAGAAAGGCTATCCTTTCTAGGAGAGATGATTTCTTTTCCGTTCTCGAGAGTCTATCTGGAGCTATTCTAATTCTCTTTGACAACGAAGGCAACATCCTCGATCACAGCCCTTCTCTGATTTCTCTAGTCGAGAGAAGTGATACTCTCGTAGGCGAGAACATATGCGATCTTGTGGTGGACAATTCCCAAGCTCTATTGAAGAGACATGGAGAGAAGCCTGTGAGAATCGGTCTTAACGATTCAAGATCGAACATTCATCTAGTGAGCGGATTTGTCATGCTGGTCGACGAGTCAAGGAGGCTGTTTCTGGGCGTGAAGATCGGCCTTTCGGCCGGAGACATTATGGAGAGCATGTCGAAAGTTACGGATGAGCTCGCATCGCTAACGAGAGAGTTAGGGCGGAAGAACAAAGAGCTTCAGGCTGCAAATAAAGAGATAGAAAGACTGATGAACTGCGATCCATTGACTGGATTGTCGAACAGGCGCGAGTTCATGAGCAGGCTCGATAAAGAGATAGAAAGCCTATGCTCGACCTGCAAACCTCTTTCAATAATTATGGCAGACATAGACGACTTCAAGAAAGTCAACGACACTAGAGGCCACCCTGAGGGTGACAGAGTTCTGCAGCAGTTTGCCGATATCCTAAACGAGATAATCTCACCAAGGCGGACTACTGTGAGATACGGCGGTGAGGAATTTATCGTAATGCTTCCCGAAACAACTTCGAAAGAGGCTACCGAGATTGCCGAACAGGTCAGAAAGAACTTCGAGGAAGAGACTGAGAAAAAGCTCGGATTTACAGTCACGGCCAGCTTCGGGGTCGCCACATTTAAACCTTCAGACACGAAATCAAGCATACTGAAGCGAGTTGACGATGCTCTTTACAGTGCAAAATCCGGTGGAAAGAACAGAGTCGTGCATTGAAATAGGTCACATCTGCTGACGAAGGCGAGTTTCCATTGAAAGAAGACGAAATGCTGACTCCGTCGGGAAGTGATGCTGCCTTTGGCAGAAAGCCTTCTCAGGTCCACCGTCAACGGTTCTCCGTCCTCCGAGTAGACCAAGAGCATAAGTGATACCGCTTTCAGCGGGAAGCATTCAGAAGCCATTCTGCTGCGCGGGCCAATTCCCATTGAAAGAAGACGCAAGGCGCCGAAAAACATCGGCGGACGCAATGCCGGCAAAGAACATGCCGGGACGCAAGGCACTGAAGTGCATCAGTGGACGCAAGGCTGCTTTGCAGGAAGCCTTCTTAGGTCAAGCGTCAACGGTCCTCCGTGCTTCGAAGAACACAGTCGCAATTTGCCTGTTTCAAGCTGCAAGCATAAGAACCACTGTGAGCTTAAAAGTGGAGAACCCGCTGATCGCTGTGAAGACAACGCTGTCCGTCAATGGTTTTCCGAGAAGAGCCTGTCCTTCGATAAGATCAAAAAAACTAAAGAGGTCAGAGGTATGAGGGTAGACGTATGAAGATCAAGATCAAACATCCCATACCAACATCATGAACTATTATCAGCATCTTGTGTTCCGTAGCTCTTTTCGAACCCGCAACCCGCTACCACCGGCCACGGTCTTCAAAAGTGCAGATCCCGAAACAAGTTCGGGATGACAGCGAATGGTTATTCCCAAAGGCCAGATTCAGTCATTCCTACAAAGCTCCTGGTTGGAATCTTGATGCTACTGCTTTACGGTTTTGACCAAGAATGAAGAACAGATTCCCTCGTCTAACGGCGAACCAGTTACTTCACTCTTTCCAGCTTACAGCGTCTCTAAGCAAGCGACCAGCGGATCTTTTCGGCGAACGGAGAACCGTTCAACACGGTCAACCAGTTTCTTTTGCTCTTACGAACCCCCGACCACCGACCCCCAACGCCGGTTTCCACGCCTTCCCTTCGACATTGATCTCTAAAGTAGAATTCTTCCAGATTATTGTATAATTTATTGTATCAATCTCTTTTGTCCACATTTGCTACTTTCTTTTCTGGATGGGCGGTGATGCTACGAATGCCTTCAAGCATAGTTGTTGTGACCGGAATGTCAGGTGCCGGAAAGTCTTCGGCGATAGATGTGCTTGAGGATTTCGGCTTCTTCTGCATGGATAATGTTCCTCCATCAATAATCGAAGAACTTGTCAGTATGATTGGAGAGCAGGAAATCGACAAGAGCGCCGTTGTTATTGATATCCGAACTGCAAAGAAGTTCGGTGGAATAGAAAAAGTAATAGGAAGTCTTGAATCGCTTAAGGAAAGAGGATTAAGTATCGTGTCGGTTTTTCTGGACGCGGAGGATGATGTACTTTACTATCGTTATCAGAAGACCAGGCGTGCACATCCGTTGCAGCATGAGAAAGGACTTGAAGAGGCCATTCAAAAAGAAAGAAGTATCATGGAGCCCCTGAAAGAGCACTGCGATCATGTTATCGATACTTCAAGAATGGACATGAAAGAGATGAAAGAGGCAATTGTTTCAATAATTGGAGGCAGGGGGTACACATTTCCACCAATGAGAATCGAAATCGAGAGTTTTTCTTATAATGAGGGAGTCCCTCATGATGCCAACCTGATTTTCGATGTAAGATTCCTTCCCAATCCGTATTATCACGAAGATCTTATAGAGCTCACGGGAATGGATAAGCAAGTAAAGGATTACCTAGAGAAATATCCTGAGATAGAAAGCTATTTCAATACTGTTTTCAAACTGTGCAGAATGACGATAGATGGATTCGCTGGAAGTGGAAGAAACTTCATTAAGATAGCTGTGGGCTGTACTGGAGGCAAGCATAGATCTGTGTATATCGCCGAACGTCTGTACGAAGCACTAAAAATCGATAGTGTGAGGCTTTCGCTTGATCATAGAGAGCAGAAGGTGCACAAAGAGAATTCGTGACCATATTCTTTCAATTCTTGGAGGTGTTTTATGAAATTAAGGTCGTTTTTGCTCGTCCTAGTTATCATGTTAGGAATTTCTATCCTTGCAGTTTCTCCGGAACTGCTTGAGGCAGCAAAGAAGGAAGGGAAGGTCGTTGTATATTCTATAACCAGCAGAATATCAAACGCGGCCGAAGCCTTCACAGCGAAGTATGGAATTGAAGTAGAAGCCTATAACTTGAAGGACTTTGAGATGATCGAAAAGGTCTCTAGAGAAGTGGGAAGCGGCATCGTAGGAGCAGATTTCGTAATAGCTCAGGATGGCGGGAGAGTATTCGGAGAGCTAATCGAACCTGGATACTTAATAAACTACGTTCCTGAAGATATGAAGGATGTAATTCCTGAGTCTATGCAGAATCCTCTCGTGTTGTCCGTTATCACGAAGGTGTTTTTGTACAATTCCGAGACTTTCACTTTCCCGCCCGTTACGAATGTCTGGGCACTTACCGATCCTGCATTTGAGGGAAGATTCTTCTTCAAGGATCCCTTCCAGGAAGGAGTCAATATGAACTTCCTGACTATGCTAACCACTCCAGAAGTAGTCAAAGATCTTGAATTGGCTTATGAGAGATATTTCGGCGAACCTATTCAGCTTACAACTGAAAATGCCGGCTACGAGTGGATGAAAGGCGTTCTGGAGAACGGATTGGTCTTTATCAACAGCGACACGACGATGGCCGAGTCTCTCGGAATTAGGGGAGAAGGCATCGACAAAGTCGGACTCTGTACTTATTCGAAAGTGCGCTACAGAGATACCAAGAATCTTGCTCTTCTACCTATAATGGGTATGGAACCCTTCGCAGGCTTTTACTACCCCAGTTACATGATGCTTACAAGCAACGCCGTACATCCTAACGCGGCAAAGCTCTTCATCGAGTATCTATTGACAGAAGAAGGTTTTGCTCCTTGGGCAGGATCTGAAGGAACTTACTCGTCAAATCCAATTATCCTTCCATATCCTGGTGATAATGCATTCGATGTGTGGGAGAAGGTATTGATAGGTGAAGATCCCGAATTCCTTTTCAATAACAGACTTGATGTAGAAGATTTCTGGAATATGTACGCATATTGATCACACTTGCTAGGCTCCCCCTTTTGGGGGAGTCTTAGTCCTATCAAAGGTGGTTGCTATGAAGAAACTCGTAAACAGGTTACTCGCATATTTCTCAAAGCCAGAGCATACAATTCTAGTAGTTCTTCTAGTTGTACTCATATATCTGACAATTGTACCTCTCTTCTACATCGGTGTAGACACCTTGACAGTCCATTCTGCAGAAGTCAGAAGGATAAGGGGTTCCAGTGTTGGAGATTTCACTACGTATCACTGGGAGTATGTCTTCAACAGTGCGGCAAGCGACAACTTGTTTTACAAGCCTCTGATTAATACATTATTGGTAGCAATAGCTACCTGTGCTTTTGCACTCATAGTCGGTGGTTTTTTCGCCTGGATGGTTACTAGAACCAATTTGAGGTTCAAGAAATCCATATCAACCATGATGCTGTTTCCATATATTATGCCTTCGTGGACACTGGCTATGGCCTGGCTAAACTTCTTCAAGAACAAAAGCATTGGTGGAGTACCGGGGATATTCACGGCCCTAACGGGCATTGAAACTGCAGACTGGTTTGCGTACGGATTTGTTCCGATCGTTCTCGTACTGGGTATGCACTACGCGCCATTCGCCTTCATCTTGATCGGAGGAATTTTGAGAAACATGGACGCAAACCTCGAAGAAGCTGCTGTTATTCTAAAAACATCCCGTTTACGCATAATCCTCAAGATAACTGTGCCTATAGTGATGCCTGCCATCCTTTCGACATTCTTGCTTGTGTTTTCAAGTGCGATGAGTGCCTTTGCAGTGCCATCATTCTTGGGAGGTCCGGTGAGGTATCAGGTACTCACAACACAGCTATATAGAACAATCAACGGAGTTAATCCCGGCGCCGGATATATAATCGCATCATTCATGATAGTTGTTGGGGTGGCAATTCTGACAATAAACCAGATAATCATTGGCAAGAGAAAGGGGTTTACAACTGTTACTGGAAAGAGTGGGAACATTTCGTTAGTGAATCTGAGAAAGCTTCGCACTCCTGTTTCGGCAATCATGATGGTTATTCTGGTTGCCGTAGCAATAATCCCGCTTTTGACCTTTGCGGCGCAGTCTTTCTTTGTAGAGCCAGGGAATTATTCCTTTAGCAATCTCTCAACGATTTTCTGGACTGGAGAGGGTAGTCCAGATATAGCAAACGGAGAACCTGGTATTCTGAAGAACAAGTATGTTTATCAGGGATTGTTCAACAGTTTCTCGCTGTCACTTGTAGTGGCGTTAATTGCTGGAACCATAGGTATTCTCATAGGGTACTCAGTCGCCAAAACCAGAGGAAAGTTCGGTTCCAATATGGTTGACAGGTTGGCCTTCTTCCCATATCTGATTCCCAGTATGGCATTTGGTGCGATATATTTATCGATGTTCTCCGTTCAACGAGGGTTTATACCACCTCTTTATGGCACTTTTGCAATTCTAGCTCTTGTCGGTTCGGTGAAGTATTTGCCCTTTGCATCCAGAGCGGGGATTAATGCAATTCTACAGCTCGGCAAGGAAATTGAAGAGGCCGCAATAATTCTGGGGGTCAGATGGTGGAAAAGGATGGTAAAGATAATCATACCGATTCAGAAGCCAACAGTAATATCCGGATATCTTCTGCCCTTCATCTCTAGTATGAGAGAGCTCGCCCTTTACATACTGCTTGTAACACCGGCGACTAGTATATTGACTACAATGCTTTTCAAGTATAACGAGAAGGGCTGGAATCAATACGCCAATGCGATTGTCCTTCTGATAATCGGAATAGTTCTGATATTCAATTTCATCATCAATAAAGTGACCGGCGCAAGTTTGGATAAAGGAATAGGAGGTTGACCTGATGCCTGAGATTATACTGAAGAATCTGACAAAGACTTTCGGAAGTGTCAACGCGGTAGACAATCTAGATCTTACAATTGAGGACCGCGACTTTGTGACGCTCCTTGGTCCCTCCGGATGTGGAAAGACGACCACACTCAGAATGATATCCGGGCTAGAAACCCCTACTGTCGGTGAAATCAGCATCGGTGGCAGGGTCGTCTTCTCCAGCGAGAAACAGATAAACCTATCGCCCGACAAGAGAGATGTTGGCCTTCTGTTTCAGAATTATGCGCTCTGGCCACATATGACCGTTCTTCAGAACATTGCTTTCGGTCTGGAAAACATGAAGTGGAGCAAAGAGGAAATTAGAAAGCGCGTAAAGGAAATGGGGGATCTAGTCAAAATAAGCGATCTTCTTGACAGGTATCCTTCAGAACTTTCCGGCGGTCAGCAGCAGAGAGTTGCCATTGCCAGGACGCTTGCACCTAATCCAAAAGTTCTTCTGATGGATGAACCGCTTTCTAACCTGGATGCTAAACTGAGAATGGAGATGAGAGCCGAGTTGAAACGGCTCCACAGAGAAATAGAATCGACTGTCGTATACGTTACCCACGACCAGCTGGAAGCGATGACTCTGGCAACCAAGGTCTGTCTTCTTGAAGAGGGAGTTCTCCAGCAATTTGCGCCGCCGCTTGTAATATACGATCAGCCGGCGAATGTCTTCGTTGGGGATTTCATCGGCAATCCATCGATGAACTTCTTCGATGCGAAAGTAGATAGAGTTGAAGGAGAGATGATTGTCCTAAGAACTTCAGAACTGAGACTGGAAATGCTTCTCATGAAGAAAGACTATGAAGTCAAGAGCGGAGATGAAGTGATAATTGGATTAAGGCCTGAAGACATCGAGCTGAAACCTTATATAGGAGAGAATACCTGCACGATTTACTCAACTCTCCCTTCTGGAATGGAGACAGTTGTTAGAGCAAAGATCAAGAATACTATGTTCTCAATAGTAGTTTTCGGAAGAGTAGATTTCGTGGTTGATTCTGTTATGGAAATCTCTTTTCCGTCCAGTAACTACCTCTTATTTAACAAAGAAACAAAGGAGAAGATCGGAGCCGGATCACTAAAGCTGACATAGTAAGCGGACTACTTTTCAGGAGAGAAGTGGCGTTCGGGCATTCCTCTCTTTTGTTATTATTCATAGTCATTACCCGTTGAATAGCGCTAAGAAGAATAGAAGTCCTTCTTCTCTTTCTTGCAAATCTTCTTGACGGCGTTCCTGCCCATTGCCGCACAACCGTAGAGATTTGTTCCTCCTATGGAGTGTCCTATTACGAAGAAGTTCTTTAGAGTCTTCAGAGTCATCGGTTTGTTAAGGAACCCCTTTAAGGTATCTCTCAATCGAAACTCCTCTTTACTTCCATATCCTCGGGCATTCGATGTGAACTTCTTCGTGGTCAAAGGCGTTGCCACATCGGTTACTTCAACGGCGGCTCTTATACCTGGAATAAATCTTTCAATTGCCTCGATTGTTCTGTTGGCGATCTTCTCCTTCTCTTCCTCATATTTCTTCTGATCCTTCGAAAGCTCTTCCCAGTAAGAAAAGTAGGTGTCATACATCACTTTCAGACTGGTCTTCCCTTCCGGAGAGAGTTTCTTGTCGTAGCTATAGTTGATAACGTTGACTATAGAACAGTTATCGCCTGCGATCTCGATAGGTTCGTCAAGGAAAAGAGAAAATGCATTCGGTCTGTCAGATAGATCCATTTTCACGCCGAAAGATACATGCAAAGCCATCATCATTCTATCTATGGGCTTTGAATACATTGAGCGTAGACGATCGGTGAGATGTCTGTCGTCTATAAGTTTCTTGAATGTATCGTAGCCATATGCGTCTGAAATTACATAGTCAGCGGAGATCACCTCACCATTTTCAAGCCTCACTCCGACAGCCCTTCCACTATCTTCCATAACTCTTTCCACAGCTGTGTTGTAAAGAATC
>Ga0265294_10005164_pt1 | contig 15998 bp, 15 predicted proteins | sample MunlanPumphouse3_FD_192504 | JGI IMG/M metagenome (GOLD analysis project Ga0265294, IMG submission 192504) | Groundwater microbial communities from a municipal landfill in Southern Ontario, Canada - Pumphouse #3 | ecosystem: Environmental > Aquatic > Deep subsurface > Groundwater | place...
TCCGGAAGGGTGAAAGGTGTTGAAAACAAGCAGTTTGAAGGTGGCTCCATTCGTGCAAAAAAAATCACCCAGATAATCATCTATTACAGCGACAACACCTTTGAGACATTTATTCCTCCCCGCTAATGGATTTTCGGGCCTATTTGCACACCCATCAACCTCCTCTTGGCTGCAGGTATAATCTCTCCATTTTTCCTCTCCCTTCGTGCTATGTGAAAATTATGATGTACTTTTGCAGGGAATAAAGAAAAGATTCCGATGAAGCAACTCAATTTCACCGTTCGTTCCAACGAACAATTGAATGCACAAAACCATCTTTTAAAAGTTGTTCCCCTCAGTAACGAACAGCTGCCGGAGATCTACCCCGGACAGTTTGTGCAGATTCTGGTGGAGAATGCACCCCATACCTTTCTCAGGCGGCCCATCTCCGTGAACAATGTAGATCGGGAAATGAACGAACTCTGGTTGCTGGTACAGGCTGTTGGAGAGGGAACCCGAAAGATATGCGACACGACTGCCGGACAAACGATCAATATGCTTCTTCCCCTGGGAAACAGCTTTACCATGCCGCCGGTTGCGGGTAATTTCCTGTTGGTGGGAGGAGGTGTGGGGACTGCACCACTCCTTTATATGGGCAAAAAACTCCATGAAAAAGGATTTTCGTGCGATTTCCTGCTGGGTGGCGCTTCTGAAAGGAACATCCTGCAGCGATCCGAGTTTGAACGGTATGGCAGGCTCTACTGCACCACCGAGGATGGTACGCTGGGTGAGAGGGGTTATGTGACCGATCACCCACTGTTGCAACAGGAAAAATATGATTTTATCTTTAGCTGTGGTCCCAAACCCATGATGGTGGCGGTAGCACGGTATGCCCGCGAAAGAGAGATCCGCTGTGAGGTATCGCTGGAAAACCTGATGGCTTGCGGCTTTGGCGCTTGTCTCTGCTGTGTGGAAAAGACTACCCGTGGAAACCTGTGTACCTGTACCGAAGGACCCGTATTTGATACAAATGAACTGAGATGGCTGGATTAGAAGTGACAATAGGCGGTATGCGCCTGCGCAACCCGGTGATGACCGCTTCGGGTACCTTCGGGTATGGTACGGAATATACCGATTTCATGGATCTGGGACGAATCGGTGGTATTTTTGTGAAAGGCACCACCCTGGAACCACGTCAGGGCAATGATTATCCCCGGATGGCGGAAACACCTGCCGGTATGCTGAATGCGGTAGGCCTCCAAAACAAGGGAGTTGATCACTTTGTGGAACATATCTACCCGGTGATCAAAGAGTATGACACCCATATGATCGTCAATGTATCGGGTTCAACCCTGGAGGACTATGTGGCTTGCAGCGAACGATTGACGGGATTGGAAAAGATTCCCGCCATCGAACTCAATATATCCTGTCCCAACGTCAAGGAAGGCGGCATGGCCTTTGGCACTTCCTGTACCTCGGCAGCACAGGTAACCAGAGCGGTGCGCAGGGTATACCCTGGTACACTGATTGTCAAGCTCTCACCCAATGTGACCGATATTGCCGAGATCGCCCGCGCGGTGGAGGCTGAAGGGGCCGACTCAGTATCACTGGTCAACACCTTCCTGGGCATGGCCATTGATGTTGAAAGCAGAAAACCAAAACTTTCCACGGTAACGGGTGGACTCTCCGGACCCTGCATCAAACCTATCGCATTGCGGATGGTCTGGCAGGTTTATCACGCTGTCTCCATACCGGTGATTGGCATGGGTGGCATCTGTAACTGGCAGGATGCCATTGAATTCTTGCTGGCTGGTGCCACTGCCATACAAGTGGGTACCTGCAACTTTGTCGATCCCGCTGCCTCAGTGAAAATCGTGGAGGGCATTGGGGAATACCTGGAGCGTCACAACATTGCTTCGGTGAGTGAACTGGTGGGGGCAATGAAAATTCATTGATGATGAAATGATCAATAACAGCGCATTAATCATGATAAATGATTGGTGTCCCTGATTTTATATATCAAAATGATTTTTTATCTCGGTATATTTTTGACAAAGTGAATTAATGTGCTATCTTTGTCGATTCAAATTGACTTAAAGCAGATTGATCACATGTCGAAATTGCATATCCCCGATGGCTATAAACCGCTGTTGAACCTTAAACAGACAGAGCTGGGGATCAAGAACATCAAGGATTTCTTTCAGGTAAACCTCTCATCCGAGTTGCGTCTGCGCCGGGTGACCGCACCACTATTCGTGGAGAGCGGTACCGGCATCAATGACGATCTGAACGGTGTGGAGCGACCTGTCCGTTTTCCCATCAGGGATATGGGCGACAAGCAGGCGGAAATTGTACACTCCCTCGCCAAATGGAAACGGCTGACGCTGGCCGACTACGAGATTGAGGAGGGGTTTGGCATCTATACCGACATGAATGCCATTCGAGCAGATGAAGAGTTGGACAACCTGCATTCGCTCTACGTCGATCAGTGGGACTGGGAGCTGGTGATCGGTGAAAGGGACCGAACAGTGGCCTACCTCAAGAACATTGTCAGGAGAATCTACGCCGCTATGCTGCGTACCGAATACCTGGTCTATGAGCTCTTTCCAATCATCATACCACAATTGCCGTCAGAGATCACCTTCATACATTCGGAAGAGTTGCTACAGCGGTACCCCACCATGGATGCCAAACAGCGGGAGGATGCCATCACAAGAGAGTATGGTGCGGTCTTCATTATCGGGATCGGTGCCCTCCTGAGCAACGAAGAACCACATGACGGAAGGGCTCCGGACTATGACGATTGGAGCACAATTGGTGAAGAGGGGTATCCGGGGCTGAATGGCGACCTGTTGGTCTGGAATCCGGTACTGGAGAAGTCGGTTGAGCTCTCCTCCATGGGGATACGGGTCGATGCGGCAGCACTGGCCTACCAGCTCAAGGCACACGGAAAAGAGGATCGAATTTCCCTCTATTTTCACAGGAGGTTGATGAACAACGAGCTGCCCCTCTCCATTGGAGGAGGCATCGGTCAGTCACGCCTCTGCATGTATTATCTGCGCAAGGCACATATCGGGGAGATACAGGCAAGTCTCTGGCCCTGTGAGATGCGGGAGGAGGCAAGAGAGCAGGGGGTGTTTCTCATCTGAGATTACACAAATGGATACCCGTTGTGATCCCCTTCCAAGAAAAGAGATTGCTCTTTTTTCTGTGAAAAAGTTTTGGTATTTTCGCATACACCAAAACAGATGATGATATGGATGTAAAGATTGAAGAGAGCTGGAAAGTGCAGTTACAAACTGAGTTTGAACAACCCTATTTCTACGAACTGACTCGTTTCGTGCGGAATGCATACCGTACCGGTACGGTCTACCCCCCAGCAAAAATGATCTTTCATGCGTTTGACAGTTGTCCGTTCCGCCGGGTGAAGGTGGTGATCGTGGGGCAAGACCCCTATCACCAGCCGGGACAGGCACATGGACTTTGCTTCTCTGTCAATGAAGGCGTAGAGCTGCCACCCTCACTGCAAAATATCTACAAAGAGCTACAGAGTGACCTCGGTAAATCTTGCCGCACGACCGGTAACCTCGAAGAATGGGCCAAACAGGGTGTGCTCCTGCTCAATGCTACCCTTACGGTAGAGGCAAACAGGGCAGGATCACACCAGGGGAAGGGGTGGGAAAGATTTACCGATGCGGTGATCCAACGCCTGTCTGCTGATCGCGAACACCTGGTATTTATGCTTTGGGGAGCTTATGCCCAACGAAAAGGAGAGGGCATAGATGCGAATAGACATCTTGTACTTAAATCACCACATCCTTCGCCTCTTTCTGCCCACCGGGGATTTTTCGGAAACAGGCACTTCAGCAGGGCAAATGCGTACCTCATGGCGCACGGTGAACAGCCGATTGTCTGGTAAGTTTCTGTTTTCCAGGCTGACTTCCGACGATTAACCCACACTTCCCTCAAGGCTTATCTGGAGAAGTTTTTGCGCCTCCACGGCAAACTCCATCGGAAGCTTGTTTACCACCTCCTTCACGTATCCGTTCACGATCAGTCCGATCGCCTCCTCCTCTCCCAGTCCACGCTGGTTGCAGTAGAAGATCTGATCTTCGCTGATCTTGGAGGTGGTAGCTTCATGTTCCAGCACGGCTGTCGGATTCTGGATATCGGTATAGGGGAAGGTATGGGCGCCACAATGGTCGGTAAGCAACAGGCTGTCGCACTGTGAGTGGTTACGGGCGTTCTCCGCCCTCTTGCTTACTTTCACCAGTCCCCGGTAGCTGTTCTGGCTGTTGCCTGCCGAGATTCCCTTGGATACGATCCGACTGCGGGTATTCCTACCCAGATGGATCATCTTGGTACCGGTATCGGCCTGTTGAAAGTTGTTGGTTACCGCTACGGAATAGAATTCACCCACCGAATAGTCGCCTGCAAGAATACAGGAGGGATACTTCCAGGTGATGGCTGAACCGGTCTCCACCTGTGTCCAGGAGATCTTGGAGTGGTTTCCCTTGCAGATTCCTCTTTTTGTCACGAAGTTATAAACCCCTCCCTTGCCATGCTTGTCGCCGGGGTACCAGTTCTGCACGGTAGAATATTTCACCTCCGCATTCTCCAGAGCGATGATCTCCACAATGGCCGCATGCAATTGGTTTTCGTCGCGCATCGGAGCGGTGCACCCCTCCAGGTAGCTCACGTAGGAGTCATCATCTGCAACAATCAATGTTCGTTCAAACTGACCCGTGTTCGCGGTGTTGATGCGAAAATAGGTGGAGAGTTCCATGGGACAGCGAACTCCTTTCGGGATATAGACGAAAGAGCCGTCGCTGAACACCGCCGAGTTGAGGGCAGCATAGAAGTTATCCTTATAGGGAACTACTGTACCCAGGTATCTTCTTACCAGGTCGGGATGATGCTTTACCGCATCACTGAAAGAGCTGAAAATGATTCCCTTCTCGGCGAGTACCTCCTTGAAGGTCGTTTTGATCGAAACACTGTCCATCACCGCATCTACGGCAACGCCGGTAAGCTGTTTCTGTTCCTCAAGGGGAATCCCCAGACGTTCGAAAGTCTTGAGCAACTCCGGATCCACCTCGTCAAGGCTCTTCGGTGTCTTCCGCTTTGTGGGATCGGCATAGTAAATGATCTCCTGAAAGTCGATGGAGGGAATCTGAAGGTGTGCCCACTCCGGCTGTTCCATGGTGAGCCAGTGGCGATAGGCTTTCAGCCGGAACTCCAGCAGCCATTCCGGTTCCTCTTTTTTTGAGGAGATCAACCTGATCACCTCTTCGCTAAGCCCCTTGTCAATCACTTCGGTTTCCACATCGGTGGTGAACCCAAACTTGTATTCCTGTGTCGTTAATTCGTTTAATATCTGATCCTGATCCAGTTCTTGCATAGTTCTGTTGAATTTTCGGGTCGTTGAAACCCGCATGATAAGCAGGGCGAAAAGTACCACCCGACATCTTCTAACAACCGTAAGACCTCTTTTGTTGTACAAAGATAACCCTTTTTGATCAATAATTTTGCTGGCCGCTGGTGGAACAGGAGGCTGAACAATTGCACCAGATTTGCTGTTACAGTAGAAGTGTTGAACCAAACATCGGTGTGGCAGCTTGTTGCAGCAGCATAAGCGACCACGCTTCACACGTAAAATCATCATCATATGAAAAAAGGAATCCTGTTACTGATCACATTCTTCGCCGTACTTACGCTGATGGCGCAGTCACATTACAAAGTAGACCCGGCACATACCTCTGTGAACTTCAAGGTGAAGCACAGTGGGATCACCTTCGTGAACGGGAAGTTTGAAAAGTTCGACGGAGGTATCATCGGCAGCCTCGACAAAATGGAAGAGGCGAGGGTCTTCTTCAACGTGGAGGTGGGCAGTGTCAACACCAGCGTCCCTATGCGTGATGACCACCTGCGCAGTGCCGACTTCTTCGATGTGGAGAAGCATCCCGCGATGACTTTCGAGAGCACCCACATTGACAAGGTGGACGAGAAGAAATACAAGCTGCATGGCAAGCTGCAGATCAAAGATGTGACCAGAGACGCTATCTTCGACGTGATCTATGGCGGTGTGGTCAAGGGGGAGAATGGTGCTGAGACAGCGGGTTTTATAGCCAAAAGCAGCATCAACCGTCTCGATTACCATGTGGCATATGATCCTGAGGGGCTGGGTATCGGTAAGGAGGTGATGATCACCCTCTATCTCGAGTTTAAGCGTGCTGCCCGCTAAATCACATCAGCCGGCCCCTGGCCGGCTGATGTGATTTTTACACAGAAAGGAAGGCCCGAAGGTCTCCTTTTGTTTATTCTTGTCTAATGAAATAACGGGTGATTGCTCCCTGGGGAGAAAGCAATTCGGCGAGTTCGCTGTAGGGTATCGTCACATCGATCACCCCCATGGAGTAGGGGGCAATTTCATACTGGTTGTAGGCGTAGTGTATCGCATTGTCGCTCAGCCAAAAGTTGTTGTTCGGCACAATATCTTCAATGGTAAAGAACCCTTTTGTCAGTAGGGAATCGGGCTCGTTCACCCGGTGATCCTTCATCAGCTGCGCCACGATTTTCTCCGTGAGAGGCTTGTAGTAACCCGGCAGGAAAAGATCCTCTTCGGTAAGGGTGTGAAGCCGGTTCAGGTCGATGTTGGTATAGGTAATCCGGTGCGATCCGTGGGCTCCTCCTTCGTAGTCGCTGTATGCCACACTGTAGCTCAGCAGCGAATCGCTCAGGTGTAGCAATCTGTTTTGGATATCCAGCGAGTACCAGTACCAGACCGGCATCTCACCTTTCAGCATCGCCTTATCCTGGTAGTAGCTGTTGGTCAGGGAGCGGTATCGCTCACGATATGCTTCAGCAAAAAGGATTGCGGCTGTTTCTGGTGCGAGCGTATCGTATCGGACATCACCGAAGAATGTTCCGGTGAAGATTTGTTGGAGACGGGTAAGCGATGATGCATCCCTGAAGTGGGCCGGATAGGTGAAGGAAAGGCTCAGATCGGCAAAGGGGAGTGTGCTGTCATTCAGTGACAGGAGGGGAATCTGCTCATGTACTACCACCGAGTCGAACCGGAGCAGGGAGTGATGCTGTCTCCGGTCGTTGCGACAGGAACTCATGATCAGGAGAGCAACCATAAGCAGCACAGCAGGAGTGAAGCGTTGTTTGTACATATTGTTTCCTATATTATTGAATGATTTGCCTGATGGCTCCCAGCTCAGGGTAAAACAGCACCTTGATCGGTTGCTTCATGTTGCCGAACATCCGTTTTGCAAGCACCTCTTTCGAGCCATACTGTACCACATCCACCTCCTCTTGCAGGAGCGTTTCATGTTTGTATTCGATAATCAGGTCCGCTTTCCCGGGGATATTGTAGACCAGTCCACTGTGTAGCTTCTCCTCCAGTTTTTTCATCTCCCGCTCCGGAAGATTCGTCTCCACCCTGGGCGTTTTGTTCCGCAGTGAGAGGTAGATAGGCTCACCCGCCAGGTTGTCGGCATCCACCGCCCCCAGTCGCTCCGAAAAGCGGGCGAATACACGACGGTCAATATCACCCCCGTCGGGCAGGACGCTGTAGTTCACCGTCAGATATTCAATCGAGAGCGTACCGGTAAAAAGTCCGGTCAATGCTTTCTCCTGCAGATCGATCTGATCCATCACCACCTGGTAGGCGGTGCCATCGGGAGGCATGCTTTCGGCCTCACCAGTGAGGATATCGTTGCGACTGCGCCGCAGATCCAGGATCTGGCGGGCTACAAGTTCCGCCTGTTTGGCTGTCGAGCCGGCCATCAGCGTCTCCTGTGAGAAGTAGCGGTGGGGGTTGAGATCGGGTCTCTCCCCTTCAGGGAGCACCATCCCATTTTCAGCGTTCACCTCTCCCTCACTGTTGACGGCAACGATTACGCCATCCTCCCGAAGGGTGAGGTAGGGTTCAAAGGACTTATCCCTGAACTCAATCATATAGGATTGCTCCTTGTCCGCAACCCCCTTGTTCACCACCCGGATATCCTCAAGCGTGAAGAGGGTACGGTTTTCGGTGATGGGATCCGCAATTCCCAGGTAGGATTGTGCATAGGTGTAAAAGTCACCCCGTTGGTGGGTCGTTTTTTTTACCAGCAGTGTGATCTCGAACGAGCTCTTCGGCAGCGTGTAGACCACACCGTAGTCGTTTGCCTTGACGGCATTTACCCTGATTGTTTTCTGTGCAGACAGAGTTGCACAAGTCAGCATCAGAAAAAAGAGAGAAAGTGAAATGGCTCGTATCATATGGTTTGCTCGTTTATCCGTGTTAGGTTTCAGTGTGCCGCACGAAACTGCTCCAGAAAACGGAGATCGTTCTCGGAGAACATCCGCAGATCTTTCACCTGGTACTTCAGGTTTGTGATGCGCTCAATGCCCATTCCCAGGGCGTATCCCGTATATTGTTTGCTGTCGATGCCGCAGTTTTCCAGCACATTGGGATCGACCATGCCACAACCGAGGATCTCCACCCATCCCGTATGCTTGCAGAATGGACATCCTTCTCCCCCGCAGATATTACAGGAGATATCCATTTCGGCACTAGGCTCCGTGAAGGGAAAGTAGGAAGGGCGCAACCGTATTTTCGTCTCGGTGCCAAACATCTCACGGGCAAAAAAGAGCAACGCTTGCTTCAGGTCGGCAAATGAGACATCCCGGTCAATGTAGAGCGCCTCCACCTGGTGGAAAAAACAATGGGCACGGTAGGAGATCGCTTCGTTGCGGTAGACTCTGCCCGGGCAAATGATCCGAATGGGGGGGGCGCTTTTCTCCATGATCCGTGTCTGTACCGACGAGGTATGGGTGCGCAGTACTATTTGCGGATCATGCTGGATAAAAAAGGTATCCTGCATATCCCGCGCCGGATGATCGTCAGCAAAGTTGAGTGAGGAGAAGACATGCCAGTCATCCTCTACCTCCGGGCCTTCCGCAATGGTGAAACCCAGGCGTTTGAAGATGTCACAAATCTCTTCCCGTACGATCGAAAGCGGGTGACGGGTACCCAGCGCTACCGGGTAGGCCGTCCGTGAGAGATCGTTTCCTGCCTGAGCTGTTCCGTTTTGGGCAAACTGTTCCTTCAGTTGTTGCAATCGCTCCGTGGCTGCCTGTTTCAGGGCATTCATCTTCATTCCCACCTCTCTCTTCCGGTCGGCAGGTACATGGCGGAACTCATCCATCAGGGTGGCGATGATTCCTTTTTTGCTCAGGTACTTGATGCGGATCGCCTCCACTTCTTCCAGGCTGTTCGCAGTCAGTCGCTCAATCTCGGTGAGCAGTGTTTCTATTTTTTCTCGCATGCTGTTCTCTTCTCAAATCAATCTGTTAACAGCACAAAATTACATTTTTTCCTCCTATTTTACCCTCTTTTCCCGGAAAGATTTGCTGCAGGGCAGTTGGATACTGCAGCGAAAGATGTATATTTGTTGGAAAAAGAATGGCATCTCATGCTGGAAAGAGTTCGCAGATACATGGAGAAGGAGGGGTTGCTCACACCGGGAGGAGGGGTTATCGTGGGATTGAGCGGCGGTGCCGACTCCATGGCGTTGCTCGACCTGCTCACGTTGCTGGGGTATCCCTGTGTGGCGGCACATTGTAATTTTCACCTGCGGGGAGAGGAGTCACAGCGCGATGCCGATTTTGTGAGGCGGTGGTGCAAAAGTGTGGATGTACCCTTCACGTCGGTCGACTTTGACACACGGCAATATGCTGCTGACAGGAAGCTGTCAATAGAAATGGCTGCCCGTGAGTTGCGGTATGACTGGTTTGAGGTTATCCGTAGCCAACATGATGCGGAAGCAATTGCCGTGGCACACCACCGGGATGATTCCGTGGAAACGCTTCTGCTCAACCTGATCCGTGGTACCGGCATCAGAGGACTCACCGGTATCCGCCCGAAAAGGGGGCGGGTGATACGTCCACTTCTTTGTCTCACAAGATCCGAGATAGAACGCTACCTCGACGATCGGGGAATCCCTTTCGTGTACGACAGCAGCAATGGCGACGACCGATACCTGCGCAATGCGGTGAGAATGCGTCTCATCCCCCTGATGGAAGAGTTGAACCCCGCCGTAAAGGAGAATATTGACCGAACTGCGCAACATTTCTCTGAAGCAGAAAAGATATACAGTGCCGCAATCAGGGAGCAAACCTCAGCTGTCTGTCATGATGGGCTGATCGATATCCCTGTGCTGAAGCAATCTCCCTCACCGCGCTCCCTGCTGTTTGAGATCCTGGCTCCGATGGGGTTCACCCCCTCCGTGATTGAAGACATCGCTGAGAGCATGGATGCCATTCCCGGCAAGCAGTTTATGGGAGAAAGCGTGAGAGTGATCAAAGACCGTGATGCTTTTCTGATCACTCCTCTACCGGATGAAAATGATCCTCTCTCATACCGAATTGAGATGGGTGCAACCCAGATCGACCAACCGTTGCAGATGGAGATCCGGTCACTCGGGATGCCCGTGACGATTGAGAGATGCAGCGATCGTTTATATGCCGATCAGGATCGGTTGCAGTTTCCGCTGCTCCTTCGACGCTGGGAACAGGGTGACTGGTTCATACCGTTTGGCATGAAGGGGAAGAAAAAGCTGAGTGATTTTTTTACCGATCGCAAGATGAGCCTATATGACAAAGAAAAGGTATGGGTGCTGCTGTCGGGAGAGGATGTGGTATGGATCGTGGGGGAACGGATGGATGAACGTTATCGGGTTACCCGACAGACAAAAAGGGTTCTGCAGATCCGGCTGAAGCGGGAAAAAGCATGAATCTGCCCGTTTGTGGAAAATTGTGGAAAACTTTTTCTCCTGCCATGCAGCGTTTTGCCCGCTGTTCCGTCTTACATTGAAAACCCTAACCGTGGATTCGTTGTTATAGAAGATAAATTAATATATACCTGCAGAGATGAAAACCAATACAATCAAAGACATTGTGATCGTGGGCGCATTCGCCGGTTTTGCCTATTATATCTCCCGTTACTACCGGCAGAAGAAACAAAAAGAAAGAGAATTGCGTGAAACACTGCATTTTCAGCTCTTCTGACTTTCCCAAAACCCTCAAGAGATGAATTCCTGTTCAGCTGTTCATTATTCATGCCTCATTTTTTGTATCTTTGCACCCTGAAAAACAGTTGAACAATTTGCTATGCTCACACTCAAGGTAATCCGAGAAAACAGGGAAGAGGTGCTGGAACGCCTCGCACGTAAACATTTCGACGGCGGCGCTGTGATTGATGAAATCATCACCCAGGATGATCTGCGACGCAACACGCAGACCTCGCTCGATTCGCTGCTGAACGAGATCAATGTCCTCTCACGCTCCATCGGAGCATTGATGAAGGAGGGCAGGAAAGAGGAGGCCAACGACGCACGTGCAAAGGTGAACAGGCTGAAAGAATCGACCAAAGAACTTGAGGAAACCTTGCGTTCAGCGCAGTATAACATTGAAAGCTTGTTGGTCACCATTCCCAACCTGCCACACGATTCCGTGCCGGAAGGCAAGGGGGCTGGTGACAACCTGGTGGAACGGAGCGGGGGAGAACAGCCTCAGCTGCCCGAGGGAGCACTGCCTCACTGGGAGCTGGCTAAAAAATATGACCTGATCGATTTTGAGCTGGGGGTGAAGATCACCGGTGCCGGCTTCCCTGTCTACAAGGGTAAGGGAGCCCGTCTGCAGCGGTCACTGATCAACTTCTTTCTCGACAGTGCCCGTGATGCGGGTTACCTGGAGGTGCAGCCTCCCTATTTGGTGAACAGTGACTCCGGCTTCGGAACGGGTCAGCTGCCGGACAAGGAGGGGCAGATGTATCATGTAGGTCTCGATGACCTCTACCTGATACCCACTGCCGAGGTGCCAGTGACCAATATCTACCGTGATGTGATCCTCGAGGCGGGGGATTTGCCGGTCAGAAACACCGCCTATTCCGCCTGTTTCCGCCGTGAGGCGGGCTCCTACGGTAAGGATGTGCGGGGGTTGAACCGCCTGCACCAGTTCGACAAGGTGGAGATTGTCTGCATCGACAAGCCGGAGAACTCCTACAAACGACTCGAAGAGATGGTGGCCTACGTGCAAACGCTGGTGGAGAGACTACAGCTGCCCTGGCGCATTCTACGTCTCTGCGGTGGTGACATGAGCTTTACCTCGGCACTTACCTTCGACTTCGAGGTATACTCCGCGGCCCAGCAACGCTGGCTGGAGGTGAGTTCCGTATCCAATTTTGAGAGCTACCAGGCCAATCGTCTCAAGTGTCGTTACCGCGACACGGAGCGCAAGACACAGCTCTGTCATACCCTTAACGGCAGCGCACTGGCGCTGCCCCGCATCATGGCGGCCCTGCTGGAGAATAACCAGACCCCGGAGGGAATTCGTATTCCGGAGTTGCTGGTTCCCTATTGTGGCTTTGAGATGATCAGCCGATAACCCATACGAAAAATATTTTTTTATTACAAAGGATTGTGCTATCTTTGCCATCCGAAACTGAGAATCATATAAAAAGAGGATATAATGAAAAAAGAAATTCACCCCAACAATTACCGCCCGGTAGTTTTCAAGGATATGTCGAACGAGGAGATTTTCATCTCCCGCTCAACCATCAATGCAAAGGAAACTATTGAGATAGATGGAGTTACCTATCCGTTGGTGAAGCTTGAAATCACCAGTTCATCGCATCCGTTCTACACCGGAAAACAAAAACTGGTGGATACGGCAGGACGTGTTGACAAGTTCATGAACCGTTACGGTAACCGCAACAAAAAGAAGTAACGGTACCAGAAAATGGAATTTGTACGGCGATCTGTTGAGACCGCCGTTTTTTTGTCTATTTTTGCAGATGTGATTGTTGAAACGAACAAAATGAGACAAATGGAACAAGCAGTTACCACCCTGTATCCCGGTAAACGATTCTGCATATCCCTTTTTTCTGTCTGCCTGCTGTTATTGACTCCCTCAGTGAGAGCCCAGGGAAAACTGAGCGACCATGCAACCATAACCCTGCTGACAGCTTCACCATGGAACGGAGCAGTCTATGCCTTTTTTGGTCATACGGCTATCCGGGTGCAGGATGATTCCACGGGTGTAGACGCGGTCTTTAACTACGGGTTCTTTGACTCCTCACAGCCAGGCTTCATCTACAACTTTGTGCGCGGAAGAACCGATTATATCCTTGGTGTGACCTCTTTTACCGACTTCCTGCAGGAATACAGAGCCAAGGGATCACAGGTGGCGGAGCAGCGTCTCAATCTCTCATCGGTTGAGAGGCAGCAGCTCTACCGGGCACTGTACGAAAATGCACTCCCTGAAAACAGGAAATACCGCTACAACTACTTTTACGACAACTGTGCTACCCGGCCGCGCGACATGGTGGAACAATACAGCAGTGGTGAGATAATCTACCCGGCTGCTGATGAAGAGCAATCCTATCGGGATTTGCTGCATGAATCACTGATCAACTACCCCTGGTACAGTTTTGGCATTGATCTGCTAATTGGATCGGAGGCTGACCGAACCATCACTGTGAGGGAAAAAATGTTTATGCCCTCCTACCTGATGGATGCATTTGAAGAGGCTGCCATCGTCAAGAATGACTCACTCAGCCTCCCTCTGGTGGATGCAACCAAGTTGCTCCTCGAACAGAAGCCCCATCGCAATAGCCTCCGCGAACAGGCTATTTTATCACCTTTTTTCACAGCCTTCGCACTGTTTCTGTTCGCTCTGCTAATCTCCCTTATTCAGGCTATTAAGCTGAATGAAAGCCGTTTGTATCTGTTATTCGATTCTCTGTTGTTTGGAATAACCGGGATAGGGGGGGGGGTCATTTTTTTTCTGATGTACTTCTCTTCCCATCCAGCCACCAACCCCAACTGGAACCTGGTTTGGTTGCATCCGGTTGCGCTTGTTGCGGTTCTTTTCTTTTGGGTGAAATCGGGGCAGAGAGCTGTTTATTTCTATCATTTTATTAACTTTGTGCTCTTAACGCTGTTTCTGCTTGGCTGGTGCTGGATACCCCAACAACTGCCATTGGCTACGATACCATTTGCAATGAGTGTATGGATAAGATCGGCAACGAACCTGTTTCTGCTCAGGAACAAGAGAATCAAAAGCAGGCGATTCACATCCAGCAGGGAGATGAAGGCAGCGTGGGGACAATAAAGAACATCAGATGATCGGTAAAAACATGATCCGGATATTCACTTCACTGGTAGCAATTTTTTCGATTGCACCTCTTTTGGCACAAGCAACAACGGGAGAGGTTCCCAAACTAGTGGTCACCATTACTGTGGACCAGCTGAGAGGCGATTACCTGGAGATGTTTCGTCACACTTTTGGCAACAAAGGATTCAACAGACTTCTCAGCAGCGGACTGGTATATAGAAATGTACGGTACAACTATCCCAACCCTGACAGAGCCTCCTCCATCACCACACTTTTCACCGGGGCCTATCCCTCTTACCATGGGATCACAGGCGAGAAACGATATCAGCCGGAGACGGGACAAGAGATCTCCTCATTTACCGATGACCGTTACCTCGGCAATTTTACCACTGAGAAACTGTCGCCCAGGCCGATAAAGGTATCGACCCTCACCGACGAACTGAAGATTGCATCGGGTGGACAGTCTGATGTATTCGCCTTCGCACCCTATGCTTCACAGGCTCTCGCTTCGGGCGGGCACGCCGCTAGTGGCGCTTACTGGATTGAAGACTCCAGCGGAAAATGGGCTACGACCACTTTTTATACCAACAAACAGCCAGCGGTGGATCAACAGAATCGCAGTGCGGAGTCGCTCACCTTCACCATCGGGAGCATGACCTGGCGTCCCGCACGTGAGATCGAGAGCTACAATGCCTTTCCCTATACCCAAAACCGGTATCGTTTCCAACACTATTTCGGGAACGACAAAAAGGATAGTTACCACCTTTTTAAACAATCTCCCTTTGTGAACATGGAGGTAAACAACATGGCAATCAAGGTACTGGAGAGTAGTCAACTGGGGAAACGAATGAATCCTGATTTCCTGGCAATCACCTTCTATGCGGGTAACTTCGATAAGGCTCTCGACAAGAATTACTCCGTTGAGATACAGGACACCTACTACCGGCTTGACCAGGAGATCGGTCGTCTGCTCGACGCCATTGATCTGTCGGTCGGTCTGAAGCATACGCTGGTATGCCTCGTCTCCACCGGTTATTTCAATGAACAGGAGATCATTCCTGAGGGGATGGTGCCGGCAGGAGGTGATTTTCATCCCGACAGAAGCCAGGCATTGCTAAACATGTATCTGATGGCCCTGTATGGCCGGGAGCAGTGGATCAGGAAATATTACGACCGCCATATCTACTTCGATCGGAAGCTGGTGGAGGACCGCAAGATTGATTTTGCCGACCTCCAGGAAAAGGCAGCTGCCTTCCTGGTTCAGTCTGCCGGCATCCAGCAGGTGGTCACCTCCTATCAGATGATGCAGGCAACTCACAACGAACACACTCTCTTTCTGCGTAACGGCTACTATCCAGGTATATCGGGTGACCTGATGCTGGAATTACAGCCAGGATGGAGGGTGGTGAATCCTGAGTCGGAGCTGCAGGTGAGAGAACGCAGCAATGCTGTGATCGCCCCGGTCATCTTTTTTGGTTGCGATATCAGGCCTGAGAAAATAAACCGTACCATTGAAGCCACCGAGATTGCTCCCTCCATCTCCTACCGGTTGCGCATACGTGCACCCAATGCTGCCAGCGGAAAAATACTGGAAGAACTCTATTGAACAACATAACAGCTGAAGATAACAGGAGCCCCTGCAGTAGTGGCAGCAATACCTGACATTGCAGGTGGTCTCACAACAAACAAAAGAATTATGGGATTGAACGATATCATATCGAAGATATTCGGCAACAAGGCACAACGCGACCTGAAAGAGGTAAACCCTGTCGTGAAAAAGGTGCAGGATGCCTATGACGGGATCAAAAGACTCTCCAATGATGAACTGCGAAACAGAACAAAAGAGCTGG
>Ga0265294_10005165_pt1 | contig 15998 bp, 13 predicted proteins | sample MunlanPumphouse3_FD_192504 | JGI IMG/M metagenome (GOLD analysis project Ga0265294, IMG submission 192504) | Groundwater microbial communities from a municipal landfill in Southern Ontario, Canada - Pumphouse #3 | ecosystem: Environmental > Aquatic > Deep subsurface > Groundwater | place...
TCAATATTTCCCTTATATGGCTGATACGAATCAAACACAGAATTCATTATACCCTCACCTTTTGTGTCAGTAAGAAACTCGCCTCTATATCCGAAGAGCCCCCTCGTAGGAATAAGAAATTCTAGTTTTGAACGAGTTTCTTTGCCGTTCATAGAAACAAGTTCCCCTTTTCTATTGCCCATCGCGCTCATAATATTCCCAACACAGTCAGTTGGAACATCTATAACTAATCTATCAATAGGCTCACACTTAATGCCATTTATTTCCTTAAACAATACATGTGGCATACTTACTTGAAATTCGTAACCATCACGACGCATATTCTCCATTAGTATAGACAAATGCATTTCTCCCCTGCCTAGAACTTTAAAAATATTTGAACTATTGGTATCAAAAACTTTTAAACTCAAGTCTTTTAAGGCTTCTTTTCTTAATCTGTCACGAAGATGCCTACTAGTACAATACTTGCCCTCGGTTCCAGCAAAAGGGCTATCATTAATTCTGAAATTCATTTCAACACTCGGTTCAGAGATTTTTACGAATGGTATAGGAGCAATGTTTGAAGAATCACATATCGTATCCCCAATAGTAACCTCTGTACTTCCAGCAATACATACAATATCTCCTGCTGATGCAATTTCGATAGGAATACGTTTCAATCCAATAAAGTTATAAACTCCCGTAACTTTAAATGAGGTCACTTTTTCTTCATGAAAATTACAAACACTTATCGTTTGATTGGCTTTTATCTGTCCGCGTTCAACTTTTCCAACAGCGAGCTTTCCTAAGTAGTCGTTGTGTTCCGTTGACGAAACTAACATTTGGAAAGGTGCATCAACTTTTCCTTCTGGAGCAGGTATATGTTCAAGAATCTTATCCAATAGCGGTGTAAAATTATGTTGAAGATTTTCTTCGTCTTCACCACAAACCCCCTCTCTTGCTGAGCATAACATAAAAGGACTGTTAAGTTGATCATTAGACGCATCTAATTCCAAAAATAATTCTAATATCTCATCCTTTACTTTTTCAATTCTAGCATCGCTTTTATCAATTTTGTTAATTACAATAATAACCTTATGGTTTAAATCTAATGCTTTCTGTAAAACAAAACGGGTTTGAGGCATAGGGCCTTCAAAAGCATCTACTACCAAAATAACTCCGTCCACCATTTTTAAAACGCGTTCTACCTCTCCACCAAAATCGGCATGTCCAGGAGTATCTACTATATTAATTTTTGTATCCTTATAATTAATAGCGGTATTTTTACTAAGAATAGTAATCCCTCTTTCTTTCTCCAAAACATTACTATCCATAACTCTATCTTCTACTACTTGATTATCACGAAAAACACCGCCCTCTTTTAAGAGTTCATTTACCAAACTTGTCTTGCCGTGATCTACGTGGGCTATAATTGCAACATTTCTTATATCATTCATATTATGTCATCTCCAAAAAATACAATGTAAAGTGTAACACAAAAAAATAAAAAACAAAAGAGTTTGTTGTGAGATTTTAAAAAAGTTGCTTAAAATGGTATTTAGCAACTTTTTTAACTCTATTTGTTTTTGTTATCTTGTTACCTCTATTTCTTTTTATCTTTTATCTTATTTTTAGATTTTTTATCTACGAAGATTACATCTTCACTTTGATTTTTTACTTTACTCTTATCATTATAGGTCTCAGAATTATGATCTGTTTTCTTATTTTTGTCATTCTCTGAAACTTTTACATCTGAGTTTTCTATATCTGTTTTTTTATCAGAATACTTTCTAAAATTAAATATTTTTCTAATTTTATTATATGAGTAAAAATCTTTTTCCTCAACCTTGCCAATGATACCGAAATATACATCGTTAGTTTGACAAAAAAGTCTCCTAAACATAATATTCACCTCTTGCAACGTAACCGTCTTTAAGGTTTTAATATATTCTTTTCTCTTTATAAATCTATTATAATCATCCCAAAGACGTATTGCTCTTAAAGGCCATTTATTAGGGCTTTTTATTATTTTATCATCATCTAAAATAATACTTTCTTTCAATTCCTTTAAAGTTTGTGCCTTAAATCCTTCATTTAAATAATCAATTACGACACTTCTTATAGCGTCTAAACTTTCATTAACCTTATCAGCAGTTGTTTCAATTCTAAAACCAAAAGCTCCATTATTATTATTTCGATAAGAAGATGAGGAGGAGCTATATGTTAATCCCTTTTCCTCTCTTAATTTTTTCCATAATTTGCCATCAGGGGAATTCATCATATCAACAATAAGCCCATAAATAACTTCTTCCCTGTAAGTACTAAAAGGATTTTTAGTATTATTTTTAATAAAAACTACGTACGAAATTTTTTCTCTATCCCTTTTTTCTACTATTAGACAAGGTTTTCCTGATATTTTTAAGGTTTTTTCATCAAAGGTTTTTAATTTAGGATTTTCTTCTAGTCTATCGTTGAAATACTTTCTTACTAATCTTTTAAACTTTCTAAAAGGCATTGAACCAGAAGCAGAAACAACAAAGTTGTTTGAGTAAAGATACTTCTTTCTAAAATCCATAAAGTTCTTTCTGTTATATGAATCTATTTGTTCAGGAGTCCCAAAAACACTATCGTAAACATTCATCACACTTAATTTATTAACCATAGCAGTTAAAAGTTTATGTATTAAAAAATAAATATCATTATCTTTGGTACGAAAATATTCTTGTTTTATGACTCCCTTTTCTTTTTCTAGTTCCTCTTCTGGAAAAATTGAGTCAAAAATCATTTCACTAGTTAATTTCATACCCTCTTCCAATCTCTTATTGCTCTCATAAAAATCAAACCAAAGAAATTTATTAGAAGTATGAGCATTAAAAGAACTAATCCTCTGCCCCCTTATCTCATTCAACTCCTCTACAGAATGTTTCTTTGTGCCTTTGAACATCATATGCTCGAAAAAATGTGCCAATCCAGGCGTTTTTCCGTTATCATAACTCCCCATTCTAAGACCTGCCACAAATTGAGTTGCATTGTTTGCTTTGCACTTTCTGTAAAACAATTCTAAGCCATCTTTAAACACATATCTAATAGGTTTCGACATATTCTCTCCTTTTTGCGTAATTAGTTTATCACACATAATAATTTTTATCAATATATTACTGGCAACTCATATAGCTTTTACGCATATATATTATAAATATGATTGGGGTGGAATATGGAATACAATGATTTCCCAGATTTAAAAGAAAATATAATAGAAAAAATGGCCGTGGAATATAGAAATAGAGTCAATGGTGTAAATGTTTTAGATAATGAATCAACCTCTAACTCGGGCAATGTCTATGAATCAGAGAGCGATGAGAAAATGGGAGAATTTTTACCCGAATTATACCAAGGAATTCAAATAGGAATTTCCTTTTTAGAGACACTATTAAAGTTTTCAAAAAATATCTTTAAAATTAGAAAATTAAAAACAGAAATTTTATCGGCATTAGAAAAAGAGAAAGAAGAGCTTAATTCATTAAATTTAAACTACATACAAACTAGCTACAAGCCTCCTCACTGGTGTGGCTTTTTTCGTAAAAATTGTAATATATTTTTAAATTCTGAATTTCTGCTCCTATACATTCTAATAAGAGAGCTAAAAAACAGTGAGCGACCAATATCCCAAGAAAAAATTATAGATATGGTAAATAACCATACCCATAACATACAATTAGTAAGTTCTTTATTAGTTTAAAGTTTTCTTGGTTTAACCCCAATCAATTGTCTATCAACTTCTACTATCATCTCCCCATTAACCCTTAACTGTTCACTTATTCTCTTTCTTTCATCTACAAGATTTTTTCTCTTTGCCTTAATGAGATCTATTACTTCTTCTGTAGTTTTGCCAACGCCATATTGTGGAAGAATAATTTCGTCAAACGTAGAAAAACAAAAATCGCTTTGTTTTAATTCAAGAAAGTTATAAAGAGCAGGAACTTCCAGCAATCTAGCAAAAGAATTTGCAACTTTATCTTGAAAAGGACAAAATTCCTTTCCCTCTATTTCATCTTTTACTGATTTTAATTCATCTATAAAAGAATTTAGTTCAAATTCATCAACATCTACATTTTGAACTCTTATAGTTAACGACGCCTCCTTAAATCCATTATCATAAATAGTAGCCGAATAATCAGCCAAAATTTTATTTGTATCGGAGGCGTACTTAATATCAACAAACCCACCAGTTATATCTAAATTTTGCTTTTCATATATTTTTTTCATATTATTATCCTCCTTTTCTTTCTATTCGAAGTATAACATATTATATCAGCTTCGTAAATAGCTAATTTTGGAGGAAATAAAAACAAGGATATATCCTTGTTTCTGTAACTTTTCTCATTGCTTTTATAAGTCTTTTCTATCTGTAATTGCCCTACTTAGTGAGATCTCATCAGCATACTGCAAATCACTCCCCATTTGTATACCTTGCGCTAATCTTGTCACTCTGACTCCAAGCGGTTTAAGTAATTTAGCTATATAGCTTGCGGTCGCTTCTCCTTCAACATCTGGATTAGTTGCCATAATAACTTCCTTTATATTTCCCTCGTTTATGCGCATTAACAACTCTTTAATTCGTATATCATTAGGACCTTTACCTTCTAGCGGACTAATAGTACCATGAAGCACATGATAAAATCCATTGTAGGCTTTTGACTTTTCTATTGCAACTACATCACGAGGTTCTTTTACCACACAAATCACGTCACTGTGTCGTTTTCTGCAAATATCACACGTGTCGTTTTCAGTAAAATTACCACATATTGAGCAAAACTTCACTGTTTTTCTAGCATCTTTCATACTGTTAGCAAAAAAATCAACGTCATCTTTTTGCATATTTAATACACTATAAGCATAACGTTCAGCAGTTTTTCTTCCAACACCTGGCAACAGTGTAAAAGAATTTATAAGTTTTTCTAAATTATTATCCTGCATATTTCCTCTTTAAATTCCAATAGGGTTAGCCGGCTTAACTTCTTCTGCCATTGCCTCAGCCTTTACCATTGCCTCATTTATACAAGCCAAAACCATGTCTTCAAGCATCTCAATATCATCTGGATCAACAGCTTCAGGCTTTATTTTTATACTCAATACTTTTTTCTTTCCGTTAACCTCAACAAAAACCATTCCGCCACCACTACTCGCAGAAATAACAGCATTCTCTAATTCTTCATCTGCTTTTTGTGCCTGCTCTACGATTTGTTGTTGCATCTTTTGTGCCTGTTTCATTAACTGTTGCATATTGCCACCGCCAAATCCACCAAATCCGCCTTTATTATACATAATAGCCTCCTACTTAATTTCTAATATATCGTTAAATTTTGTCTTTAGTTCGTTTAAAGGACTTTTTCCTTTATCCGTGTTTTTCTTGATAACTACATTAAATTTATAACCACCAATTTTATCTAGCAACTCATTCAATGTCTCAACATTGTTCTTCTTATTCAAAGTATTAAATTCAAGCTCATTATCAGTATAAACCGTGAATACATCATCAACTAGCTCATAGTATTTTATATTCCCAAAAACTACTTGTAGTAAACATTCTGCATTTTCTCTTAAAGATTTTGCTAAATTACCAAATACCCTACGTGCTGACATTTCGTTTACTTTCCTCATCTCTTTTAAAGTGACAACGTCTGCTACACTCTCGATTTTAGTCGCAGAAATTTCCTTAACCACTACTTTTTTGTCATCTTTATCCATACATAGATTTAACAAAGTAATCTCTAATAGCATTCTTGGGTTTGAGGTATACTTAAATTCTTGTTCTAATGAACTTATTTCATTTAAGCAATTAATCAACTCCTTTATTGAAGTCTTGTCGGTAATCTGTTTTAATTTAATTAAAATGTCAGCTGGGTATTTAAGTATATCAGCATAATTACTTGTAGTTTTTACCACCGCTAAGTCTCTAAAATATTCTGCTAAATCGTTAGCAAACTGATTCATGTTTTTACCACTGATACTAACTTCGTTTATTTCTTCAAGTACATCTTTCTCACTACCCTGCAACACACTCTTTGCTATTTTATATAAAACATCTCTACTAATTGCTCCTACTGCTTTTAAAACTGATTCGTAAGTAACATTTCTATTACTATATGCCACGCACATATCGCCAATAGAAAGAGTGTCCCTTACAGAACCTTCTCCCAGTTTAGCAATTTCTGCAATAGCCTCGTCTTCGTATTTTACTTTTTCATTATCAAAAATCTTTTTTAAAAGTTTTTCTAAATCAGCTATCGAAACTAATTTGAAGTCAAACCTCATACAACGAGATAGAATAGTTGCTGGAAGTTTATAGACTTCAGTAGTAGCAAGAATAAACACAACATGTTTTGGTGGCTCTTCAAGAGTCTTTAATAAGGCATTGAATGCATTAATTGATAACATGTGAACTTCGTCGATTATATATACCTTATACTTCCCATTAACTGGTGGGTATTTTACTTTTTCTCTTAAATCTCTTACCTCATCAACACCATTATTGCTTGCCGCGTCTATTTCCAAAATATCCATATTATTAGCTTTGGATAATTCTTTACAAGTATCACACTTCCCACATGGAGAACCGTTAATAGAATTTTCACAGTTTATAGCTCTTGCAAAAATCTTAGCAACGGATGTTTTTCCTGTTCCCCTAGTGCCAGTAAATAAATAAGCATGGGAGATAGAATCATTTTTCATTTGGTTTATTAGTGAAGTAGTAATATGTTCTTGCCCAATAACTTCATTAAACGTTTGTGGCCTATACTTTCTATATAATGCTAAATAACTCATTTCTCCTCCTTTCCTTTTTTGAGATAACTTAATTTCGTTTTAATTCTTTTAAGTGCGTTATCAATGCTTTTTGCCGGCTTATCTAATTTCTCAGATATATCAATGTATGTATAACCTTTCATATATAACCTTAAAACATTTAATTCATAAGAACTTAACTGTTTTCGGATAGTCTTCATAATATAACGAGCTTTCTCATTTCCTAATATTTTTCCCTCAGGGCTATCCTCACTGCTTATTAAGGTGAATCCTATATCTTCATCTTCATTTGTGGATTGACCTTGTGCATTAAGGGATATTGCCAAATCATTAAAAGGTGCATTTTTTAAACTACTGCCTTTTTTGACAGCATTTATGATATTTCTTTCGATACATGTTCTTGCATATTTTTTAAAAGGAACAGTTTTTTCAAAATCATAACTATGTACGGCTTTATACAATCCAATCATTCCTTCCTGAATAAGATCAGATAGCTCTCCGCCTTGTAAAAAATACTTTCTAGAAATTATTGTTACAAGAGGTTTATAGTCGTTAAATAGTTGTTCCATAGAGAGTTCATCACCACTCTTTGCCTTACTTAGAATATCTTTCTCTTCCACCGTTCGCACCTGCTTATTGTATTTTACATAAAACTAATATTTTTTGCAAACCTTTGTCCGTAACTATTTTTATTTTATCGTCTCTTAGAAACTTCCCATAAGCTTATTCCTGCTGCAACACTGGCGTTTAAAGAATTTACCTTTCCTTTCATTGGTATAGTTACAATACCATCACAAAGCTTTTTTGTTAACTGACTTACACCTTTACCTTCTCCGCCAATAACAACGGCTATATCACCATCTAAACGGCTCTTATTAATATCTTCTCCACCTAGCTCGCAAGCATACACCCATACGCCTTGTTTTTTTAACTCTTCAATCTCCTGGTTTATGTTTGTAACCTTGGCAATATGCATATAATTAGCTGCCCCTGCACTAGTTTTTAATACGGTCTCATTGACACTACAAGCCCTATTCTTACCAAATATTATTCCATGCACACCCATACATTCTGCCACACGAATAATAGAACCAAAATTGTGTGGATCTTCAATACCGTCTAAAATTACTATAAAAGGAGGCTCTTCCTTTCCTTTTGCATAGTTTAATATGTCACTAACCAAACAATAATCATAATCATCACATATTGCAATAATTCCTTGATGTCGCTGAGTTATACTCTCTCTATTTAATGCTTCGTTCTTAACAAAATGAACGTTAACACCTTTCTGTTTAGCTAATTTTACAATTTGATAAAGAGTATTATCTCCATCTCCTTTAACTAATATTTTATCTACTCGCTTGCCAGATTTTAGCAACTCCGCCACCGCGTTTCTACCCTCTACTTTCATCAATAGCCTCCTTACATAAAGCCATAATTTGTTCTAATCTTTCTTTCCTCTTTGTAAGATATAAGTAACCAATAATTGCCTCTAATCCTGTTGCTCTTTTATACTCTGCTAGAGTGGAATGCTTTGCAATGCTAGCCGTTTTATAATTTCTGGCACGCATAAAGACAGACAACTCTTCTTCATCTAAAATAGGCTTTACCTTTTGCATTGAAACACTCTGTCCTACCGCGCTTACATATTTGTTTGTATAGGTATGCAAAACGTTGCTTTTATTCTTTGGTAATTCAAGCATTTTCTCCCTGATATATAATGTATATACACCATCTCCAATAAAGGCTAAAACTTGTGGATTCAACTGTGCTATTTCAGTGTTTGTCATACCTTCTCCAATCATATTGACATTTTAACACAAAAAAAAGAAAGGGGCAATAAAAAACTTTCCTTTCTTTTTCCCATAATCTTATTTTTATATAAATTTAAAAACATAAAGATATATATTATTTTTCTATTATTCTAAGCAATTATGGTATATACTGCACAAAATAACTAAAGATACCGCACATAATCGAGTATGCTACTCTTGATTGATAATCGTCAGTTATTAATAACGCCTCCTCGTCTGGATTACTCAAAAAACCACCCTCCACAATAACTGTTGGATAAGTAGTACTTGTGAGAAGGTAATAATCTCCATGATTTACAAAATCTCTTGCGTTCTCGCCCAAACCTACTTGTAGCTGAGATTGTATTGTGCTAGCAATAGCTTCTCCAATTTCATCACCCTCCTGAAAATAACATTGGGCGCCATATTCACTAGGCATAGGAAAACTATTCATATGAATACTTACAACTAAGCTCGGCTTAACTCCGTTAATTATTTCCGCACGCTTTTCCATATCGGTAACTTTAAAATTATCTTCGTTATCACTACATAAAGCGTTTTCTGTATCACGGGTCATAACAATATCAAACCCCATATTTTCAAGATAAGTCTGGAGCTTTTTAGCAACTGCAAGATTTATGTCGCTTTCTTTTGTATCAGTATTTATTCCAGAGCACCCGCCATCTTTACCACCATGACCAGCATCAATGACAATCGTAAATCCTGTTTTTTCTATATTAGAATTAACATTATTGCTTATGTAAATCGAAAAAAGACTTGGCAAAATAACACCTAAAAGTACTACTGCTAAAAATACTATAATTGGCCTTAATTTTATAGAAAGAAACATACCTAACCCCTTTTGATTAAGATATTGTCGCTTGTCCAAATTTATTAACAATTTTGTCAACTATAACAATTTTTTGACAGTAATTTTATATTTGTAATTTTCTATCACATAAGTTTATTTTTAATAAAAAGTGGTAGTTGTGTTAAAAGATTTTTTAATTTCTATTAGTGTTTTTTAAGTGCATTCCACTATCAACAGACAAATCCAAACCTGACAAGTTTTTACCAGTTATTATACTATTATAGGCTTCTGCCCCTATCATTGCTGCATTATCAGTACATAATACAAGTGGTGGGTAGTATAACTTTATTTTTTCTTGTTCACATCTTTTAGATAGCTCAGAACGTAGATAACTATTTGCACTAACCCCACCAGCAAGAGATAATTTATCTATATTATATTTTTTACAGGCACGTATCGCCTTTGTCATAAGCTCTTCCATAGCCTCATACTGAAAACTTGCACACACGTCATATACGGAAATTTCTTGTCCTTTCTGTTTCATTTTATGTATATAATTTATGACCGCAGTCTTCAATCCACTAAAACTAAAATTGAACGAGTTTCTTAGTGCAGACTTCTTAACAAAGATTATATTCCTTTCACCAAGCTTAGCATTTGCATCAACAATGGGCCCACCTGGATATGGCAGTCCTAGAACCTTAGCTACTTTATCATACGCCTCCCCTATTGCGTCATCAGTGGTGGTACCAAGTAATTCAAAACGGTCTAAATCTTTAACTTTTAATAAAGCAGTATGCCCACCGCTTATAATTGCACAAATATATGGAGATTTTAAATCTGTATGAGAAATATAGTTAGCACTCATATGTCCTAAAATATGGTTAACTCTTATAAGGGGGATTTCTAGTGCATATGCCAAAGCCTTTGCAAAGCTAACACCAACTAATAATGCTCCTAATAGTCCCGCTCCATAAGTAACCGCAATCGCATCAATATCCGTCAGCTTTACCTTAGCAAGGGTTAAAGCCTCTTGTAAAACACCTGATATAGCCATTAAATGATTTCTACTAGCTATCTCTGGAACGACGCCACCGAACTTTTTATGTATGTCTATTTGACTAGAAATAACATTGCTCAGTATTTCTCTGCCGTTCTTTAATACGGCAATGCTAGTTTCGTCACACGAACTTTCAATTGAAAGAATAAGTATATCGCGTCTATCATACTCTTCATGAAGTTTATTAAATTTATCTTTTGCTACTTTTTCGTACATTTTAATCCTTTAACCTAGTTATATTTTATATAATATTTCAACCTTTAGATAACATTTACAAAGACTTTTTTACAGTACAACTTTACACGCTCTTTTTCAAGTAATCTAGAATAAAATCTTTTATATCTCCGTCCATAACCCCTGTTACATCAGAAGTCTCGTAGTTTGTTCTGTGATCTTTAACCATGGTATAAGGACAGAACACATATGAACGTATTTGACTGCCCCATTCAATCTTTTTCAAAGAACCTTTTGCTTGATCCAATTTAATCTGATCAGCTTCTTCTTTTCTAATAATCAATTTACTTTTTAACATTGCCATAGCAGTTTCTCTATTTTGTATTTGAGAACGTTCATTTTGACATGTAACAACAATACCTGTTTCCAAGTGGGTTATTCTAACAGCACTATCTGTCGTGTTTACGTGCTGTCCGCCCGCTCCACTACTTCTGTAAACATCAACTCGAATTTCATCTGGCTTTATTTCTATTTCATCAACATCATCTACTTTCGGGGTTACGTCAACGCTTGCAAAACTAGTATGCCTGCGTTTGTTTGAATCAAAAGGTGAAATTCTAACAAGTCTATGAACTCCATGCTCAGATTTAAGGCAACCATAAGGTTTTTCTCCACCGGATATAAGAAACGATACGCTTTTTATTCCAGCATCATCGCCAGCAAGAACGTCTAGAACTTTTACCTTATATCCTTCTCTTTCACAGAAGCGCGTGTACATTCTATATAACATCTGCACCCAATCCTGGGCCTCTGTTCCACCTGCGCCAGCATGCAAGCTAACAATGGCATCACAGTCATCATATTTGCCACTTAAAATAGTTTGGACAAAACAATCCTCCGTCTTAACCTTCAATTCTCTTAGGTTTTCACTTATTTCTTCTGCGATACTTATACTTTCTTCATCTTTGAAAAGATCGATATATTCCTTGAGTTCTTTATATCTTTTTTCTAAATCATCTAATAATGCTATTCTCTTTTCAACGCTACCCAACTTCTTATTGGTTTTTTTAGCATTGTCTAAATCGTTCCAAAAATCAGGTTCTCGCTGTTGTTGTTTTATTTCTTCACGTTCCTCACAAAGAGAGAAGTAGTCAAAGACACCCCTTAATGTAGCCTATTTTTTCGCCCAACTGTTTTAGTTCCTCTTCTTGCTGTTCTAACATTTCCTTTATTTTCTCCCACAACAGTTCTTATATTTTTTACCACTACCACAAGGACACGGATCGTTTCTACCAACCACCTTTGTTGTCTTTGCTTTGATTTTCTCTGTTTTGTTATCAATCATTACCACGTTCTTGCTTTGAACCTGAGGTTCTTTCTTTTTTATCTCTATATTTAAATGTAACATAACTCTAGCAACATCTTCACGGATTCGGCCAACCATGGCGTCAAACATATCGAACCCTTGCCCTTTATACATGACAAGTGGGTCGTGTTGTCCATATCTTTGTATTCCAATCTCATTACGTAATATGGTCATATCGTCTATATGATTCATCCAGTTAATATCAACCGCTCTAAGCAAAATTGAGCGTTCAAGTGCTGAAACATCAATTTTCTTTTCCTTGATTTCCACACATTTTTTATCGTAGAGAGAGATCGCCTCCTGTGCAACCACAGACAATAAGTCCTCCCTTTCCATATTTTCAAGTTGATCAGCTTTTAAGAAATTATAATCGGTTGTGAATACCCTTGCATCTAAAGAATTGTTTATTTCATCAGCATTCCATTTCTCTGACGGCACATCAGCAATAATACTTTCTATAGCATTTGTTGCAAACTCGTTTACCATGTCAACTATCTCAGTATGAATATCTTCCACTCCATCAATAAGTTTATTTCTCTGATCATATATAATTCCACGCTGTTTATTTAGTACATCATCATACATTAAAGTAGATTTACGAATACTAAAATTATATCCTTCGATTCTCTTTTGTGCACGCTCAATTTGGCGACTAAACATCTTCATTTGGAAAGATTCTTCATCACTAATCTTAAAAAATGACATAATAGATTTAATCTTATCCCCACCAAACCTTCTTAAAAGGTCATCTTCCATACTAACAAAGAATACTGTGCTACCTGGATCACCCTGACGTCCAGAACGTCCACGTAACTGGTTATCAATACGACGAGCCTCATGTCTTTCTGTACCAATTACATGCAATCCACCAAGCTCTATAACCTGTTTTTTCTCAGCATCTGTTTGTTTTTTAAACTCTGCAAAGTATGTCTGATATTTTTTACGTATAGCATTAAGTTCCTCGTTATCTGTTTCCACAAAACTAGTACAAAAATCAATTTGAACCTCACTAAACCCTTCATCTCTAAGCTTCTTTTTAGCTAAGAATTCAGGATTACCTCCCAAAAGAATATCGGTACCACGGCCAGCCATGTTTGTTGCAATTGTAACTGCTCCTAAACGTCCAGCTTGTGCAATGATTTCACTTTCTTTTTCATTGTTTTTAGCATTTAATAAATTGTGAGTTATTTTCTCTCTGCGCAACAGATTACTTATAAGCTCGTTTTTATCTATAGTAACTGTACCAACAAGAATGGGCCTTCCTGTCTTATATACTCTAACAATTTCTTGTATTATATTTTTTATTTTACCCTCTTCGGTTGTAAAAATAACATCTGATAAATCACGACGAATCATTGGTTTGTTAGTTGGAATTATAACAACGTCAAGGTTGTATATTTTATTAAATTCAATTTCTTCTGTTTTTGCAGTCCCAGTCATTCCACTGATTTTATTGTATAAGCGGAAGAAATTCTGAAAAGTAACTGTTGCAAGAGTTTTACTCTCTTCTTTAATCTGAACTCCCTCTTTTGCTTCAATGGCTTGGTGCAATCCGTTGGAATACTGCCTTCCTTCCATTAAACGTCCTGTAAATTCGTCAACTATAACAATCTTGCCATCTTTAATGATATAATTACCATCTCTTTTCATTATAAACTGAGCTTGTAAAGCATTTCTGATTCTATGGTTTAATTCAATATTGTCCGAGTCACTCAAATTTTCTATGTCAAAAAACCTTTCAGCTTTCGATACCCCGCCTTCACTTAGACGAACTATTTTTTCTTTTTCGTCTAGCTCATAATCACTTTCATTTAAACTTTTTGTAAATTTAGCAGCTTTGATGTAATCATCGCTGTTTTTCATTCCTAAACCACTAATAATTAACGGAGTTCTCGCCTCATCGATAAGAATACTATCAACCTCATCAACAATAGCAAAGTTATATCCTCTACAAACTCTCTGTTCTTTCTTAACAACCATGTTGTCACGCAAGTAGTCAAAGCCTAGCTCATTATTTGTACTATAAGTTATATCGCAAGCATACGCACTTCTCTTTTCATCTGGCTTCATTCCTGAAACAGAAACACCAACAGTTAGCCCTAGAAACTTATATACTTTCCCCATCCACTCAGCATCACGCTTTGTAAGGTATTCATTAACAGTAACAATATGTACTCCCTTTTCTTCTAATGCCATTAAATAAGCAGGCATTGTTTCAACCAATGTCTTTCCTTCACCTGTTCTCATTTCTGCTATACGTCCTTGGAATAAAGCTATTGCTCCAAGTAGTTGTACATGGTAATGTCTAAGTCCAATAACTCTTTCACTTGCTTCACGAACACAGGCATAAGCATCAGGTAATATGTCTGATAATTTTTCTCCATCTGCAAGTCTTTTTTTAAACTCTGCAGTCATTCCCTTTAGCTGTTCATCTGTTTTTTCTCTATACTCTTCAGATTTCTCTTCAATTTTTCTAGCTATCTTTTCTAGCTTTTTTAAACTTCTTGAATTTTCTGATGAAAATAATCCCATTTTGTTTCCTCTCTAACGCAATATTTATATAAATAAGGTTCAATTTCTAAACCATTTTTTGTATGAACTACACCGTATTATACATTGTTTCTTGTTTTTTTTCAATCATTTACTTGTCTTATATTGTTGTTTTTATGTAAAGAGAAATCCTTTTTCCATCTAAAACAAAGCATTATTCGAAAAAATATTATTTAAACCCCCTTGTACTTTTTTACAGCATTATAGAAAATTTTTAAAACGGATGTAAAAAAAAAATCAACTAACTACCGAAAAATAAAATAAAAAATCAGAATAAAAAAACGCCGAAATGGCGTTTGTTTTTAATGTTATTTTTAATCTTTTATTTTTAACTAATTGGATCTCCCACTGCAATCTTTAGCATTACCTTACCAGTAAATGGAACCGATGTTTCCCCTTGTATTATTGCCGCATTTACTACTGAAAAATTAAGTTGAATATAATTATCACCAGCATTTAAACTAGCAATACTTCCAACTCCGCTATCATTAGGATAAACAGTATAATCTTCACAATATAAATCAATAATGCTATCAGGGTTGTGACCATCATAGGTTCCAACCGTAACGACTCCGTTTGAAGGAATAGTCTCAGCTACACCTGTTGGCAAACTTGATAAAGCGTCTTTTACAACGTTAGACACGTTAAATATCGCTGAATTATCATTGGTATCTGCGTTATAAACACCAGGACCAATTTCAACTAATCCATCTTCTGCACCAAGTCCTGAGACAACTGCATTGTCAAGTATCTTTTGACCATTTGAAACTAATGTAAATGTTACCTGAAGTTCGACTGTTATATTTTGCCAACCATTAACACTGTCCCACCCCTTGGTTTCAAAAGCTAACATAAAAGCAATAACTGAAACATCTGTTTTTGGCATAAAAGTAATACTTTTTATTTCTTCCGAATTTTCCATCCAAATAAAATCTTCCTGTTCATCCGAATCTTCGAACTCAAAATCTTCATTTACTACCTTAGGCAAGCTTGGATAAACTAGATAATCTGAATATATTACTGTTTCTTCGCTCATTGTAGCAAAGGTATTTGTAGTAGCAGTCTTCACCATTTCAGGAACTAGTAACTCATATCCCCTGTAATTATGAGCAAAATCTGATAATATACTCATATCATCCAAAGTGTTATTCGTTAATGAAGAAGTCAACGCAGCTAAACACTCTAAATCTTTAACAAGAGCTGCTGAGCCAATAACATTTTCTAAAATATAATCTGAAATCTTTTCAACTTCATCGTCAACACTATCAGTAGAATCATCAATTTGTAAAAATCCTAGGTGATCAACATCTGCAATGCACTGGCTCAAATTCGAAGATCCATCATAATCTCCATATGCTAAAATATTTGCAATAGCAAGCTTCAATTCTGTTTTTAATATATTATCAGCTGTTATTGAATATGGAACTCCCGTAGATACTACCCAAACATATGCTAAAGAAT
>Ga0265294_10005167_pt1 | contig 15996 bp, 18 predicted proteins | sample MunlanPumphouse3_FD_192504 | JGI IMG/M metagenome (GOLD analysis project Ga0265294, IMG submission 192504) | Groundwater microbial communities from a municipal landfill in Southern Ontario, Canada - Pumphouse #3 | ecosystem: Environmental > Aquatic > Deep subsurface > Groundwater | place...
AGACCCGGATAATACGGGAACTCTCATCAATCCCTTAAAACCGTAGTTTTTGTACATCTTGGCTCCCATTTCCGTGGCGAGCAGGACCATATTCTCAGAAAAATGAGAAGCATGGTCAGTCAGGGAGTCCATGAGCCTTGCTGCCAGTCCCTGCCTTCTTGCTTCCGGCCTTGTTGCAAAGTAATAGAGCCCGCAGGTACTGTCAGCCAAATGAAGCAGTGCGGAACAGAGAGGTATTCCCTCTTTTTCAAGGTAGTATAGACGGTTTTCCGGACAGCTGCTTAGGTATGCAGAAAAGCTATTGTAGCTTTCAGGGACGGGAAGCTCTCCGCCGAATCCGGTCCAGGCAGCTTCAGCCCATTTTGCTGCGCCCGACTTGTCTGTAGCTCTCTTGACATACTGATCCTGTTCTCTTCCTGAAAAAGATATCCTCATCGACATCGCATTATATTCAGCCCGGATGGAAAGGCCTCTCTTTTCGAGCACTTCTGAAACCTCTTTTTTCAGTTCCGGAAGCTGCATTGAGATAAAAGGCAATTTTCTGTGCTCAAAAAAGCCAAGTACCCGAGCAGTTTCTTCTTCTGATGAACAATCATCAAACAGAGCATAATTCTCTCCGGCGAAAGGCATCCCGGTCGCAAAAGCACCGGCTCCATGCCGCAGTTCGAGGATGCCCCCGCCCGGAGTTTTCCCGAGCATCCTGAGTGCTGAAGTGAAATTTTCAATAAAGTATCGGGTCTCTGGCATTCAACAGGCCCCCAAAGTATATAATCATAAAAGGCGAAGCCAAGTATCTTTTCCTATTTTAAGCCAAAAAAGAGGGACTGGAAAATGTCGACAGAGAAAAAGAAAAGAAAACTTACATCAGGGGAAGGCTTTACACTTGGGGCTGATGAAAACCTAGGCCTGTCGATAAGAGCGCTCTTTCGCGGAGACGGTAACAAAGACGGACCGCTTTCCCCGGTCTCAGAGGAAAAAATGGGCAAAGTCAAAAATATTGATTCTGAAAAAGAAAACGAGGGCGGCATATCACGCCTCTCCAGGGTCTCGCTCCAGAGGCAGACATCCGGTCGCAGAGGAAAGACTGTGACTGCTATGATCGTTCCGAAGGACTCGAGCATAGACAGGGACCAGCTTGCGAAAGAGATGAGGAAAGGTCTCGGTTGCGGATCTTTTGTCGAGAACGGAAATGTGATCTTACAGGGAGATATATGCGACAGAGCCAGGGATTGGCTTCTGAAAAAAGGTGTAAAAGAGGTAATGTCAGGGAACTGATCGAAAGAAATTTTGTCTCAAAGCAACAGTACAAAGTGTGAATAAAATTTATTTGAGGGCGGAGAATGTCATTCTTCGCCCTTTTCTATTGCCACAGACCAAGCGCAAGATCATAAAAGAGTATAAAGATGGTGACTTTATTTGACTTTGGAATAAAAAAACCGCGGTCCCTGTCCGCGGTCATTAAATATCGTTATCACTGCTTCTTTATCAGGACCTAAGAGCGGTGCTTTATTTCTTATTGACCAGCCAGACCCCGCAGAGTATCATCGCTCCTCCGGCAAAAAGCCAGGGCGTGAATCGTTCTCCGACCAGAAAATATGATATTACTACTCCTGCTATCGGCTGAAGGAACTGGAATACAGCTACCCTGGCCACTGTGAAGATCGAAAGGGCTTTGAACCAGAAGATGTAGGCAAGAGCAGAGGAAAATGCTCCAAGGAAGACAAGAGCTGTCCATGTTCCCGAGGAGAAAGAGGGTATGACTGAAAAATCACTCCCTATGAATATTGCGAAAGGTGTTGCTACTATAAGGGCAAAGAGCATTTCCCAAAAAATAACAAATGCCGGGGAGAGGTCCTTTTTGAGCACTCTCCTTGAGACGATCAGGAAGATCGCCCAGTTAAGAACGGAAAGGAGCATGATGAGATCTCCTATGCTTCCGAAACTTCCCGAATTTGCAGTAATGACTGTTCCGCGTCCAATAACGAGTGTGACTCCCAATGCTGCGAGGATCATCCCGCATATCCCCCTGCCGGAAATCTTTTCTTTGAGGAAGATCCTGCCCAGGATCGCGACCAAAGCGGGTGTCGCTATCATCATCCAATTTGCGTTGGCTGCTCCCGCTGTTCTCATTGCGTAGCACTGTATTGACTGATGAAAGAATATTCCCTGGAATCCCATGAGGAACAGTGCTGCCGCTTCACTTTTTGAAGGGAGCCTCAGTGATCCTTCCAAAAGTGATCCCGCAAGCAGCACCGGCATTCCGATAAGGAGCCTGAGGCACATTATTACCATGGGCTCGGCCTGTGCGAGAGCGAATTTTGTCGAGGGAAAACTTCCGCCCCAAATGGTGACAGCTACCAATACCATTGCATAGTTTGCGAAAGAAGCCTCTTTTGACTGGATATCTTCTCTGTTTGTTGCGGCCATCGCTAAGTTTGATCCTCCGATCTTTTCAGCGTAGATATTCAGGTCCTCTTTTCAGTGACGGGATGCCCACACGCTGCGGTCTTGTTATTTATTTTCTGTTAACGAGGTAGACCCCATACATTATTGTTATGCCTCCGGCAAAGAGCCATACCGTGAAACGCTCACCAAGCAGCAGGTATGCAATTATCGCCCCGGCAAATGGCTGTAAGAACTGAAAGGCAATTATCCTTGATACGGGAAGCACAGAAAGGCCATGAAACCAGCAAAAATATGCTGCTGCAGAGGCGCCCGCGCCGAGAAATGCCACTGCGGTCCAGGTTTTCGGGCTGAACGATCCAATGACAGAGATATCGTATCCCATAAGCAGTACTGCTAATGTTGCATAAATAAAGGAGAAAAACATCTCCCAGAAAAGGACGAAGCTGTAAGGAAGGTCATCCTTCAGGACTTTTTTGGAAAAGACAAGAAATATGGACCAATTGAGCGACGAAAAAAGTATCAGCAGATCTCCGATCGTCCCGAATGATCCTGATGTCCGGACTGCACCGGCTGAACCCAGGCGAAGTACTAACATTACTCCGGCTGCTGAAATCAATAATCCGGCAAAGCCCATGTGGGATATTTTTTCTTTGAGGAAGAGCCATCCTAAAAGAGCCACAAAGGCCGGAGAGCAGATTATGATCCAGTTTGCGGTAGAGGCGCTGGCAGTTTTCATCGCGTAATTCTGGAGACCTAAAACCAGGAATATACCTTGGAAGCTCATGATGAGAAGGGGCCATAGTTCATGTCTTTCAGGGAGACGGAATGTTTTCTGAAGGTACGATCCCACAAAGAGGAAAGGGATAGAGAGGCCAAGCCTCATCCAGAGTACTACCATAGGATGGGCCTGTTCGAGGGCGACCTTCATTCCAGCAAAACTCGCACTCCATATCGTAATGGCAGTAAGGATGATCAGATAATCGTTGAACCTCGCAGCTTTGATACTGGATGTACTATTTTCGGACATAAAAGGATCTCTTCTTTCAGTTATCGTTTCGGCATGGCAGAAATGTTCATTGTCAGACGGTTGCTCCGAGGAATAAAGACAAAGAGTAGTATAGTCTAAATCATCTCTGATGTGTGCAAAAATTAAAGACCTATGGTGTAGTAAAATGTAAGCGGCAGTTGATCAGACCAAAAGCAGAAAGCGGGGCATATGGATGGATGACCGTACTGTAAAAAAAGATATTACGAGAATGTTCAGCGACGGGACCGTTAAAAAGATCGATGATGATATGATCGTCGAAAAACGAATCATCCTTGAAGTTGACGGTTCTCGGGAAGCTATTGTGATATTCACGCCGGGAGAGGAAGAGTTGTGGGCGCTAGGAAACCTCTACTGCAGGCGGATGATAGAAAGCATGAACGATATAAGATCTATTAAAATTGACGACAGCAGAATAATAGTTGAAAGAGCAAACAAAATAGAGGGCTGGAAACTGGAATCCAGATTCCTTCACACTGCGTCCGGGGCTTTTTTGCAGGAAGAAAGGGATAATAACGATCCTTCGTTCCTTCCTCTCGAATGGCAGATCTCCTTTGACGCGATCATGTCCGGCATTGACTGGATAGCGGAAGCACCTCTCTTCAGGCAGGCGGGAAGCGTGCACGTCGCTGCCCTTGTATCTCCTGAGGGCAAAAGACTTTTTAGGACTGAGGACGTGGGGAGGCACAATGCGGTCGACAAGGCCATCGGATGGCTATTGAAAAACAACGTAAAAACGAGTGACGCTGTGCTAATAACGTCAGGACGTCTGCCGGAGGACATGGTACTTAAAGGGGCAGGGGCCAGAATACCCGTCATGGCGAGCATATCAGCTGCGACAGCAAACGGCGCGGATGCTGCGAGGCGCTGTAATATGACACTGATTGGTTTTGCCAGGAACGGAAGATTCAACGTATACAGCGCTCCGGAACGGATAAAATTTAACTCAGAAGAGAAAATATCGGAGGGTGAAAAAATTGCTTGAAGATCTTTCCGCACATGTGCTGGATATAGCAGAAAACAGCGTTATGGCAAGCGGTACAGAGGTAAGGATCGAGATCCTGGAAGAGAGATCTGCGGATAGACTTATTTTCTCGGTAGAGGACAACGGAAAAGGCATGACCGAAGATTTTATTGCAAAGGTGACTGATCCCTTCACGACAACAAGGACGACGAGAAGGGTCGGTATGGGACTGCCCTTCCTCAAGCAGTCTGCAGAACTCTGCGGAGGCGGACTTGCCATAAGTTCAAAACCCGGAAAGGGCACAAAAACGACCGCGACCTTCAGAATGAGCAGCATAGACAGGCCTCCCCTCGGAGACATCCCTGCCACGTTGATGACGCTCATTATGGGTTCCCCGGAGATACACTGGACGTACAGACATAAAACAGATTCAGGGGAATTTGTACTGGACACGGATGAGATAATAGAAGCCCTCGATGGAGACAGGGAGATGCTCCGTTCTGTAGAAGTCGGTCTTTGGCTCAGGGAACATATCAAGGAAAATCTGGACGAGATAAAATGGGAGGGATAATCTATTCCAATCTCACAAATGACGAAAGAGAAAGATCGATAAAAATTTATTCTAAGATAAGAATAAACTGTATTACTTAGTATTTTGAATGTAAAAATATTAAAAAAGAGTGCAAACAGTCATATTTTGTAAAGCTTGTTATTTTTTGCGCAAGGCTGTAAAATTGTTATCAAATGCTATAACAATTAAAATATAGATTAATTCTATAGGAGGATGTTTAATATGAATTTAAAAGAATTGGCTGAGCTGATCAATGCTGAGGTCATAACCTCTGACAGGGATCTGAGCGAGATAACAGTACCATTTGCATATGCCTGCGACCTGATGAGCGATGTCCTTGCCTTCTGCTCTCCCGGCTCCCTTCTCCTTACTGGCCTTACCAACATTCAGATAGTCAGGACAGCGCAGATGCTTGATCTTCCTGCCGTGGTATTCGTCAGGGGTAAGATCCCGCTCGAAGAGACAGTGAATCTTGCGAAGGAAAGCGGAATACCCGTACTTCTGTCCAAATATAGCCTATATGAGGTTTGCGGAAGGCTGTATGCAGCGGGTGTAAAACCAAGTTACGTTCCACAGCCTCGGGAGGCATAACAGTATGGCTGCTCCTGTATGTATGGAATACAGGATAGAGGGCAACAACTTCATGGTGGCAGGTACTGCCTCTAACAATATAAAAAACACCCTCAAAATGCTTGGCATACAGTCAGATGTATGCAGAAGAGCTGCTGTAATTGCATACGAAGCAGAAATAAACCTTGTGATCCACGCAAACGGCGGGATCCTGAAAGCCGTCATATCAGAGTACAAGCTTGAAATATCGACTGAGGACGAAGGGCCTGGAATACCTAATATCGATCAGGCCATGACAGAGGGATATACCACTGCTTCGAACCAGGCTAGAGAAATGGGGTTTGGTGCCGGGATGGGGCTTCCGAATATAAAGAGGAATTCGGATCTTTTTGAAATAGAATCTACTCCCGGTGTTGGGACCAAATTGATATCAACTGTATTTTTCAACAAATAGCTACCGGACAAGAATCCTTCAATAAGCTCGTTCATACCAAACATGCTATTTTTTACTTTAGGTTCCGGCTGTTATACTGTTCAAATCAGACAGATTTCAGTTACGGACCACCGATATGCAGTTATTGAATCCAGCCGTTACCAGATCTCCAGCTATATGCCGGCTGTTACGGAGGAGCGAACCGCATGGAACATAGTATAAAAATCTCAAAAGAGGCATGCCAGGGATGTGTCAACTGTATCAGAGTCTGTCCTACAGAGGCTATTCGTGTAGTTGACGGAGAAATCAGCATCATAGAGGAGCTTTGCATAGACTGCGGAGAATGTCTGCGTTCTTGCTCCCGTTCTGCTCTTGGCATATATGAAGATGACTGGAACAGGATAAAAGAATCATCCAGAACGACATTAGTTCCCGATCCGGTCTTTTTTTCGCAGTTCAGCCATTATGGCAGACCTGACAACCTCGAAGACGTTCTCATGTCACTTGACTTCAAGATCCTCATTGATGAAGCTGAGGATGCTTTTGACCTGGCAGCCTACGCTGTAGCGCAGCTCATCAACAGGTCATCCAGGACCGTTCTGCCGCTCATATCAGTATACTGCCCCGCTGTTCTCAGACTCATCCAGACTAAATTTCCGGAATTGCTTTCAAGGGTAGTCCCGGTACTTTCTCCCCTTGAGATCGCTGCAACATTATGGAGGATGAGGACCAACAGTGATGCGCCCCTTACCCTTCTTGCCCCCTGTCCAGCCAAGATAACCATGGTCAGGGAACCGCAAGGCAAAGGAGTTTCTCCGCTTACGAACGCAGTAACGGTCAGGAAGGTAGCAAGGAGCATAATGGCTGAAGGCGACATAAATGTCGAAAACGAATCTGCGCCGAGGAAAAGGAACAACAGGTGGATACAGTGGGCGCGGCGCGGTGGAGAATCAAGGCACGTCCAGGCTTTTTCAGACAAAAAACTGACTATACTTGCAGTATCAGGCATGAGGAATACACTTGACACACTTCAGGAACTTGAGCTGGGAAGGCTGCGAGGTGTTGATTTTATCGAATGTCGTGTCTGTGACACAGGATGCGTCGGCGGAGTAGGAACTGCGGATTCACGTTTTCTTGCAAACCTCCGCCTTGGCAGCATCGAGACAGAATGGAACATCACGCCTAAAGAACTATCAAGGGCGGAGGAACTCTTCACAATGGACATATGGCCTGTTACTAACGAATATCAGCCACGTCCCCGCCTTCCTCTTTCTGATAACGTAGCAGATGCCATGGTCAAACTGCAGCAGATGAAGGAGATCTATAGCGGCCTTCCCCATATCGACTGCGGATCCTGCGGCAGGCCCTCATGCCAGGCAATGGCAGAGGAAATAGTCAGGGGGCACGGTTCTGTGACAGACTGTATCTTTAAGCTCAGAGAGGGTATCTCTGCACTTGCATGTCAAATCGTAAAACTCTCAGAATCCCAGCCCCACACGCTTAAGAGAAAGGGAGGAAAAAGTTGAAGATAAAAGACCTATGCGAAAAACTGAACGCGGATGTGCAGGCAGCAGGCGACCCTGAAAGAGATGTGACTAAGGCTGCGGCCGGAGATCTGCTTAGCTTCATAATGGGCACAGTATCAGAGGGTTCTGCCTGGATAACGATACAGGCCCACCTCAATGTTGCAGCTGTTGCGGTATTAAAGGATATTCCGATCATAATACTGGCCTCGGACAGAAAGGCCCCTGCAGATCTCATCGATCGGTGTATGGCAGAAAACATCTGCGTGGCATCTGTCAGCAAATCTATATTCGGAACATGCATGAGGCTCTCGGAGCTTGGTATAGAAGGATAATAAAATATGCTTAAGCCTTTCTGGGTGGACCTCCATATACATACGGCCCTTTCTCCCTGCGGAAGCCTGGATATGGGAGCTCCTGAGATAGTTTCAGCTGCCAGAGGGGCCGGAATCGATGTGATCGGCATAGCTGACCATAACACCTGTGACAATTTCCCTGCGGTGCACGAAGCCTCAGAGGGAAATCCTATTGTCCTCCCCTGCATTGAAACCCAGAGTGCAGAAGATATTCATATTCTTACTGTTTTTCCTGATTTCAAAACCGCAACGCTATACAAAGCCTGGCTCTGGGAAAAGATGCTGCCGATAAAAAACGACGTAGACTATTTCGGCTATCAAGTAGTTCTGGACCATTGCAACAATATACTGAGAGAAGAAGAGACCCTCCTCATACAGGGTTCGGGGTATGAAGTAGATCAGATAGTATCAAAGGTGCAGAGTATAGGAGGTCTTGCGATACTTGCCCACGTCGACAGGCCCTCTTTTTCCTATCCTGTCGCCCTGGGGCCTATGCCGGCCGACTATCCTGCCGACGCTTTTGAGCTCTCCTGGAGGATAGATTCGATCCAGGCTGCCATGTGGAGGGAAAAATATCCGGGCAGGACATTCATAAGATCCTCTGACTCACATACTTTAGAGACGATATCCAGAGCTAACTGCACTAAAATGATGCTTGAAGCACCGACCTTTGAGGAGATCAGAAAGGCCATAAAAGAAGAAGACGGGAGAAGGATCTCCTGGCCCTGGGGCTGATAATTTTTTTCGGATCAAATCAGGATACGTTTTTAATAAAAAAGCGCTCTGCCCGATCATAAGGCAGAGCGCTTATCCGTTCTTTAAGGTCTCTTTGTGCAGAGAGGAGGTATCTTACCAGACCTCTATAAACGCCATGTCGGTGTAGATACCCTCGAGGCGTACCTTGTGTCCTTTTTCCATCTTCGCAAGCTCAAGGAAGGTCTCCTTCTGTTTAGCTTCCTCGCTGGCATCAGCGAACTGCTGGTACATCTCCATTGCTTCCTGTTCCTTTTTCATTGCAAGGGCAATGGCATCCTTGAAAGCCATATCGGTGGAAAGGACCTGGGGGGCCTCGACAGTCTCAGCGACCTTGTAATCCTTTTCATCGCTGAACTTCATACCTTTCATTTCATTGCTCAAATAACCCTCAAGAAGCACCTTGTGTCCTGATTCTTCGTCAGCAAGCTCCTGAAAAGTCTTTTTCATTGCGGGGTCCTTCATCTTGGCTGCCGCGTCCCTGTAAAATTCGAATGCCTCGACTTCGTTTCCAACTGCCATTTTCAATATTTCCTTATAATTTTTCATTTTGATCTCCTCTCTTTTTCCCTGTTTCTATACATAGGACTGGGAAAATATGAAAATTAATATATATATGCTCTAAGGGTAAACTGAGGGGGCCGGGCTTTTGAGATCAAAGAGAGCGCCACTCTCCATCTTCATAAGTTTCCATAGAGATGGGGTCCAGGTGGAAGTAGAGTGCGCAAAGTTCAAGTCGGCCAGCCTCAAGTGCCTCTTTAACAGTCTGGTATTCCTTCAATTTTGCGAGCTGACGTACTGCCTGGGCCTTTTCGGCTCCTTCAAGATCTGGCCCCGCATATTCTTCCTGTTCCAGCCACTTTTTCAGTCCTTCTGTATCCAGGTGCTCCTTATTTTCTGTTGCCTTTACTGCTCCGCACTGGTTGTGGGCCAACACTGCGATCCGTTTTACTTTCAGGTGTTTTAACGCATAATCTATGCATGCTCTCACTGAAGATTCCTCTGTCCGGGCGAGGTTCCCGACATTCCGGAGTATGAAGATCTCTCCTGGTTTTGCGTCGAATATATGTTCCGGTATTATCCTGCTGTCGCTGCACGAGATCATCATGGTATGAGGACGCTGTCCGGCGACCAGATCGGCATAAAAATCCCTGTCAGCCTTTGCTGCAAAACGCTTGAAACCATCTGCAAGTTCCTTCATCGTTATCTCACTTCCTGGCTGAGTTTCATTTTTTCCACATCGTGGGGGGTGTTGAGGTTAAAAAAGGAGCTTCTTTCATCACCGAATTCTTTGAGCTTTTTTTCGTTGATCACGGTAAGCCTGATGTCATTGTAGAACTGTTTTATTTTTCTATCTCCGCGCAGCATGGCATCAGAAACAGCTCCAATACAGTTTTTACGATAGAATGCATGGAGAGGTTCCAAAAATCCTTGCCTTTCAGCTACAATGGCATCATTGTTTACGCTGCAGAAACTGCTCATCCCTTTTATTACATCCGGGTCAGGGGAGGGCATATCACAGCCCAGAAGGAATCCCCATTCTTCTTTCATATGGTACAGACCATTGTAAAGACCTTCGAGCGGTCCTCTTGCCTGTACCCTGTCCTCTACTACTGCTATGTCCCATTTATTGACAAGCAGAGAGAGGGTCTCTTTTGCCTTTGTAGATTCTCCGGGAGCAACCAGCAGGATGACTTCTTTAAAAAGTGGTGCAACAATCTCGAGGGTGCCCTCAATAAGAAGGGAACCCTCGAGCTCAAGATAAAGTTTATTCCTGCCACCCATCCTTGAGCCCTGACCGCCGGCCAGCAAGAGCAGCGAAGCGTGGAGGCGCTCCTTGTATGCTGTACCGCCGACCGGAGTGAATACCAGGGTCTTGTTATGAAGGAGTGGTTTCATGATCAGCTGATTTATGCTTTTGGTTCGTCAAGAGCTCCTGAGAACACCATGTAGTAAAGAACAGCGACGAACAGGATGCCACCGACCATATTCCCGATTGTTACAGGAATTATGTTTCCCCAGTACCCGCCCATTGTGAGGGCAGCCAGTTTGTCAGGTGCCACTGCTGCAAGTTCGACTGTTGCCGCATCTCCGCCCTTGATGAACATTCCCAGTGCGATGAAGTACATGTTTGCGATGCTGTGTTCAAACCCCATCGTTACGAATCCTGAGATCGGGATGAGGCAGCAGATGTATTTGCTCATTACGTCCATTGCTGAGAATGACATCCATACTGCCATAACGACCAGCCAGTTACAAAGGACGCCGCGGAATACCATCTGGCTTACCGGGAGGTTGACCTTTGCAACTGCTATCTTGAGTGCATTGACTCCCGTTGCTCCAGTTGCTAGCCCTGTGTTATAGATCATCCAAGCGAGAAATACAGACCCGATAAGGTTTGCGATGTAAACTACAGTCCAGTTTTTTAGTACGCCCTGGAAAGATACGCATCCGTTAAGCATGCCTATGGGCATGAGGCAGTTTCCGGTGAAGAGCTCTGCTCCGCCAACGATGACGAGCATGAGTCCAAGGGCAAACACCATTCCTCCCAGCATCTTTGAGATACCGACGCCGGCATACTGAGCCACGTCCTGAGTAACGGTTGTCATCAAAAAGCCGCCGAACGCGATGTAAGCGCCTGCAAGGAAACCCATTACGAGCAATGCCTTAATGGAAAGGCCTGCTTTGGCTTTTGCTACAGTACAGGCACTCTTTGCAATTTCTACAGGTGGTTTAAAGTTCATTTCTTAAAACGCCTCCGTTATTATTGTAATGGGGCGGAATATATTATCCGCCCCTCTGTTTTATTGCTAAGGCTGTTTAAGCCTTTGATACTTTTACTGCGCTGACCTTAAAGGCAGGGGTCTCAGAAGTGGGATCCCACACTGAAGCAGTCAGCAGGTTGGCAGAAGCCTCTCCAAAGTGGAACGGGAGGAATACCATTTTCTCCGGTACGCTGTCGGTTATCCTCGCACCGCCTGTTACTTCGCCGCGGCGGGATTTGACTGTTACTTTTTCGCCTTCGCTTACGCCCATGGCTGCTGCATCAACGGGGTTGACCTCGATGTAAAGTTCCTTGACATATTTGCCTGATGCACCTCTGCGGCTCATTGAGCCGGAATGGTAGTGGAAGAGGTTGCGTCCGGTAGTTGCAATGAACGGATACTCCTCATCAGGCCATTCATGCGGTGCAGCCCACTCGCAGGGTGAGAATGTTGCCATTCCGTTGGGCCTTGCGAATTTCGCGGTGTGGAGGTTTGGCGTTCCGGGGTGTTCCGGTGTCGGGCAGGGCCACTGGAGGTATCCTTTGTCAAGACGCTCATGGCTCATGCCTGCATATGCAGGAACGAACTTAGCGATGTCGTTAAAGACATCGGACGCTGTTTTGAAGTTCCAGTCGTGTCCGAAACGTTTTGCAAGTTCGACAAATACAGTCCAGTCTTCCCTTGCTTCTCCCGGTGCTTCAGCTGCCTTGCGAAGCAGTTGGACGGCGCGGGTCGTATTGGTGCAGGTTCCCGGCTTTTCAGGCCAGCATGCGGCAGGGAGTACTACGTCGGCTTTCTGCGCTGTCTCCGTCAGGAAAATATCCTGTACGACAAGGAGGTCGAGCGTGTCAAGGGCGTGGGAAACGTGGTTCGTATCCGCGTCAGTTACCATTGGGTTTTCACCCATGATGTAGAGTGCCTTGAGTTCGCCCTTTCCCGCTGCTTCCATCATGGTTGCAACAGAGAGTCCTACCTTGCCCTCTTGAGGCATTTTGCATCCCCAGAGAGCTTCGATCTTTTCCGCTGCTGCGGGCAGACCGACCTTCAGATAGCCGGGTAGGGTTGCCGGGAGGCATCCCATATCACATGCACCCTGGACGTTGTTCTGTCCGCGGAGCGGGTTGACGCCGGTTCCCGGGCGGCCCAGCATTCCGCAGAGAAGCGCCAGGTTGCAGCAGCTGCGGACGTTGTTGGTACCGGTCGTATGCTGTGTGATGCCCATTGTGTAGTAGAGTGCTGAGTTTGGTCCTGATGCATAGAGGCGTGCAGCCTCACGGATCGTATCCGCAGGAATGCCTGTAATGCCCTCAACGTACTCGGGTGTGTACTTCCCGACTAGGGCCTTAAGTTCCTCAAACTTCTCCACTCTCTCCTCAATAAACTTCGGGTCGTGGAGGTTTTCGGCAAGGATGACGTTCATCATGCCGTTAAGGAGTGCCACGTCAGATCCGCTTCTCTGCTGGATCTTAACGGTAGCCAGATCGTGAAGCTCGATCCTGCGCGGGTCACAGACGATAAGCTTGGCGCCTTTGCGGACCTGCTCTTTTATCATCATGCCAACGACAGGGTGTGCTTCAGTCGTGTTGGAACCGATCACCATGATAGTATCGGCATGTTTGATGGAATCAAAATCGTTTGTCATTGCTCCGCTTCCGAAGGTCTCACCGAGACCTGCAACTGTTGCGGAGTGTCAGAGATGGGCACAGTTGTCTACGTTATTAGTGCCCATCACCTCCCTTGCGAACCTCTGCATGAGGTAGTTGTCTTCGTTGGTGCAGCGTGCAGAGGAGAAGAATCCGGCTTTGCCCTTGTTTGCCTTGAGACCGTCGGCTATCTTGTCGAGAGCCTCATCCCAGGTAGCCTTGCGAAATTCTCCGTTTTCCTTGATGAGAGGTGTTGTTAGCCTGTCAGGATGGTTTACGAACTCCCATGAGAAGCGGCCTTTTACGCATGTGCGGCCCTTGTTCAGGGAATCCATATTCGTATGGTCTGACGTTACGTTAGCGATCTTGCCTGTCCTTTCGTTGACCTGGACAAGAAGTTCGCATCCGACTCCGCAGTATGTGCAGACTGTCCTGGTGGTCTTGAGTTCCCAGGGACGTCCCTTGCCTACAGCCGGTTTTTCATAAAGGGCTCCGACAGGGCATACGGCGACACATTGGCCGCAGAAGGTGCAGTCAGATTCTTCCAGGCCTCTGCCTACAGGAGGCTGAACAGCTGTAACGATACCACGGTTCTGGAAGTCTATTGCGTGGTACTGTGAGTGCTTGTCACAGACCCTGATGCAGCGTCCGCATAGGATGCATTTGTTGAGGTCGCGGATGTAGAAGGGGTTGCTGTCATCGAGTTTGTGGTCTTTGCAGGTATCTCCCTCTTCCCAGAAAGGAGATTTCTCTATACCGAGATCATATGCGATCGCTTGGAGTTCACATTTTCCGTTGCTGCTGCAGCTGAAGCAATCCAGAGGATGGCGGATGAGAAGAAGTTCAATGACTGCCTTGCGGGCTGTACGAACTTTTTCCGTATTTGTATTGATCACCATTCCGTCCATTATAGGAGTGGAACATGCCGTCTGAAGTTTCGGGTTGTTTTCCACTTCCACGAGACATACCCTGCAGGCCCCTGCTATCTCCAGCGCGGGGTGCTCGCAGAGGACCGGTATGTAAATGTTAGCGGCTCTGGCGGCCTGGAGGATAGTCATTCCAGGCTGGAACTCTACGCTTTTTCCATTTATTATTGCGTTAGCCATATTTTCTCACCTCATTCCTATTTCTTGTCAATAGCCTTGAAGGGGCAGACTTCGACGCATGCTCCGCACTTGGTGCAAAGAGTCTGATCGATGACGTGCGGCTGTTTTACTGTTCCGGAAATTGCGCTTACCGGGCAGGCCTTTGTGCACTTTGTGCAGCCGACGCATTTGGCTGGATCGATCTTGACCGTAATAAGAGCCTTGCATGCTCCGGCAGGACATCTCTTTTCGAATATGTGTGCTTCGTACTCATCCCTGAAATAGCGAATAGTTGTAAGCACGGGATTCGGAGCTGTCTGACCAAGACCGCATAGGGATGCCGTCTTTATCTGCGTTCCAAGGTAAATGAGGTTGTCGATGTCTTCTTCGCGTCCCTTGCCCTCGGTGATGCGGATAAGGATGTCGAGCATTTTTTTGGTGCCTTCGCGGCAGGGGATGCATTTTCCGCAGGATTCACGCTGTGTGAACTCAAGGAAGAACCTGGCCATGTCGACCATGCATGTATCTTCATCAACGACAACCAGGCCGCCCGAACCCATTATGGCTCCTGCTGCTGTCAGTGATTCATAGCTGATCGGAAGGTCGAGATGTTCCTCTGTGAGGCATCCGCCTGAGGGTCCGCCTATCTGAACGGCCTTAAATTTCTTGCCGCCCATGATACCTCCGCCAATGTCGAATACGACTTCGCGGATGGTGGTCCCCATCGGGACTTCGACAAGGCCGGTGTTGTTTACCTTGCCTGTAAGGGCAAAGACTTTTGTGCCGCGGGATTTTTCATAACCGTAGCTTGCGTACCATTCGGGGCCATGGAACATTATCTGTGCCACGTTTGCCCAGGTCTCAACGTTATTAATATTGGAAGGTTTTTCCCAGAGACCCTTTATTGCGGGGAACGGAGGGCGTGGGCGCGGCATGCCGCGTTTGCCCTCTATGGAGTTCATCAGGGCGGTCTCTTCTCCGCATACGAAGGCTCCTGCACCTTCCTTTACATGGAGAGTGAAGTTAAAGCCGGTTCCGAGTATATTCTCACCAAGGAGCCCGGCCTCTTCCGCGTCTCCTATTGACTTAAGGAGTCTCTTTATTGCGAGGGGATATTCAGCGCGGCAGTAGATATAGCCTTCGTCTGCGCCCATTGCGTAGGCTCCTATGGCCATTCCTTCAATTATTGCGTGGGGGTCACCCTCAAGAAGGGAACGATCCATGAACGCGCCGGGGTCTCCTTCGTCGGCGTTGCATATTACATACTTTTTAGGACCGGGCGATTTTGCACAGAACATCCACTTCATACCTGTGGAGAATCCGCCGCCGCCGCGTCCGCGAAGGCCGGAAGTCTTCATGTCTTCGACAACCTGCTCAGGTGTTTTTTCGGTGAGCACCTTTGCAAGGGCCTGATATCCGTCGCGTGCGATATATTCTTCAAGTGAATCGGGATCAATGTAACCGCAGTTGCGCAGCGTAAGCCTTACCTGTTTGCTGTAAAAGGGCAGTTCATTGTAGTGCGGGACAGCTTCGGAATGCATAGCTTCCTTATAGAGGAGGCGCTCAACGACCCTTCCCTTGAGAAGGTGTTCAGCTACTATTTCTTTTGCATCCTGCGGTTTTACGTGAGTGTAGAAAGTTCCTTCGGGGTATACGATTACGATGGGGCCGGCCTCGCACATCCCATGACAGCCCGTCTGTACGACAGTGATCTCCTTATCGAGTCCGTTTGCCTTGATACCTTCGCGAAGAGTCTCAAGGACCTTGTCGGATCCTCCTGAGGTGCATCCTGTTCCTCCGCAGACGAGTACGTGGCTTCTGAAAGTTGCCATATCCTTACGCCTCCTATTCAGGTCTTCCGATGACTTTTTCCTCGACGACG
>Ga0265294_10005168_pt1 | contig 15995 bp, 22 predicted proteins | sample MunlanPumphouse3_FD_192504 | JGI IMG/M metagenome (GOLD analysis project Ga0265294, IMG submission 192504) | Groundwater microbial communities from a municipal landfill in Southern Ontario, Canada - Pumphouse #3 | ecosystem: Environmental > Aquatic > Deep subsurface > Groundwater | place...
CCACAAGGGGCAAATGAATCAAGTAGCCCAACATGGAAAGACAATTTCCTAAAGAGAGTTACCGATATGGCAGGGGCAATACCTAAATCCGATTTAGATTCTATTCTGCTCGGTTATGGTACTAAATCGCTTGACCAAGTGAAAAATTATGGCGATGCTACCGGAATTTATAACGATATTAAGGCCGTTTTTCAGGAGATGAACAAATGATTAATATTGTAGAAATCGCAAAATCAATACAGGAAAAAATCAAAGAACTGGAAAAAGAACGTGGCTTTATCGGAAAATTGGCACAAGAAAAAGCGCAAACCATTGCCGAATATGAACGCAAGATTGCAATTACAATTATCAGTCTGAAAAACGGAATGGAGATCGAACTTGGCGGGCAGAAAGTTAAGTCGCCACCAGTAACTGTAATTGAGAAAATCGCTAAAGGTGTATGCTATGAGGAAAAAATTGCTGCCGAACTTGCTGATGCGAAATATAAAGCACACATTGTCAAGATGGATTGTCTGCAAGCTGAAATGAACGGCCTGCAAAGTATTAACCGCCATTTGGCGCACGAGGCTTGAAAGGATGAGAAATGGAATTAAAGTATTTTAAAGAACGCAGAGTCGAACGTAACCACGGGGAAATGGGAATTGTCCTTGAAGAAGATATTTTTTTATTGATTATAGAGAATAGGGAAAGTAATAAAGGATATTATCATAAAAGATTTGCATAAATTATATGATAAATTAAAGCAATTCCCGCTAATCGGTAAAGACGAAAAACTTGTTAGAATATCTGAAAACTATAATATATTTAAGGTTGTAAAAAATGAGCAATCCAAAGATCACGCTTGAAGTCATTCAGGAACAATATGTAAAATTCGGGGTTCTCAATAAAGAACAGCAGAAATGGCTTATTGATACCCTGCAAATGATGATAGGGACAGACCCGCAATTTTTGCCTGTAATTGTCTGCGGGGTTAAGCAGTCAAATATAGCAGGTGCGGATGGCAATAAAGTACAATCAAGCCCTGCTTGGCACTTTATGCCAACTAACATGCCAGGGATTAACATTTCGGAAATGCTATCTAATATCGCTATTGCTATCGCTTTCAGGATCGGGATTAGCACCGGTAAAAATCAAGATAAACCAAAATCTAAAATCATAAAGCCAAATTGAAAGTATCACAACTCAAACTCAATCCGAAAAATCCACGCCTGATTAAAGACGATAAGTTCCGCAAACTTGTTCGATCAATACAGGAATTTCCGAAAATGATGTCGCTCAGACCGATTGTAATTGATGATGACAATTTGGTACTCGGCGGTAATATGCGACTGCGGGCTATCAAAGAACTCGGCATGAAAGAAATTCCTGATGACTGGGTAAAGAAGGCTTCTGAATTATCAGACGAAGAAAAACGCCGGTTTATAATTGAAGATAATGTAGAATTTGGCGAATTTGACTTCGATATTCTGGCGAATGAATGGGATGAAAATGAGTTAGTTGATTGGGGAATAGATGTATTAAATAACAAAGAAAGCAATGTGATAAAAGAACAAGATATAATTCCTTATAAAAAAGTATATATTTTATTAATTATTGATCCAGAAAAATCGTTTGAAGTAAAAAAAAGAATAAGAGACTTAATCCAAGAATATCAAATAGAAATAGAGGAAAGTGCCAATTGAAAACCGATAATTCTTGTTTATTGCAAAAGAGAATGATAAGAAGGATTGCGCTAAAAAAATCAATTAATAATAATATACTTGATCTATATCATGGAGATGGCATTTGTTGGCAAGGTATAGATAATATTAATGTTTCAGGTATAGATAAAAAAATAACAAAAGACGGTGTTAAAGCAGATGCGATAAAAATGATAAAGTCATTAGATTTATCTCGCTATGGAATTATAGACGTTGATTGTTATGGAATACCTTATAAAACGATAAAACAATTATTTGACAATTCAACAATTAAAAACGACACAATAATTATATATACATTTATACAATCAATTTATGGAAGTTCGGGCAAATTATTATTACAACTTGGAATTACAAAAAAGCAAATAGAAATGATTCCGACAATATTTAGGAAATTTGCATTTATAGCGTTTGAGCAGTTTTTACTTGTTAATAATATTAAAAAACATTACATTGTACAAGTAAATGAAAATAAACGATATGGATATTTTAAATATAAAAAAAGGAGTTAGCAAATGGCTACTATTTATGAACCAAAAGGTAAGGCGAGAGAATATTCACCTTTAGCATTGAATCCTTATATTGGTTGCAATCATGGATGTAAATATTGTTACGTCCCTATGATAAGAAGGGTTACGCAAGAGGAAAATAGTAATATAAGGGAAAGAAATGATTTTATTGAATCTTTGAAAAGAGATGCAAGAAATATTAAGGATAGGACAAAACAGGTATTATTATCATTTACAACTGATCCTTACAATTCGCAAGAACCAATAAAAAGACTTACAAGAAAGTCTCTGGAGATATTGTTTGAAAATAAAATCCCTTGTTCAGTATTAACAAAAGCGGGAACAAAGTCTCTTGTGGATATTGATTTATTTAAAAAGTTCGGCAATTCAATACAGGTAGGGGCAACATTAACATTTGATAACGATAAAGATAGTTTGGAATGGGAACCAGGGGCATCGCTACCAGATGATAGGATAGAAATGTTAAAGATTTTAAAACGCAATAACGTAAAAACGTTTGCATCGTTTGAACCTGTTATAGATCCGGAGCAATCAATTAATCTTATAAATAAGACTATTGAATTTGTAGATATATTTAAAATTGGCAAACTAAACAATAATTTTAAGGAAATACAAGATAGAATAAATTGGTCTGATTTTCTTGGCAAGGTGGTGAGAATATTAAGAGGTAAAAATAAACCATTTTATGTCAAATATGATTTAAGAAGAATTTGCCCAGAAATTAAACTATTTGGCAATGAGGTTTTGCCAGATGAACATAACGCTTTTCCATTTCAAAGGACGCAGATTTCAATATTTTGAGGATTAATTGAAACGACAATAAAACGACATGGCAAAAAGAGGCGAACATTTACAACGGGTAGGGAAAAAATTCAGTCCTGAATATCAGCCAAAAAACCGGCGTGTATCTACTAAGCCATTGACCGATTTACTACTGCGCGAACTCAATGCTAAAAAGGAAATCAGGATAACCGCACTCGATCCGATCACCCGTAAGCCGATAACAGTAATAATTCCGGCTACTAACAAGGAAGTGATAACAAGAGCGTTATTGGTCAAGGCGGCTAAGGGTGATACAAAAGCTATCGAAATAGTCTATGACCGTACCGAGGGTAAAGTGCCAATGCCGTTGCAGATGTCCGGCCAGTTAGAGTTATCAGCGAAGTCCAGACAAGAACTAAGCCGGATAGATGATTTGGATATTGAAGATGCGGAGTTTAGCGAATGATTGAAATGATAATAGCAGAGATTGAACGCCGGAATGGGATTGGCGAAAGGGTAGAAACATTAACAGTTTCACCTGAAAATACGCAATTAATAGAAATCCTTAATTTATGTTCAAGCAAGAATAAGCGGTTGATATTAAAATACGACATTAATCTGCATGGAGAGGAATTTGTATTAGGCTTATAAGTTAAATTATTAAAGACAGTGCAACTTAATAAAATGAAGAATGCTCAGCGACAGGATAAAAGTAAACCTTAATAAATTAATAAAATGATTGTTAATGTCGATATTGAAGAATATAGGGATAGAGTTGAAAGGATTGCAAGGGATATGATACTCTTAATGGTCAAAGATATTAAGAAGGCAAATAATCCCAGGAATAAAAAATCTGCACTTGAATGGTTTAATCGTCGGGATACATCGCCATTTGGTTACGGTTGGTGTTTGAAATATACTAAAATAAATCCTAATATGATTAGAAGATACATAAATAAGAGGAGTCCAATATGAGTTCTAAAATAATCCTAAAAGAAATCTGGGCGGCTGTATCGGTTGCATTGGTATTGATAGCGATATATTTAGCGCCTTATAATAAATGGTTATTAAGACTATTACTATTTTATCTGCTTATAGTGTCAAACCTGAATCAATCTAAACTTGATAAAATCCGCAAAGACTTAAGTAATCAGGCATCAATTATCGCGGGCTGGATAAGAATGAAACCGCCTAAAAATATAGAGCTGAATTGAGACTGTGATAAATCGACTTCATAAAGCACGAGCTATATTAACCGGCCAGTTTGACGCTCAAATATCGCGGGCAATCCGGGATAAGGAACTCGATATAACTATTGAGGCTTATCGGTATAAGTGGGCGGCGGCGATCGAACCGTATTATTTTACCAAACGGATATTAAATTACCGGAAGTTAATTCACAATCCGCACTATGAGATGTGTCAGGAAATGCGATATGATACTTTCAGGCGGGTAATGCGATTGAGACCGCGTGGTATATTCAAGACGACCATTTACGTTATCGCCAAAATCATTGACTTGCTAATTGACAATCCGAATCTCAATCTCTTGTTAGTTATGAACTCGTCAACTAATGCGCAAAATGTGTTGTCTGAAATCAAAAGCCAAATGACAACTAATGAGAAGTTCGTCTATTTGTACGGTAACTGGTCGGAAGGATCACCGCGCTGGAAGTCTGACAGTATCGTAATCAATCGGTCGAAAGAGCAAAGGAAAGAGGGATCGGTTGATGCTATCGGGATGGATACTAAAATGACTTCACGGCATTATGACTGGATATTTCTGTCTGATGTCGTTGATTCGGTTGACCGCGATTCGGCGGCTAAGCGGCGTGATACTATGCTATTCTGTTCTGATGTATTTGACTTAGTGAAAGACCAAAAGACACCTATCTGGATGGACGGTACTTACTGGCATTTTGACGATTATTATCATTATGTCGTAGATGAACTAAATGAGAAATTGCTCCAGAACGGATTTGAACCTTTTAAAACTGTAATAAAGCCAGTGCATTATTCCAAAGAATTAGGCGACCAGCCGGAAAAGGAAGGGCTACTAAGGCATCCTGAATTGTTTGACGAACAGAGACTAAGCCAGTTAATGATTGAAAAGGGTATAGTCCAGTATTCGGCACAGTATGAATTGAAATGTTTAGCTGATAAGACACAAATATTCAAGCGTGAATCAATGCGCATATTTAAAATGGCTGGTATTATCAAAGACAAATGCCGTAGAGTTGGCTATCACGACCCGGCACTTGGTGAATCTGAAAAAGCCTGCTTTGCTCCGATTGTTACCGGATATATCCCGAATTATGACGATGTTGAAAACAATATTAACAAAGGTGATATACTCATAGTCGATATGTACGTTGAACGCATGGCTCCAAGCGAAGGCCGGCGGGTAATGGCTAAACTGCACGAGACTCACAATTACGCAGTTATGGGGTGTGAGAGTAACGGGTTCCAATCGGTATATGCACAAAGCATGGTCAGAATACAAATCGGCGAAAAGATGATAAGTGTCCCGATATATCCGATAACCAACACTGGAGCTAAACCGGCACGGATTGAATCGTTTGAACCGTATTATACAAACGGTGCAGTTAAGTTCCGCGAGGACTGGCGGACTGCACCTAACAATTACCGGGAAGGGCTTAGTCAATTGTGGAATTACCCGCTTGATACATACCGCGATGTACCGGATGCACTTGACGGGTTAATGCAAACAGCCAGACAATCAACAGTAACGATAGGATGACCGATATGAATCACCCTTGTGAGTTAATGTATCAGTTCTCAAATGCAAAAATATACGGGAAAATACCGGGCATTTGCCGTATCACTGGAAAAGAATCGGTCGGGATACTATTCGATAAGTGGGTTAAAGATACTTTCACCGATCATGCCTATCTGAAGCCGGGGACGATTATCAGTAATGAAGCCCTGTTTTGTTTTGAGGAACAATCTAAACTCTTAATGCAGATGACCGGTCGCAATAAGCCACAACGATTCCGTACTTATTCTCACATCGTCGTCGAGCAGGAATGGCATCTGCTCAGCAAGGCACAGAAGCCGGAAATATACGACTTGCTTACAAATACTGACCCACTCATCGCCGTCATTGCCGATTCTGGGCAGAAACACTTGCTATTCAAGCACCGGATTGGGACGTGGATGTTTGAAAATGAAACGATTATGCGTGATAAAATAAACTTACGCCTGCTAAAAGAAACCGTCGAGTCTCTGCTGGCAGTGAAATTCAGCAAAGATGAAATTCAAACCGGCAAATATCAGCAGTGGAAGATACTTGAATGCGGGCTTCCATTTTGGCAAGCACAAGAGAACAAATTCAAACGCTGGCGCGGGTCTGCGCTGTTTGACTTAGCGGTCTGGCTGGCTCGTCCGCCGGAGATGATTACAAATAAAACGAAAGAGGTGAATAATGGAGACAAAAATAACTCAGACCGAGGTGGCAAACAAACTGCTTTTGCCTTTGTGGACGGGGCTTGATGGCGATTACAAAGAGCGCTACAAGCTGGACATCTGGCAGCAGTTCGAGAATAACCTGCGGGTCGCGGCCTACACGTCGAAGTTGACGGAATTCCTGGCCAAATTCCTGCGGCTGATGAAGATTGAATTGCTGGCGAAAGATATTCAGCAGGTCAACTCAATTATGAACTCCGGCGAAGACCGGCAAATCCTGCGCTGGCTGAGGAATGAGACCACTTATCTGGTGCTTCAGGTGCGGCGGATCCGGCAGGAAATTAACGATTCATTTAAGGAGTAAAAATAATGAAAACCTATATCATGGAAGGCATGGTAACGGCATTGTCAAGCATTACCCATAATGGTGGTGAAAAGAACGGAATCACCGCCCTTTTGCGGCGGGAGAAATTCATCCTGCCGAACGGCGATTACGAAGACGTTCCGCTCATTTCCGGCAATTCGATTCGCGGAAATCTGCGCGATATTGGCATGTACTATATGCTGTCGCGGCTGGGCTATGGAATTGAAGAAAAAGACGGGAGTGTGATCGGTCTGCCGCTTCCAGCATTTGACTTTCTATTCAGCGGCGGCGCTCTGACAAGTAAGGGCAATGCACCACTGGATATTGAATATTTCCGCCGGATGAGGGAGATGATTCCGCTCGTGGGACTATTCGGTGGAGCGATTGGTAATACAATCATGCCGGGCAAAATCAAGATCGGCAAGATGATTCCGATCGCCGAGGAAACTCTGCATATAGTGCCGGAAAAATTCCGGTTCAAGGAAACCAAATCTGTCTGGGACTACTGCCAACTCGAAATGTACGTGCGCAAGGACGACGAGAAAAATGAAAATCTGCGCGGCATGATCGAGGGCGAAACGCGCAAACTGCTGGCTGATCCGGAAAAGCGCAAAGAGGTGCGGAAGTCCGGACCGCAACAGATGATGTATTATATTGAAACGATTGCGGCGGGGACGAAATTCTTCTGGAAAATTGTGCTGGAAGATGTGACGAACGTTGAGTTTGAGGCTTTCCTGACGACGATCCTGCAATACTCCAAATTTGCCATGGTTGGCGGAAAGTCCGGCGTCGGTCTAGGTGAAATCTCGATCAAGATGGATAAGTGGATTGAGATTGACAGCCGGGTGCATACACAAGGCCGAGAGATTGACGTACCGCTGGGTCAGAAGTATGAAAACCATCTAAAGAATCAGAAGGCGGAAATCGTGAAAATGCTGAGCGAGATTCAATGATGGATGAAAAATCTGCGCGACTCTATGCGCAACTGGATCAGTTCAAATATCTGGTATCTAAGACTGAGCGGTTCATTGCGTGGAGCCTGCGGCAGGTCAAGAATCCGTATGTCGCCTGTTCGTTCGGGAAAGATTCTTCGGTTATGTTGCACATGATTCTTAAGCATGCACCGAATATAGTGGTAAGATTTGCGACGCATCCAGAAACCAATATTCTTGATGATTATCCCGGTGTAATTGAATGGTGGGTAAAAAATTACTCAATCAAATTGCAGGAAATCTATTGTGATGGAGGGCTGGTAAAAGTAAAACATCACCAGCGCAAAATGCTAAATGAGGGTAATTGGGATGCATTTTTTGTCGGTATACGAGCACAAGAATCTTTTGGAAGGCGGGTTTCGTTAAAAACATATAGCAAATATCATCAATTAGCAAATGGAAGGATTAAAATTTGTCCAATGGCTTGGTGGAAAGAAAATGATGTTTCAGCTTACATATTTTCTAAAGATTTACCGTTATTGGGTAAATATAAATTTGAAGGAATATCAGCCCGAACAAGCTCAGGGACTCCCAGAACGCATATTCATGAAACACTTCAAGCATTAAAATCAAGAGACTTGCAGAAATTTAATCAATTATGTGATTTATTTGAGGATGCAAAATATTATGTTTGAACCACTCTGCATTCGCGCCTATATTCAGACCGGGATCATTTCCGATCAGTTTCTGCCGCTGGACGGCATTCTGCTCTATCATGCTATCCGGGAGCAGTTTGGACATCCGGATATTGCCCTTCCCGGTGAGGACATCACGAAAGGCAAACTAAAATTCTTTCTGCCGCTTGCGATCGAAAACGAGGGGCGAAAGGACTGGTTCTATCACTGTTCGTTTGCACGGTGGGCGCCGGACATGCGTGAGGATCAGCAGTCATATTGTAGGCGATTTGACCTGAAGTATTCAGACCTGATTGATTTCCAGGGGCGAAGCCAGAAGGTCAACCTTTCATCGGCGCGCTACAAAAACTATTTTGTCAAGGTCTATTACCGGATTGCAAGCTGGGTTGAATGGTACGCGCTCGGCGAGCGTGCAGAGATCGAGCGGTTTCTGCCATTTTTGACACATCTCGGGAAGAAGTCATCCCAGGGCTGGGGCGCGGTATTACGCTGGGAAGTTGAACCGATTGAAAGTGACTGGAGCATCCGGAATGTAAACTGTTTGCCAATGCGGGCAATTCCCGCTGAGCAAGGTTTTCTATACGGCATCCGCCCGCCTTATTGGGAATCGGATAATCAATTCATTTGTGAGATGCCCGAATGACTAAGTACCGCCCGGAAATGCTGAAAGCATCCGAGATCGCAACCAAGAGTGGAATAGACTACTCGACCGTTTTGCGTTGGGCGAAAGAGAAAAAGATTGAATCAGAACGGATCAAATTAAAAAATGCACGCCTGCCGGTTACATTAATTAATCTTTATTCATTTACGAACTATGTGCGGAAACATTACCGTTATCATAAGATGAATACACGCGCCGGAAAGCGGTGGAATATAGATGAAATTAAAAACCCTAAAGATAGAACACGAATAGCAATTCGCGTAAAAAAATGCAGATTGAGAAAGATCGAATTGAAACACGAAAAACGGAAATAATTGTTTATGAATAAATTACCTCAATATCTTGAACCGATTTTTGTTTTAACTTTTATGGTTTGCTTGTTAATTATCATTGCTAGTATTTACTTATACTGGATGCCGAAGAAAGATTCGGTGGCTGATTTGACAAGCGAACAAAAGTTAAAAAGGAAACTGGTAGAGATAGTTGGATTGGGCGGGACTATCGCCTTTATCCTGCTGTTTTTTCTGGTTATCGGGGTCTTGATATTTGGGATTTTTAGATAATATAGCATCATCGCTTGGTTATAAGGTTGATAAGCCTGAATCAGTTATTACTTCAGGATTAGGGTTTAACTTCCCGCATTTTTCTGCTGATTTAAAGGGAAATTATAGCGCCGCTTATGGCTCTATTGTTTCTGTTTATCGCTGTGTTAAGGCGATTCAGAATACAATGTCAGCCTTGACGCTTCGGATATACAATGTAGATACAGATGAAGAAATAGACGATAAGACTATTAATAGTTCACCTGATCTGAAATTATTCCGCAAGCCGAATAAATGGCAGACTTATTACGACTTTTGGGAAACGCATTGGGGATTCATGGAGTTGCAGGGCGAATGTCCCTGGTTATTAATGACAAACTCAATCGGGATGATTCGCTGGATGTATCCGCTTAATCCGAATTTGATTGAGGTTATTCCAAGTAAAGCTGATTTTGTAAATGGCTATAATTTTATTGCCAATGGTCAAAACATTCCGCTAAAAACCGATGAAATTCATTTCTGGAAATACTTTAATCCGTCTAATCAATGGCGCGGATTATCACCTATTCAGGCAGCTGAAGCCGATGTCAATCTTGAAATTTATGCGCTTAAAAGTAATATTGCCGTTTATAAAAATGGCTCTCGACCTTCTGGGTTGCTGATAAGTAAAATGCCTAATGACAATATTGACGAAGTTTCGGACAAGTTCAATAAAAAGTATGCTGGTTATGATAAGTTTGGGAAGGTCGTATTCTTAGCTGGTGGCGATTATACATTTCAACCGTTGCTAATATCGAATAAGGATATGCAGACACTTGAACAGCGTGGATATAGTGACGCTCAAGTTGGGCAGGTTTACGGCGTACCGCCTGCTATGCGTATGCAATTTAAAGATTCGTCTGTAATTCAAAACACTGAAATTCAAAACAAGTTATATTGGGACAATACGATAATCCCGAAGATGGAGCGAACTGAGCAAATACTTAATAATTTTATTGTGCCAAGAGCGACCTTAAAAAAAGTCTATGTAAAGTTTGATCGGACTGAAATTAATGCCATGCGTAAGAATCTAACGCAATTAGCGGAAGTATATCAGATTGCCTATAACTGCGGCGCGGCAACCCCGAATATGATTCTTGAAAATGTACTCGGCCAGCCGAAGGTTGACGATCCGGCAATGGATAGTTTCTATTCAAACCCGATGTTAATGCCAAATGCACAGATTGGCAAGGCCACTAATGAAGTCACGAACAAAATTAATGCTATCTTGAAACAAACCGAGCAAGTTAATCTGTTTACGCTGTCAAAGAAACTCGGGGACATAAAGCAATTAGTTGCCGATACGAAAGAAAGTGAAATTCATATTAAGGCGCGTAATCAATTATTAAGATTGTCCCGAGGCCATGAAAAAACCTTTAGGAAAAAATTGGCCGAATTGTTTGAAGGGCAAAAAGTTGAAGTATTAAAAAAACTCAATGCGCAGAAAATGTTCAAGGCTGTTAATCCGGCTGAAGTTCAATTCAATTATGATGAATGGGTAAATAAATTCAAAGATGCCGGGAAGCCTGAAATAACCGCCGCCTTACAAGATGCAATGCGTAATCTGGCCGAGGAAGTTGGTGAAACCAATATTAACATAACCAATCAGCGAATTAGAAAGTATATCGGTTCAAGGGTTGATATGTATGCCGGATCGGTTAATGACACATCCAAAACGGCGATTGACCGGATTCTAACCGATGGGGTCGAGGCTGGATTGAGTATTGATGATATGGCAATTCAAATATCAACTTATTTCGATGCCGCACAGGTCGGACGCGCCCAAACAGTAGCACAAACTGAAGTTGTAACTTCGATGAATTTCGGACGTACTGAAGCAATGGGACAATTAGGATATGATAGTCACAGATGGATGACCCAGCGTGACGCTGAAGTCAGAGAAAGCCATGCAAGCGCAGACGGTCAGGTTGTAAAGATAGGCGAAGAATTTACGCAACTTGGTGCGGACTATAATGGCGATAGAACATATCCATCTGATTTTTGCGAGCGGTGCTTTACAATTCCGGTAAAAGGTGAAAGGGAATAAAATGGCAGAGATATTCAAACTATGTAATAAAGTAGCAAGCGATAAACGAGGAGAACCTGGTGAACCAATTCGATTCAGATTAACCGAGCGCAGAGTTGACCGTGATTCTGAAGTTATTGAACCGAAAGGCGTAAGGCTTAAAGAGTTTAAGAAAAATCCGGTTGTCCTCTGGGGGCATAATCGAGGTGAATACAAACCGGCTATTGCGAAGATACTCCCTGAAACCTTTGAAATAACCGAAGAATATATTGACGCTGATTTGGTGTTTGATATAACGAATGATCCCTTTGCGGCTATGATTGACGGGAAAGTCAGGGATGGATTCCTTAATACCGGCTCAATTGGATTCCGACCAATTACCATTTCGCGTGAAGCAGTTTTACCCGATCAGCAGGGTGCGACAATTAAAGAATCAGAATTGTTTGAGTTTTCGATTGTCAATGTACCAGCCAATCCCGGCGCAACTCGTAAAGACTATGAAAAGTTTTTTGATGACTGCGAATCGCTGGGCGTTAAAACAGATCGGGATGAGTTCTTTACCAAATATGCTGAATTTTTCAAACCGGAAGGTAGCGGATGGGATGAAACCGATGAAATGTTCCGCTATCGGGTACGCAATCCCGATTTATTCATTGAAGGTTCATTTCGGACCGTGCCTATCAAAAAAGACAAGCCGCGCGTTAATTCGGTTATGGGTAAACTAAAAGACAAGCCGGACACCATGACCATTCAAAATATAATGTTTCCTAAGTCTGATGATTGGACGTTACCGCAGGCTAAAGCGTGGATTAAGGAACATCCCGAAGTCAAGAAAGACCATACTGACGAAGAAATTAAGGAACTGGAAGAAAAGGTCGGCCAAGTTATCAGTGCGGCCAATCGCCAGATAATTCATAGTTGCCTTGATGAAATGAGTAAGGTCACAAAGTCAATTAAATCACTATCCGATTCATTGAAGAATCTGTTAATGGCTGGTCAGCAACAGCAGGAATCGGTTGATGAAATGGTAGAGAAGTTTAGAAAAATAAGACAGCAAATTGATGATATAGCGATTATCGACAATGATAAACGGATTGAATCAATTATGCGAAGAATACAGAATTTAACCTGAGGCTCTTGAAGTCCGAATCACTCAAATAACAGAAAGGTGACAAAATGAGTGACGAAACGCAAAACATGACTCCTGAGCAGAAGTTTGATGAAGCATGTCGCCTGATAAATCAAACACTCGATGTAGTCAAAACAGAGCAGACGGATTCTGCTGAAACCAAAGCGAAACTTGCAAAAATGGGCGAAGACCTTATGGGTATTACCCGCAAGGTTGATGAATTTTCTCTTGTTCAAACCAAAATGCTTGAAAAGGTTACTGAAGAAGATGAAAAGGATTACAAGATATTCGATTTGGCTGTCAAGAAATCTGATATGTTCTCACGTTGGGGATATGACTCCAATCCGATCAACAAGGCAATGTATAAACCGCGTACAGTGGCGACAAATTCCGGTTACAAATTGACCGGCAGTTACGACGGCTTAGAAGATTTGATGCTTATGAATGATGCATGTTTCATTCTCGGTCTATCGAAAGCACAAAGGGATGGCAACCTTGCCAATTATGCCAAATACGTCCAAGACACCGACACTTACAAAATGCTGAATTACGAGTTGAAAGCCAACAAGTTATTCGCCAAAGCATTAAATACCGATGACGGGGCTGACTGGGTTCCGACGGCTATGTCGGCTCAGATGATTGACGATATGCGGCTGGGTCTGAAAGTAGCGGCTCAATTCCCGCTAATCACGATGCCTGCCAGATCAGGCTCTTTTGATGTCCCGAATTTGGGTTCACGCCGGAGTGCCTATCTTATTGGAGAATCAACTTCCGACAGTTCGGATAAAATCCCGACTGCGACACCACCGACCAGCAAAACGACATTCTCCGCAATCAAACATGCTTTGCGGATGTTAGTCAGTTACGAAATGGAAGAAGATGCAATTATTTCCATGCTACCATTGATACGTTCTGAAATTACTCAGGCGTTAGCCGATGCAGAGGAGAACGCTATTATCAATGGTGATAACAGTACAACTCACTTTGATACTGGTTACACGATGTCGGCAACTGATGTTCGTAAATCATTCAAAGGGTTGCGTTATTATTCCAATTCGACCAATGGCGGAGCCAGGGTTGACATTTCAACTTTGAATACTACCAATTTACGTTCAATCCGTAAGGCAATGGGACGTTTTGGCGGTCAGAATATGAATGATATGTTCTGGCTAACTTCAATTTCCGGTTATATCCAGATGATGAATAATTCTGACGTTTTGACTTTCGACAAATACGGTAGTATGTTCACGCTTAATAGTGGCGAACTTGGCCGCTTTGATGGATCGCCGGTTATTGTATCTGAATTTATGTCCCAGGAACTTAACGCAACTGGAACTTACGACGGGACTACAACTTCAAAGACAGCTATTCTTTTAGTCAGTAAGAAAGCCTTCTGGCGTGCTTATAAAGGTCAGATGTTGGCAGAACAGGAGCGCGATATTGACGTGCAACAGCATAAGGTCGTAATGTCGCACCGTTTGGATTTCAAGCGCGTCTGGACTCCTGGGTCAAGTGAAGATGTCGTAGGTTGTGGATATAACTTAACATCGTAATTTACCAAACTGAGGGAATCGGCAGGCTTGCACTGTCCGGCACTCTCATAACGTAAGAAAGGAAATGTAAAATGCACGAATTACAAGAACTCGCAAAAATGGCAAGACCGTCAGTATCGCTTGATTTACTGGCGCAGAAATTCCCTAACTTGAAAGGAAACAGTGATAATCAGAGCATGTATGATCTGTTAAAAGACATTATGCTTTGCTCCGGTATTAACCACATTGTTCAGGTTCACGACTGCGAAGCCGCGACTTACTGGACTGAATCGGATGATGGCACACTGGATGTTACCGCTGGTACAACCGGCAAGCGGGTAGGTACAAACTGTATTTGTATCACTAATACTGCCGCTACTGATGGTACTCAGTATGTAGAAACCAAATATATCAATGAAACCGCCGCCGTACCAAGCAAAGAAGGCTTGCGTCAAATGGACTGGCGGGATATTGATTATTTGGGATTCTGGAAACACGCTGAATCTTCAGCACACTTCGGAACTGATGGCGAACTAAAATTCGCTATTGTTAATAATGGCGTCGTAAATGGTAGCACAACTGCACCCGGAACGGCGCAAGACCCGATCAGTGTTGACGGCACGGCTGGCACGGTTCATCATTGGTGTGAAATAGACTTGCGTAATTATGCCCGTGACCGGGTAGAGGCTATCCGGTTTTATGGCAACAATAGCAACGTCGGCGAAGTCACCTACATTGATGACATTATCCGGTACAAAATCAGCTATAACAAAGCACCGTATTACGGTTCGGCTTTCCCGATCAAATCCGGCACTACCTTAACGGAAGGCAATACCGGAACATGGTCGATTGACGGTATGCTTGCGGCTTCATCTGCGGCAGCTGTTACCGATCTCGGCCCCGTCTGGTTGCGTGGTAATGCTACGCTGACCGGTACGGCAAAGCGTAATAAATGGGCTATCGTTCCCGGATTACAAATTGTACTTTATAAGGCCAATGCCGCGAATACTGCTGGCGATTTGCAGGAATGGGCGGCTGATGGTTATTACACAGATGTAACCACTACGGCTACTGGTAAGGGCGTTATAATCGCTCTGGAAGCTGCCGGAGCACAATATGACTGGGTTTTTGGTCTATTAAGAAAAGTCGGAACTTCCGCTTAACAAAACGGATTAGGGGCGGGGTAACTCCTTCTCCGCCCCTTTTATCCGAAAGGTTTATTATGGATAAGAAAGACGAAATATCTGAAAAAGAACCTAAGCCTAAAAAGAAGAAGTCTTTTCGTGATTATAAAAACAAAATGATAACTGAGGAGCATGACAAATGAAAATATTATTCATCGGCAAAACCATGAATTACTATATCGGCGATGGAATCAATATCCGTAAATCTGACAATACAACCGGAAAAGTAGAAATTGATGTGCCGGATTGGAAGGGCAACCAGTTAATGGCAGACTTTCCTGATGATTTTATCCCAATCCCGAAGTTTGAAATTAAATCAGAACCGGAAAAGGATATTGTCGAATTGCCTAAAGCCAAACCACAGATTAAACCTAAGCACAAAATACGGAAGAAAGGCGGTGCGAAATGAGGCAGGCGGTATTTCCCGAAAAAGAAAACTTATCACATTCACGCGGTACAGAGTTTAATATTTAT
>Ga0265294_10005169_pt1 | contig 15995 bp, 14 predicted proteins | sample MunlanPumphouse3_FD_192504 | JGI IMG/M metagenome (GOLD analysis project Ga0265294, IMG submission 192504) | Groundwater microbial communities from a municipal landfill in Southern Ontario, Canada - Pumphouse #3 | ecosystem: Environmental > Aquatic > Deep subsurface > Groundwater | place...
CAATTGTTAAGTCGTATGTTCGTAAACTTATAAGTGTGGACAAGATTAGACCTGATGGAAGAGCACTTGATGAGGTTAGGCAAATCACTTGTGAAGTCGGAGTCTTACCAAGAACTCATGGGAGTGGCTTGTTTACCAGGGGACAAACTCAGGTATTATCAATAGCAACTTTGGGTGCAATTGGTGATGAACAAATTTTAGACGGACTTGGTGTTAGAGAAACCAAGAAATATATGCACCATTATAATTTTCCACCTTATTGCGTTGGAGATACTCGCCCGATGCGAGGACCTGGTAGAAGAGAGATAGGGCATGGAGCTTTGGCGGAAAGGGCTTTAGAACCAATGATTCCGTCAGAAGTTGAGTTTCCTTATACTATTCGTGTAGTGTCGGAAGTTTTAGAGTCAAATGGTTCGTCATCTATGGGAAGTGTTTGTGGAAGCACCTTATCTCTTATGGATGCAGGTGTTCCTATCAAATCACCTGTAGCAGGTATTGCCATGGGATTGATTAGAGAAGGAGATTCTTATTCAATCTTAACGGATATACAAGGTTTGGAAGATGCCAATGGCGATATGGACTTTAAAGTTGCCGGGACTGAAAAAGGAATTACAGCAATACAGATGGACATCAAAATTGCAGGAATTGATAGGAATATATTAAGAGATGCTTTGGAACAGGCTCGCAAAGGCAGAAGTTTTATTATGGGGAAAATGCTTGAGGTTTTAGAAAGACCTCGTGAGGAGCTTTCTTTATATGCACCAAGAATTATGACTATGGTTATTAATCCTGATAAAATAAGAGATGTAATTGGACCTGGTGGTAAAGTTATTAAGAAGCTAATAGAAGAAACCGGGGCAAAGATTGATATAGAGGATGACGGTCGTGTTTATATAGCAGCTATGGATGGTGATTCTGGCAAGAAAGCACTCAAAATGATTGAGGATTTGGTTAAAGAAGTTGAAGTTGGAAAGTTGTATATGGGAAAAGTAAGTCGCTTAATGAATTTTGGGGCTTTTGTTGAAATATTGCCTGGAAAAGAAGGACTTGTTCATATTTCGCAATTGGCGGAAGAACGTGTTGGTAAAGTTGAGGATGTTGTTTCTGTTGGTGAGGACATACTTGTTAAAGTAACAGAAATTGATAGACAAGGGAGAATAAATTTGTCTAGAAAAGAAGCTTTACGTCAAAAAGAGAATGAAAAGAAAGAAAACAAATAGATTGAGTTAAAAATGCGTGTGGGTAATAGTTAGATCTCGCATGCATTTTTAATTAATTTGATATGATTATTTTTGTTGCCCCTGCATATGATTATTGTAAAAATGATTATAAAAAGGGGCGAATGTATGTGAATATTATTATTTTTAGTAAAAAAAGAATTATAGGGTATTTAGTAGCTATTATTTTAATATTAATTGGATTATTTATTTTAGATTCCTTGGTTGATAAAACTATGCCTACGGTAAATCCTATTTATATTGGTGATACGAAAGAGAAAGCTGCTGCGTTAATGTTTAATGTGGATTGGGGAAATGAGATAATCCCAGAAATATTAGAAATATTGGACAATAAAGAAGTGAAAGCAACATTTTTTATCTCTGGCAAGTTTGCAAATAAGTTTCCGGATTTAACTAAAGAAATTGCGCAGGATGGTCATGAAATTGGCAATCATGGGTACTATCATCCCCATCCTAATAAAATTAGTTTAGAAAGAAATATGAAGGAAATTATTGATACTGAAAAACAATTTAGTAATCTTAACATAAGCATTTCTAAAATATTTGCTCCACCTTATGGGGAACATGAAAAGGTTGTACTTCAAGCAGCAGATAAACTTGGATATAAGACGATAATGTGGACTCTTGACACAATTGATTGGAAGGATCCTTTGCCGGGGACTATATTAAAACGAATACTATCTAAAGTGGATAATGGGTCAATGATATTGATGCATCCTAAAGAATGTACATTACAGGCATTACCCTCATTAATTGATTCTATGAAAAATGATGATTTTTCTTTTAGAACTGTTACAGAAATTATTAAATAAATTATCTGGATGAAGACATACTAAGTTTATAAATATATTTTATAGTAGATATGAGGGAAAGATGAAAAAGATATTTGTTGTTTTAAGTATGTTTGTTTTTATTTTATTCTACAATGTGCCTTTGTTAGCGGTGTGTAATATAAGTGCTACGTCAGGAATATTGTTAGATGCAGAGACAGGAAATATTTTATATAATAAGGATGCTTTTGTTTCGAGGTCACCTGCCAGTACAACCAAAATATTAACGTCAATATTAGCTATTGAATGTGGGAACTTGAATGATATTGTGACAGTGAGCAAAGAAGCTGCTTCTGTTGGTGAAGCGTCTTTAAATCTTAATGCTTTTGATCGTCTTACTTTAAATGAATTGCTGCATGGAGCTCTTATTAAATCAGGAAATGACGCATGTGTTGCTATTGCTGAGCACATTTCATTAAGTGAGGAAGAGTTCGTAGGATTAATGAATTTAAAAGCTAGGACATTAGGTGCTTTGAATACTACGTTTTGTAATACAAATGGTTTGCCATATACTGGGCATTCAACTACTGCTTATGATTTGGCACAAATAACCAGATATGCTCTAAAAAACTCTGTATTTAGGGAGATAGTTAAAACAAAATATTATACAATGAAATGGACAGAGCCTAAGAGATCAAGATATTTAAAAAATACTAATAAGCTTTTATGGTCTTTTCCACAGGCTACAGGGGTAAAAACCGGTACAACAATAAATGCAGGAAAATGTTTGGTAGCTTCGGCTATTAAAAATAATAAAGAGCTAATTGTAGTAATTCTTAATTCACATGATCGTTTTAGTGATGCAAAAAAATTATTAGAATATGGGTTTAAAGTAAAGGAGAATTAATTATATGCAAAAAGCTGATTTTGATAAAGTAAAATTAGATAATGGCATTAGGATTGTTTCTGAGAAGGTTCCGGGTGTAAGGTCAGTTTCAACAGGAATTTGGGTGGAAGCTGGTTCACGTAATGAGACAGAAAATATTGAGGGTATGTCACATTTTATTGAACATTTGATGTTTAAAGGAACACAGAAGCGCACAGCTACAGATATTGCTGAAACTCTTGACTCGGTTGGGGGTCAGTTGAATGCTTTTACAACAAAAGAATTTACCTGTTATTATACAAAAACATTAGATGAATATTTTGAATTGGGATTAGAAGTATTGAGTGATATGTTTTTTAATTCTACTTTTAAAGAAAAGTCGATTAGTAAAGAAAAGGGAGTAATTGATGAAGAAATAAAGATGTACGAAGATACTCCCGATGAGCTTATTCATGACCTCTTTGTTCAAACGGCTTGGCCGGATCATTCTTTGGGGAAACCAATATTAGGTACAATAGAATCATTGGAAGGTATTACAAGGGAAGATATAATAAATTATATTGAGGAAAAATATTTGTCCAAGCATATTGTTATTGCTGTAGCAGGAAATATCGAACATAAAGATGTACAAGAAAAGGTTGCACGATATTTTGAAGGTATGAAAAACAAATGTATTAAAGCAAGTAAGACACAGCCTCAGCAAATAAGATCTAATTCTACAAATTTAAGGCGTGAAACAGGACAGGTTCAGATATGTTTAGGTACGAGTGGATTATCGCAAAATGATGAAAGGTTACATTCTGTGTCTGTTTTGAATAATATTTTGGGGGGTGGATTATCTTCACGCTTAGTACAGTCGATTAGAGAAGAAAGAGGATTGGCTTATTCAGTATTCTCTTATCATGCGTCTTTTTCTGATACGGGTCTTTTTACTGTTTATGCGGGGACAAGTCCTACTAAGTATCATGAGGTGATACATTTAATTTTAAAAGAGATAAATGATATTAAAAAAAATGGAATAACAGAAAAAGAGCTTACACGAGCAAAGGAACAAATAAAAGGGAATATGTTTTTGGGGTTAGAAAGTGTTAGCAGTCGTATGACTAGGTTAGGTAGGAATGAGCTTTGCTTAAATCGTATCATCCCACCATCTGAAGTAATAGATAAGATATTTGCTGTAACTCTTGAGGATATTAAGAAATTAGCTTGTGAATTGTTTGATGATAAATATATTTTAAGCACAATAGGACCACTTGATGCGCCATTAGACATTAAATCGTTTACTGTCTAATTTTAAAAAGTTAAATCAGACAAGAATAACCTTCTTTTATTAGCATATCTATTAGGTAAAGGGGGGTTATTTATGGTGGGTGCTATTATTTTTTTTATGATGATTATGTTTGTTTTGATATCCATAAGAACGAAGAGAACTGTTAAAAGAATTAGAAATAGGATGCCGCTTGAAAATGCTGCAGATTCACCGCTTTCCTATTTACTTGGTGAGTTGGTTGCTGTATCGGGAGGTATATATTTATCCTTAGTGCTTTTGACATCGTTTTTGCACCTTTCTATACCAGGTGTTGTTAGGTTTTATGGATGGACACTTGATCCTTTAGCGGCAACTGCTATTATTATTGCATTATTACAACCGATTTTATTGGTAATCTACTATAGAATAAACCAAAAAATCTTGTGATATAATGTGGACAATGTAGAAAGGGGGATTAGAAATGAGTAATGTTAGATTGAGTGAGTTAATAGGTAAGGATATAGTTAATATTCAAAATGGAGGGCGATTAGGTACTGTGGCTGATTCAGACTTGGTTATTCAGGCGGAAACAGGCGAGATTCAATCTCTTATTCTTCCAAGCAAGAGTGGATTTTTGAGTTTTTTAGATCATAATAATTTTACAATACCATGGAGTTGTTTAAAGAAAATTGGCTCTGAAGTTATAATTGTTGATCTTGATGAAAGTCATATAAATTATAAGGGATTTAATTATTAAAAATTAATATAATATTAATTTTTAATAATTTGTATAAAGAATTTTTTAGTGTATACTAGTAAGTGTGGAATGTTAATTTTTTTACTTTATAAAAAAATATTTTAATTTTAGTTGACAAAAAAAATGTAACGTCATAAAATGAATGAAAACTAGATAGATTACCTCACTCGAATAAAATTGAGAACTATCTCACAAAGGGTATGGGTTGAGGCAACTTATTTTATCAGCTATGGGTTGACCCTTAGCTGGTTTTTGTCTATTTAATAATTGTTGCTAATTGTAAGGAGTAGGAAAGGGTGGTTAGTGTTGGCTATAAAAAGGGTTGCTGTCATAGGTGCCAGTGGAAAGATGGGTCGTGAAATAGTAAAAGGATTGAGTCAGTTTGATGATGTCCAGATTGTTGGAGCAATTGATGTCATAAATATGGGTAAAGATATTGGAGAACTAGCAGGTATTGGAACGTTAGGAGTTCAGGTTACAGATAAGCTAGAACAATGTCTGCAGGTTGAAAAACCACAAATTGTAGTTGATTTTACTCATAAAAATGCTGCAAAAGTGAATATACCTGTTATATTAAAGAATGGTATTAGCGTTGTAGCAGGGACAACAGGTTTAAGCAAGGAAAATATGAAGGAATATGATTTATTGGCTAGACAAAATAAAACGTCTATATTTCAAGCACCAAATTTTTCCTTGGGAGCCGTATTGATGATGAAATATGCTCGTGAGGCTGCTTCATATTTGTCACAAGTTGAAATAATAGAATATCATAATGATAAAAAAGTTGATAGTCCTTCGGGTACTTCTATTGCGACTGCCGAAGGTATTGGTAATGCACTGTCAAAAGTTGGCGTAGATAATCAATTTGTAGATGATTCAAAATGCAGGGGTGGAGAGTTTAATGGAACTAGAATTCATAGTGTTAGGTTGAAAAGTTTGATAGCTCACCAAGAGGTTCTTTTGGCAGGTGACGGTGAGTTACTTACGATTAGGCATGACTCTTTTTCCAGGTCATCTTTTATTCCCGGAATACTTTTAGCCATTAGAAAAGTAGAACTATGGGAAGGTCTTAAAATTGGGCTGGAAGGAATTTTAGATCTTTAAAATAATTATTATAAGGAGTTGATAATTTGCGAAACTTACCTAGATTAGTTACGGCTATGATAACCCCCTTTAAAGAGGATTATAGTGTTGATTATGAAGGAGTTCAAAAGCTTGCACTTCAACTTATTGAATGTGGTAGTGAGGGATTGGTTGTAAGTGGCACTACCGGAGAATCACCTACTTTGAGTATACAGGAAAAATTAGATTTATATAGAGCTGTTAAGGAAGCTGTTGGGGATAAGGGCTTTGTTATTGCGGGTACTGGTTCTAACTCTACGTTGGATAGTGTTAAGCTTACTGAAGAGGCATATAAATGTGGTGTTGATGGAGTTATGTTAGTAACTCCCTACTATAACAAGCCTAATCAAGAGGGGCTATATCAGCATTTTAATGCGATTGCTTCTTCTGTTGCTCTGCCAACAATTTTGTATAATGTACCTGGTAGGACAGGCGTTAATTTGATGCCGGATACAGTCAGAAGATTGTCTGAAGTACCAAACATTGTTGCTATAAAGGAAGCTAGTGGAAATTTGGAACAAGTTTCAATATTAAAAACTATTTTGCCTGATAATTTTTGTATTTATAGTGGCGATGATAGTTTAACGTTACCCATGTTAGCTGTAGGTGGTTACGGTATAATTAGTGTGGTAGCACATATTGCTGGAAAACAAATACATGAAATGCTTACTGCTTATTTGAATGGTGATGTACGAAAAGCTGAACAGCTTCATATAAAATTATTTCCTTTATTTAAAGCATTGTTTGTGACAGCAAATCCAATTCCTGTTAAAAAAGCATTAGCCATACAGGGACGTCCTTCAGGCAAACTGCGGCTGCCACTTGTAGAGGCTACAAATGCTGAAACTGAAATAATTTCTGAAGCAATGAGAAAAGTGGGAGTGTTAGAATAAATTAGTTGAACCATTTGAGAAGCTTACCACTGATTAAATAGTATAATAAAAGCAGGTATCAGCTAATGATATCTGCTTTTTTATAAATAGGGAAATTTATATTTTTATAGTAGTATATATTGATATAAACAAAAAGAGGCCTATATGTTTTGTGCTTTATTTTAAAATATAAACAATATGAACATAATATAGTTGTACCAGCTTTACTTGTTTATAACTAAAAAATGATATATAATAATATTAAGGGTGTATATGTGCGGTGATTTATTTGTTTGGAGAAACCTTTTGAGCGGATGCAAAGGGAAAGCTTTTTGATAAATCATTTAAGGATCATATGTCAGTTGGGTGACATTTATTTTATGTGTTTAAAATTGTTTAAAAATTGTTTTTAAATTATTAAAAAGGAGGTCAGTAATGACAGAAAACAAAGTTTCATTGATTCCTCTAGGCGGATTAGGGGAAATTGGTAAGAACATGATGGTTATTAAGTACAATGATGAGTTGATTATTATTGATGCTGGATTGATGTTTCCAGAGGATGAATTATTGGGAATTGATGTTGTTATCCCCGATTTTACTTATTTATTAGAGAATAAAGACATGATAAAGGGTATTGTACTTACCCACGGTCATGAGGATCATATTGGTGCTTTACCCTTTCTTATGAAGGAAATTAATGTTCCTGTTTATGGGACAAGGCTTACTCTTGGTCTGGTTCAAGGAAAATTAAAGGAAAATAATATACCCAACATAGACCTTATTCCGATATGTCCAAGGAGTGTTATAAAACTAGGTTCATATTTTAATATTGAGTTTTTTAAGGTAAGTCATAGTATACCAGATGTAGTTGGAATGGCAGTTCATACTCCGGTTGGAACAGTAATGCATACAGGTGATTTCAAATTTGATCAGACACCTGTGGATGGTGAGGTAACTGATTTTTCTCGTATTGCAGAGTTAGGAAAAAAGGGAGTTCTAGTTTTGATGTCTGATAGTACAAATGTAGAACGACCTGGTTATACTTTGTCTGAACGTGCTGTTGGGCAAGCTTTCGACGATATATTTAGAGATACTCAGGAACGAATTATTGTGGCAACATTTGCTTCTAACGTTCATAGAATTCAACAAGTTATTAATGCGGCAGATAAGTACAAGAGGAAAGTGGCTATAGTTGGAAGAAGTATGATAAATGTAGTATCTATTTCAAAAGAGTTGGGTTATTTGTCTATTCCTGAAGATATATTGATAGATATTGAGGAAATATCTTCGTATCCACGTAGTCGTGTAACTATACTTACAACTGGTAGTCAGGGTGAACCTATGTCGGCTTTGACTCGCATGGCAATGTCAGATCATCGTAAAGTTGAGATTGTGCCTGGTGATACAATTGTTATTTCTGCTATGCCAATTCCTGGTAATGAAAAACTTGTTGCAAAGATTATAAATCAATTATTTCATCAAGGTGCTGAGGTAATTTACGAATCAATAAGTGGTATTCATGTTTCAGGTCATGCTAGTCAAGAGGAATTAAAACTTATGATTAATCTTGTTAGACCAAAGTTTTTCGTTCCAGTACATGGAGAATATCGTCATTTAGTGAAACATGCTAATATTGCCAAGCAGTTAGGGATATCTTCTCAAAATATATTTGTGGCTGAAAATGGGCAGGTACTTGATTTCACAAGGCGTAAAGGTCAAAAAAATGGTAAAGTTACGGCAGGAAGGGTACTCGTTGATGGGCTTGGAGTTGGAGATGTAGGCAATATAGTTCTACGAGATAGAAAACAACTTTCACAGGATGGGATACTTATTGTTGTAGTAACCATTGATAAAGTAGCTAACCAAATAGTTGCAGGTCCGGATGTTGTTTCAAGAGGTTTTGTCTATGTGAGAGAATCAGAAAAATTAATGGATGTTGCAAGAGATAAGGTTAAGATTGTCTTGGACAAATGTTATGAAAAGGATATAACTGATTGGGCAACAATGAAATCGCAAATAAGAGATGTACTTGGAAGGTATCTTTACGAAAAAACTAAAAGAAGACCTATGATAATACCTATTATAATGGAAATATAATAGGTATTATCATGGAGAAATAATGTGTTCAGATGAACGCATTATTTTTTTGTTTTTACAAATAATGAAATACCAAATATATAAATCCTGATACTAAATACAAGTGAGGGGGAGGACATAGTATAGGGGTGCATATTGCTGTAGCAACTGATTATTTGGTAATTGCTAAAATAACAACGATGACTATACATCCTATTTGTTTGACAGGGCTTGTTATAGGTGTTCCTTAGACACACGAATAACTTGTCAACCGGGTAGTGAGGTACAGTTCAATCCATATTATTGACAAAAAAATGGTATATAGTATAATTGTTATAGAATATTATAATAATTAATACATTATAAAGCATAAAAGCTTGGTGCGACAGCATTGTTTTCTTGGAAAGTAGACTTATGCAAATTCTTAAAACAAAGTTAGTATTAAAATTTATAAATGGTGGTTTGGTTATATGGAACTTAGTAATATCAGCAAAGAAGTAATTGAAAAATTAAGGAGAGAAATGGGAAAAGATTCTTATATATATAATCACAGTGCTAGGGTGGCTGATATAGTTTGTGATATAGCTGAGAAATTTGGATTAAATAAAGAAGAAATAGCTACCGTACAAATTGCTGCGCTTGTTTGTGATTATGGTATGATACCTATTCTTGATACCGTAAATAAAAATGGTAAACTAACTGATATTGAGTGGAAATTGGTACAAGGGCATACTAAAACAGGTTCGGACATTTTGAGTCAAAATCCACATTTACGAGAAGTTGCAAAAATTGTTTTACATCATCATGAAAGATGGGATGGTAACGGTTATCCTAATCGTATAAGAGAAAATGAGATTCCTCTTGGTGCTCGAATTATCGCAGTTGCTGATTCTATAGATGCTATGAGATCCAAAAGACCATATCGTGAGCCGTTACCGTGGAAAACATGTATAAAAGAAGTATTTGGTAATAGTGGTGTAATGTATGATCCCAAAGTAGTTAAAGCAACCAGAAGCCTATGGAGAGGATGGAAAAATAAGCATGAATTAAATCAAGGCGACAATCCTCCAAAAGAACAACAAAAGAAAAGAAAAGAAGTTGAAAGATAGCTATTAAATATTTTGAAAATATAAAAAGGGAAGAGGACGATATGCCTCTTTTTACAATTTGCATAATATATTTTATAGATGTATTTTTTAACAGTAATGTTAAAAAAAGAATAAGAAAAGAGACAAAAGAGAACCGTCCCCATTTGTCACCCCGATTATCCTTTTGAAAGGAAAGATGTAAATGGAAAAAGTAATTGAACGTTTTTTGCGTTATGTTTCTTTTGATACGCAAAGTGATGAAAATTCTCTAGAATGCCCCAGCTCAAGAAAACAATTGATATTTGCCCAAGAACTTTCACTAGAGCTAAAGAATATTGGTATAAACAAGTGTGAGGTTGATAATTATGGCTATGTGTATGCCACATTACCTGCGAACACAAATTTAATGACACCAGTCATTGGATTCATTTCTCATCTTGATATTTCGCCTGATTTAAGTGGAAAAAACGTGAAGCCACAAATAATTAGAAATTATCAAGGCGGAGATATTCTTTTGAATGAAGAAATACCGCTATATTTAAAAGAATTTGAGTTTCCAGAGATCAGAAAGTACCGTGGTCAAAACATAATAACTACAGACGGTAATACTTTATTAGGTGCAGATGACAAAGCAGGAATTGCTGAAATAATGACGGCGATAGAATTTCTTATAACCCATCCAGAAATACCCCATGGTCAAATTTGCATTGCTTTTACTCCAGATGAAGAAATTGGTAGAGGTGCAGATAAATTTGATGTAAAAAAATTCGGTGCTGATTTCGCCTTTACTGTAGATGGTGGGGAATTAGGTGAATTAGAAACAGAAAATTTCAATGCGGCAACTGCTACAATTATTGTAAAAGGTAAAAGCGTTCACACTGGAACTGCAAAAAACAAAATGGTTAATTCACTTTTATTGGCTCAAGAATTAATAAATATGTTTCCTAAGAATGATATCCCTGCCAAAACAGAAGGATATGAGGGGTTCTACCATCTTATGGATGTAAAAGGAACTGTAGAAAATACTGAATTACGTTATCTTATTCGAGATCATAACAGAAATAAATTTGAGCTACGCAAAGAATTCATAAAAATATCTGTGGAAAATTTAAATAATAAGTATGGAAAATATATTTCATTAGATATAAAGGACTCCTATTACAATATGAAAGAAGTAATAGAAAAATATCCTCACGTATCAAAATTAGCTTTTTGTGCTATGAAGGAATTAGGTATAGAACCTATTGTCACACCAATTAGAGGAGGTACAGACGGCGCACGTCTTTCATTTATGGGGCTTCCTACACCAAATATATTTACAGGTGGACATAATTTCCATGGAAGGTATGAGTTTATACCTGAATCGTCTATGATAAAAGCAGTACAAGTGATTATAAAAATATGTGAACTTGCAACAAGTCTATAAATATACCGTTTAATTCATAATTAGTATAACTTGGGTAAAGGGAAATGATTTTTTGTAATTGATTCACAAAATATAATATATGCACTTGAGTGAACAATATAAATATGCATATCGAAAAAAGAAGGGGGTGCAATATGAAAGTATTATTAGGACCATTTGAACCATTAGCTACATGGATGATAAAAAAATATTATACCAGAATGGATGTGCCTGAACATTTAAAATGCACATCACAAAATAAATGTGAAAAAACATTTAATCAGGAGCTTATAAAAATAAGAACACTATATAGTCAAAATAAAATTAACAAAAAGGAATTTGAAGAAAAATGTGAATTAGCAAAGTATCATTGTTTATGCAAAGCAAATTGTTTGCCTAATAATGATATGGATAGGTTCGCTTATTTGGAAAGAATATATGGCAAAAAACGTGATGCAAAATGGATAAAGACAATAAAACCTGGAAATATTAAACATAACGAACAGGGAGATAGAGATGTATTTTTCTATTATAAAATTGAAAATAAATTTATAAAGACAATCGGCAAGGTACCTAGAAATTTTGTTGCTAAGCAAGCATCTAAGAAAAAATTTAGACGAGGGTTATTTTCGCAAAATCCCAGCAATTTAGAGAATATAAGGGGAAACAATGTGCCAAAAAGTTTACAAGGACATAGCATAGATGCTAAACTATTAAAGGAACAACGAGAAAACACTACATTCCCAAGAAATACCAAATCACTTAAAGATAAAGAAAGAACATAATATTGAATTTGATCAGTTAAAGTTGAATATTGAAACTTTGGTATAGATCTCTACCCCCACCAAAGCAATAAAGTGGAACGTCTACGTAAAGAAGTGGAAGACTTAGCGGCGGTTAGCCGGATAAAATAGAAAAGCAAAAGTATATTTTGCTTTTCATAAATATTGTGTAAACACGAAAAAAATTCTTGTTAAACTTGTAATGTAGTGCTAATATATTGGACAAGGTATTTTGTAAACTACAATAAGAAAGGATGGTGTTTGTGGATAATTTGGAGGGTGAAGAAAAGGTAAATTTTCTTAAAAGAAAAAATATTGAGTTTTCTTTAAGGCGTTATGGGATTGATGCGTTAGGTGCTATGGCGTTAGGTCTTTTTGCTTCTTTAATAGTTGGACTAATACTTAAAGTATTAGGCGAAAAATTGAATATTCAATTCCTGGTCGACTTTGGCTTGCAAGCTATGGCAATGATGGGTCCTGCAATAGGGGTAGCTGTTGCACATGGCTTGAAATCACCTCCATTAGTTCTTTTCGCTTCAACAATAACTGGTATGGCTGGAGCAACATTAGGAGGACCGGCTGGAAGCTTTGTAGCTGCAGTTGTAGGTGCTGAGTTTGGGAAACTTGTTTCTAAAGAAACAAAAGTAGATATTATTATAACACCTGTAGTAACAATTATTGCTGGAGTAGCAACAGGGGTATTTATTGGACCTGGAATTAATTCGTGTATGACAGCTTTAGGAAATTTAATAATGAGAGCAACAGAACTTCAACCAATTCCAATGGGAATTCTTGTTGCTGTTTTAATGGGAATGGTTTTAACTGCTCCCATTTCCAGTGCAGCCTTGGCTATCATGTTTAAGCTTGGAGGTCTAGCTGCTGGTGCTGCTACGGTAGGATGTTCAGCTCAAATGGTGGGCTTTGCTGTCGCAAGTTACAGGGAAAATGGGTGGGGAGGTTTAGTTTCACAGGGACTAGGTACTTCAATGCTTCAAGTTCCGAATATCGTCAAAAACCCATTGATCTGGATTCCTCCAACATTAACAAGTGCGATATTGGGACCCCTTTCTACTACGGTGTTTAAAATGGAGAACATTCCAGCCGGGGCAGGTATGGGGACAAGCGGTCTTGTTGGTCAATTTGGGACTATTGAAGCTATGGGAGCTAGTGCAGCTGTATTTATTAAATTAGGACTTCTACATATCATATTACCAGCAATACTAACATTGATTTTTTCTGAAATCATGAGAAAAAAGGGATGGATTAAATTTGGAGATATGAAACTAGACGCATAAAACTAAATTTAATTATTAAATTTAACCTTGAAAAGATTTAATGCATTAATAAAACACCTACTTTTATAAGTAGGTGTTTTATTAATGTACATTCAAGCTGTCTATGTATTTGTTTTAACAAATACACTTAAAGCACGGTGAAGAAAACGAATTTTCACTGGTAACATAGGACCTTTTTCTCCGTCGACACTTAACTGAACATTGTTATAACCTTCTATTTCACATTGCTTTGTTTTTAAACGTAGTGCGTATTTATTATTTACTGATTCCTGAGTTAGCACATTAAAGAATAGGTTAGCCAAGTCAATATGAGCACATTTCTTTATCAAAATAATGTCCATCAGTCCGTCGGATATATCAGCGTCATTAATAAGATTTGCAAATCCTCCACCATATGTCCCGTTAAGAATAAAAAAAAGGAGAGCGTCTTCTTCAATAACGCCTGTATCCGTATTTAGCTTTAAATTAAAAGATTTCATATGGGTAACTTCGCTAAGCGCTTTCAAATAATATGCTAAAGGACCAAAATTCTTCTTTAATTCACTATTAGTATTAAAAGATACATCAACAAAAAGTCCACCTGCACAGCTATTTAAAAAATACTTATCATCATTTATAAGTCCAACATCCACTTCCATAATATTACCTGAGAAGATAATATCAAGAGATTTTTCAATATTTCCAGGGATGCCAAGACTCAAAGCAAAATCGTTACAGGTACCAGAAGGGATAATTCCTATAGGTAAATTAAATTTGTTTTGTAAAAGAATATTTGCTATTGAATTTAAAGTACCATCACCGCCAGAAATAATGGCAAAATCGAATTCATTATTTTCAAGAATTTCGTATAATCTTGCATTGAGACCTTCGATACGATAGGGAATAAGATATGTATCGTGTTTTAGTGCATATTCTAAAACAAAATCTAAATTATTAATATTACTACGGTTACCAGAGAATGGATTGTAAATAAAAATTGCTTTTTTCATTATTAGATAGCCTCCTAAAGTTACCATGATATTATATATTCAATAAAGTTAAGGTTACTGTTACTATCATTTTACAAGTGTTATAAAAATAATACAACCTTATTATCATGCTAAAATTAAATCATATTGTATAATATCAAAACTGGCAGCTTGTTACTTTTTCAATTGAGTATGTTGTTTATTGAACCATTTTGTAATATTATATTGCTTGTTAATATTGGTTATATGAAGTATAATAAAACAATAGTTTGATAATTAAGGAGATGAATGTATGAAAAAAGTTACAATTAGTTTTTTTGTTTTAGTGTTAACATTTTTATGTATTATAGGTGGTTGTGCCAGTAAAGACTTGACTGAGGGTAAATCAGCGAAAGATATTATTTTAGCAAGTACTGAAGCAATGCAAAACATAAAATCATACTCGTTTAATATGGAAACAGCTATGTCAATTCCAAATCCAATGACAAACAAGTTGGAGGATATGACTATGACGGGTTCTGGTTCTATTAATATGGAACCTTTAAAAGCTCACATGGATATTAATGTTGATGTTCAGTCTCAGAAGATGAATACTGAAATGTATATTGTAACAGAGGAAGATAAAATTGTAGAGTATTTTAGTAATCCTTTTGTTCCTCAAGAATGGGCAAAGATAGAATTACCGTTGAATGATCAAATGAATGATATGATTAATCCTGCTAAATCATTAGAATTATTAGACGAAATGTTAGTAGATGCTTCAATAGCTGGAGAAGAAACAATAGATGAGAAGGAAATGACTATATTAGAAGTAACGGTTAAACCTGAAGCTTTGAGTAAACTTATGCAGATGCCTACTAATAGTTCCGCAATACCTATAGATGAAGTTGAAGAAATACTAAAAACTATGGGTGATATGAAATATAAAGCGTGGGTACAGAAAGACAATCTTATGATGACAAAAATGGAAATAAATTTTAGCGATATGTTAAAAAATTTATTAACCAGTCAGCCTGAAATGCAATTTAAAGATGAGACTATGCTTAATGAGCTTAATGCGACAATGACTATGAATTTTAATGATTTTGATAAGAATAATGAAATTATTATTCCTGAATCAATCCTTGAAAATGCTAAATTATTTGATGCGATGAATCCTACAATGCCTAATAATTAATTAAAATTGACTATTAAGATCGGTAAATACCTTTTTCAATTCATCTCCTAAGTGTTTATTTATTTCTCTTACATATTTCGTATCAAAGTAGGGGAAAAATAAACTTAATAACTAAGGAGGTGATTTTTTTGTCTAATAAAATTGTTAAAAACATATCTTTTATGTTTGCTTTTTTATGTGTAGCAACTAGTATTGTGATAAGTCCTCTTTTAGGAGTAGAGTTACCACTTAAAGCTCAATCGGCAATACTGATTGAAGCAAATAATGGGAATATACTTTATGAAAAAGATTCGCACAAGGTATTATATCC
>Ga0265294_10005170_pt1 | contig 15993 bp, 8 predicted proteins | sample MunlanPumphouse3_FD_192504 | JGI IMG/M metagenome (GOLD analysis project Ga0265294, IMG submission 192504) | Groundwater microbial communities from a municipal landfill in Southern Ontario, Canada - Pumphouse #3 | ecosystem: Environmental > Aquatic > Deep subsurface > Groundwater | place...
ATGTTGTAAATTTTCAGCTCGTCGATAGCGCCTTTGAAATAGCCAAGGTTGTCTGCATTAGTCCACTCCATAAAATTGGCAGCCAGTTCAGCGTCAGTAGCCACACCACCAATAATGAATGGTTGCGGATCGGTAAGGTTTTGGATCAGCGGTCCAATTCCCTTGGTCTCTTCCGTCCAGGTCTTAGTCAGAGTGCCGTTGACATAGAACTTCAGTTCATTTGTCGTGGCGTTCACACTGACAACCACATGATTCCAAAGACCAGCCTTAATGGAGTTATCTGTCTCATTGTCAGCATCTACGACTCCGTCATCCACTTTTTTGTAGGTAAAGAAAGGCTTGCCGCCGCCCTGAGTCTGGAGTTTATAGCCATTCCAGTAATTTTGGGAAACGATGTAGTTGTGTTCATACAGCTCATCAGGCTTAATCCATACCGAGATGGTAATGTTGGCTGGCAGGAAGCTGTTGGTGAAAGGAACCTCGAGGTGAGCGCCTTTGTTAAAATAAACGGCATGACCACCTTTTACACCATCCACCCAGCTAGGTGTCATGGCTTCGTCGCCGAGGATCACGGTGTTACCCCGGAAGAAGGTAGCCACATGCTGAACCGTTGAATAAGCCGTGGCGGTTGTTCCAGTACCTTCATCGAAATGCCAGCCAGCGTTCAGGTAAAGCTCTTCATCAATAAAACCGAACGCTTGGGACTCGAAAGTTGCGATAGCCTCAGTAAGCTGCGTAACCAGATTATCGATTTCAGTCTGGGTTAATTTTTCTTCAGCAGCGGTTTTCACCGATGCCAAGGTAGCCTTAAAAGCGTCAATAGCAGCTTGCGGGTAATCGGCTGTAGTAGCCGCATCAGCAAGTGCTTCAGCAGTTGTAATTAATTCATTGAGAGCAGTCTTGTCTCCCTCAACAATGTCTGGTTTGCACGAGCCCAGGAAGAAAGCTGACCCAACTACCAGAAGGATCATCAGGGCACGCCAGTTGCTTAAAGTTTTCATTTGTTTAAAGTGTTAATGGTTAGAAATGAAGTAATTAAATTTACGAATATCCTTATGTTTTACAACGGTTACAATCCATTATATTGCCTGATTGGCATCAATTTCTGCTTGCGGGATCGGCTGATACCGCTTGCTGTCGTAATCAAATTCCGTACCTAAAGCAGCTTCTGCGTAAGATTTTCCCCAACGCATCAGATCGAAATAACGATGAAATTCTTGCGCTAGCTCCACACGGCGCTCATTACGAATGAGTTTCCGGAGCTGCGACTGATCATCCGTAGTAATATCGGTTAACAAATCAGCCGGAGCTTCTCCCTGATAGCTAGCGCGGGCACGTTGTCTCACCCGATTGAGGTTCATCTTCGCCGAATCGGCTTGGTTAAGCTCATTGAATGCTTCGGCTTTCATCAGTAAAACATCAGCATACCTTAAATAGAGGTAATTTAAGTCGCCATCGCCTTTCAACGACGCCGGCACTTCCGATAACGGTTGTTGATGTTTTCGGGTTAAGAATCCAGTCGGCGACCAGGAAGCGCTAAAAAGCTCCCCATTGAGCCATGGTTGGCCTTCCCTACCGATGGAGGCATCCAAGCGGGGATCAACCTCGCCCGACTCGCTCCGTTCATAAGCATTCACCAGTGCCTCGGTAGGAGCATTAAAATAGTATCCACCCTCGGCGGCTGGCGCAAACCACTGGTTTAACGCACTGCCAGTGAAAGGGTTCTGTTCAGTCAAGTGCTGAATCTCAAAAATCGATTCCTCGCTGTTCTCGTATGCGCGGCGGAAGATATCAGCATAGTTGGGCAGCAAGCGATAAAGCCCCAACCCCTCAACCTGATGGAAATAGTCGATGGCAGCTTGCCACTTTTCCTGGTAAAGACTCACTTTTCCCAGCATGGCTAAAGCGGCACCCCGCGTTACCCGACCTCTTTCTGAAGAAGGGTACGTAACCGGCAAAAAAGTGGCAGCATCCTGCAAATCAAGCTCAATCTGATGATAAATATCAGACACCTCCGCCAGCGGAACATGGATCGCCTCGTGAGTGAGCTGCGGCAAAAGCTTCAGCGGCACTTTCCCAAATACATTGGTCAAATTAAAATAGGTGTAAGCCCGGATAAACTTTGCCTCACCTATCAGCCTGTTTTTCAGGGCCTCATTCATTTCTACAGCCGGAACCGATTGAATAACATTGTTCGCCCGGGCAATCGCCTCATAAGCAAAACTCCAATAATTATTGACGATCCCATTATTGGCATCCGCTACAAACTCATCGATATAGGTGATCTCCGACTGGTCGCCTGGATTACCACCTTTCACCGCATCATCCGAAGCAATATCTCCAAAAATCCAGATAGCATTGTTAAAGCTGGTAAAGGCAATGGCATGATAAACACCATTTACCGCCTGAATCGCCTGCTGATCATTTTGATAAAAGGTGGGCGTGGAGAAACTGCCCTTAAGCTCTTCTGTCAGAAAATCGCTGCAGCCATTGGTGAGCATCATCGTGGACCCCAAAATGACTATGGCACTGAAATATTTGATTATTTTTTTCATAGCTAAGTCTCCTTAAAATGTAATATCTAAACCCAACATCACGCTCATGGCCGATGGATACGTTCCCCAGTCAATTCCGGCAGCACGATCGCCTTCACTTCTGGAGTTATCGCTTACCGTCATTTCCGGATCAAGACCCGAATAGGCCGTCAGGGTTAATAGGTTAGTACCCGACAGGTAAACCCTCGCCTGAGTCAGCCGGAGAGTCTTGATGATTCGTTCAGGTAGCGTATAGCCCAGCTGTAGGTTTTTCAACCTAAGGTAGGAGCCATCTTCCAGAAAGCGGGATGATGGTCTGGCATTGTTCGACTTGGCAGTCCAGGAGGCGCGTGGCTGTGTATCGGAAGTACCATCACCCGTCCACCGCTCATCGAAATAGCGCTGGGTTACTGCAAATCCACGATAGAATCCTTCAATATCCTGGTTAATCTGGAGATAGATCTTATTGCCATAGGTTCCCTGCAGGAATAGCGAGAGATCAAAATTGCGATAGTTGGCCGTAAAGTTAATCCCACCCATCAGTTTAGGCATGGCGCTGCCGAGATAGACGCGATCATCATTGTCAATACGGTTGCTACCATCCTGATCCTTGAACTTCACATCACCCGGCTTAATGTCACTACCCTGATAGGCTGATAAGAGGATGTCGGTCTGGTTCTGGAATATGCCTTCCATCTCCAACAGATAGAACGCGCCAATCGGCTTACCGACAATAGTATGGGTTGCATAAACTCCCGATTCAACACGCCCGCCAGGCAGTGGGGCATCAAGGGCTAACACTTCGTTATGCAGAAATGTCAAGTTACCCCCTATGGAATATCCCCAATCATCCTTATTCTGCCGATAAATGGCCTCCAACTCAACCCCGGTATTCAATACTGATCCGCTGTTGATCCAGGCCGACTCAGCATAGCCGGTCGAGGGCGGGTTCGGTGCCTTAACCAACATATCATCAGTCACTTTATAGAAATAATCAAGAGAGAAAGCCAACGCACCAGTCCACAATTCGGCATCAATACCGGCATTATACTGATAACTGGTTTCCCATTTTAGATCTTCGTTTCCAAGGGCCGACTGTGCATATCCACTCTGCGAGACATTACCGAAAGGATAGTTGTAATAAGGTGATATTCTATCACTTGCAGCATAAAGTCCGATTTCCTGATTACCAATTGCACCGTAGCCCCCACGCACTTTTAAAGTGCTGAGCCAATCCACATCTTTCAGGAAAGCTTCTTCGGAAACTACCCAACCTCCGGAAAGCGAATAGAAGGTCCCCCACTTGTTTTTCCCCACAAATTTTGACGAACCATCACGTCTCAGAGTACCGGATACGTAGTATTTCCCTTTGTAATCATAATTCAACCGGCCAAAGAAGGAAGCCAGGCTGGAAGTAAATTCCGATTGGGTGGTCAGCTTAGTACCCAGACCATTACCAATGAATATCAACTCTTCCTGTTGGACTGGAAAATCCATATCACTAGCATCTATTGAGCGACCGTTATTCTTGATGGCCTCAAAACCAGCCATGGCTGAAATGGTATGGCCATCGCTGATCTCCTTTTCGTAGTTGAGCACATTGTTCACCGTCCAATTGGCCAGTCTGACCTGTGCAATACCCAAACTATTCTTGGCGTTGATCCGGTCGAGCGTGCCCCAGGTTGGATTGAAGCGCCGGGTAAAAAGATTCCGATAGTCCATCCCGAGGTTCGTGGTAAATGTCAACTCATCGGTAAATTTTATCGTAAAGAAAGCACTTCCCAGAAAGGTGTCCTCTTTACGATTATGATCGTTGTAATAGGTCATCCCAATCGGGTTATAACCATCTCCAAGATATGAGTCAAACACCTGTGCCCCAAAGTATTCCGCTGGGCGGTCAACAAAGGTTCCATCCTCAAATCGGATAGGGATTCCCGGGTTGCGGAAGAAGGCATAGCGGACCACGCTACCGCCGTTTCCGCCGTAGCCGTCGCCCGAACTACCGATAATATCATTCGTTGACATGCCTGAGTGTACGCTCATTCCGGCTGACAGCCACTCGTTGATGTCGGAGTTGATGGCCAGACGGATGGTTCCACGGGTGTATCCGGTACTCCGGATGATTCCCTGCTGGTCATACAACGAAGTGGATACCACATAGTTAGTGGATTCATTTCCTCCAGAAACGGTCAGTTCGTGTGAATTAACCGGTGCAATTCTCATGAGCTCTTTCAGGTAGTTCACGTCATCGAGCTTGGCTGCATCCTCAGCGCTGATCAAAGTTCGCCGTAGCCCCTCGGGCAGGTATTGATTATCATTGGTGGTTGCTTCATTGTAAATTGTTACATAATCAGCTGAATTCACCATTTTGGTCAACCTTGTAGGTGCCTGAATACCAGTCTGTCCACGATAGGTCACCTGTGGCACGCCCTTCTTCCCCCTGGTAGTGGTAATCAGGATCACACCGTTGTTGGCACGGGAGCCGTAAATAGCTGCTGCCGAAGCATCCTTCAGTACTGAAATTTTTTCAATATCACCGGGTGACAGCACATTCAGTGCATCCACCACAGGAATCCCATCCACGATGTAGAGGGGATTGTTGCTTGAGTTAATCGATCCGGTTCCGCGGATACGCACGGCAACACCTTCGCCAGGAGCTCCCGTTGTCTGCGTTACCTGCACCCCAGCTGCCCTGCCTTGCAAAGCCTGATCAACTCCGGCAACCGGTAGCTTCGTCAACTCTTTGGCGTTCACCGAAGTCACCGCTCCGATCACGCTTCGTTTCTTCACCGAACCATATCCAATGACCACCAGCTCATCAATCTGATACTCACGCGGTTCTAGGTTGACATCCAACCGGGTGCGAGCACCCAGAACGATCTCAGCCGGTTCATAACCGACATAGGAGAACAGAATCACTGATTCATCGGTTAACTCTCTTGAAGTCAACACAAAACGTCCATCCAGGTCAGTAATGGTTCCAGTCGTGGTTCCCTTCACCTGCACGGAAACCGCCAGAAGCGCTTCCCCTGAGCGGGCATCCCTGACAGTCCCCTCAACCGTTCGCTGTGCGAACAAGGGAAGGGAAACAACCATCATTAGCATAATTAAAAACTGTCTTTTCATGAGCTCACAATTTCTTAGGTTTCTGGTTTTCCCTATTTTACTAACGATAAGCAATCACATGCTTACCGGCTTTAAGTCTCTGTCCATCACTTTTCAGGCGCGTTCCGGCCGGAAGTGCGACGATCACGGCAGCTTTGCCTGCAGGCAGGGTTATGCCGATGTTTCCCTGCTGGTCATTGGCTAAATAGACCTTCGATACAATATCGAAAAGATCAATAGAGGTATCTGAATACCAGTTTACCCGCTTCTCCTCCTGATAGGGATTATAGTACAGGTAAACCGGATAACGATTATCAGCATAAAAATCAGTGGCATTGCAATTTAATGCGAGGATACCATCTACATTGGTCTTGTTGACAATAGCTCCATAGACCCCGATTATCGAAGAACTGTATAAACTGAACATCGATTCATCAGGCTGACCCTCAACCCATTTGGGGCCATCCCCAATTGCTACCGGGGTGATTCCTTTAAGGGCAGGATTGTTCATGTCATCAACCTTCCTAAGTCCTTCATAACCAATAATTCCATGCGTGATGTCCTTCAGATGAGGAAGCCACTGATACTTCTCCGGAATCTGATCAGGGTAGTACAGGCGGGAAGCATTAACTGCATTAAGCATGTATTTCCCAATCGCTGTGGCATACTGAGGTTCATATTTAACCAACGGCACCAGCGGCCACGCCATGGCCACTGTATTCATCAGGAATCCGAATCCTCCACCATCGGTGATGCTACCCTGAAGACCATGTACATCGAATTCGCCCCATCGCTCGGCTATCACTCCCCAACCGTATCGCCCATCACGCGATTGACAGCCATCGAAAATATGGTTCAACAAACGGGTTACATCATACGTCGTACCATGCTCAGCATTCAATCGGGCTGCCGTATAGGCGCCAAAGGGAAGCAGAATCTCATAAAACCTGCTCTCCTGCTGATTGACAAGCACTTGTGTTGCACTTTTCGCATGTTCCAGATAACGACTATCCTTAAACTTATTAAAGGCGGATAGCAAAACATAGGCATGACCACCAGCGGCATCTTGCTGAAACGGAATCCAGTTACGCATGCCCTGCATTGTAGCATAATCGAAATAGGAGTAATCGTAATTCCCGGCAAGCACCGAATCGGCTTTTACAAACTGCTCGGCTACTGTACGCTGGATATTCTCGGTATTTTCAACATCTGGATAAAGAGCCGCGACACCATAAAATAACACGTTCGGATAAACATCATACCACCAATCGCGACCATAGCCTCCACCAGCCATCGCCACATCAGGGTTGGTATTGTTCATCACGATATTCCAATTATTATCCGTGTTGAAATAGTTTTGAGCCATCTTGACAAAATTGAACCCGTGTTGATCGGTTTTGTCAATTCCCATCAGCCCGGCGCTAACCAAAGCATTCATGGTCGTAAGAGCTTCATGGAACTCACCCCCATAGTTGTCGCGACCCTGCCTGACATCGCCAATCACAGTATAGAGCCCAAACGTGACCTGGTCTATATTGCGTTTGGCACTATCCAGCCATATCAGCGGACCATGAGGTGCTTGGGAGTTGAAGTCAAAAGCCAGACTATCAAACTGCAAAGCCTTAGTTTTCCAATCGATGATCTGCAATGGCTGGGGAACATCAGGCATTTGCGCAATGCGGGGAATCATAGTTTGGTCGACCGATTCCATGGTAACCTCCTTGCAAGAGTTCAAGCCTACCACCAGAAGAGTCAACAGTAAGGTGGGTATAATGATTGTTCTTTTCATTTTGTTTCCGTATAAGATTCTTTCATAATACTTTTGGCCAAGGGAATGGATAACAGCTGTATTACGGCGACAATGATCAAAGCATACCGTAAAGCGAAAGTCTCCGAAACTCCGAAAGCCAACAGGATAAATATTCCAAGACCGAAAACCCGTCCGGCATACAGCCCAAACTCATGGTTCAAGATATAAGCATACTGATTACGGCCTTCCTTAAGTGACACTACATCAATCACTTTCATCATGATAGGATAATACGCCAGGTCGTGTAATGGCTGAAAAAAGACTTTACATAACACAAACACCATCACACCAGTCATGGAAAGCTCAATACCGTTGATGATTGTTCCGATCAGGAAAATGATTATCCCAATTCCAAAGACAAAAATCCGGTGCTTGGGTTTGGTCAGACGACCGAGCAAGTAAATCAGAATGGCAGTTAATCCCCCGCTAATTCCCTGAATCAATCCAAGAGAGCCCTCCTTACCGACATATTTCATAATCAGCATCGCCGGAGCGGTTACCAAGAATCCCTGGACAAGGCCCTTGAGTGCGGCCAGCAGAATCTGCTTGTTCCATAAGCTTTCGAACCGAAAATAGAGAAATCTTGTTTGTGTTGGATTCTCAAACTTTCCCCTGGAGAGCGAATAGGTCGCTAATACCGTGATTCCCAACACTATAAACGTAACAACCCGATAGCCGGCATAGATATCCAGTACCTTACCAAAGAGGTTAAAGCCTTCTATTGAATACAGCAGTGCACCAATTATCAGAGGGACTCCGATATTAGAGATGGTGAAGAAGAACGATTCCAGGCCAAAAAAGTAATTCCGATTTTCATCCTGGGTCGTATTCAAGGCCATCAGATAGCGGTTTGTCCAGAAAAATCCGGATGCAGCACCGATGAGTGTTCCGGCAACAATCAGTCCTGTCAGCCCGATATCTTTGACAAACATCATCCCAACCATGGAGACACCGCTCAGGAGGATTCCAATACTATACAGATGAGCCACTTTGAAGTTTTTCAGCAGGAATCCGTTCGTAAGGGAGGTGATGATGATACCGGTGTACATCGACAACTGGAAGATCGCTACAAAGCTGGTATCATCAAACGAGCGCATGATGTAGGCAGCCATAAAGATTTCAACGACCGGCAACACCAGCGCATATAACATATTGGTAATCAGCAATACCCGCATATTATGGGGCATTGACATGAAAAACCTGAACTCCGATGTAAGCTTAGCTTTCATAAGCGCTTAACTATCTTAAGGTGGATAAGATTTGGTTGATAGAGAGGCGGGTTCCGCAGATCACCTCATCGCTGGCTCCGTAGTACATAAAGATGTCATCGCCATCGACATAATGACCGTTGGTGAATACCACATTCCCAAAAAAGCCGGTTTGTTCATAAGGCTCAATCGGTTTCATGATAGGTTCTTTGCTGCGCGCCAACACTTTAGAAGGATCTTTAAGATCGAGGAGCAGGGCTCCAAGGCAGTAGCGGTGATCCGCATTGGCTCCGTGATAGATTTCCAGCCACCCTTCGGGAGTACGTATTGGGGCTCCGCCAGCGCCAACCCTAGCAGAATCCCACATCCCAGGCCGGGAGGTGGCGATACACTGATGCCGCCCCCAATGGATCAGGTCGGGCGACTCGGCCAGCCAGATGTAATTTCCGCCCAGTTCCGGAGAGCTCGGCCGATGGAGTGCGTAATAGCGTCCATTGATCTGCTCTTCGAACAGGGCGCAATCTTTATTATGGGGAGAAAAAACCATTCCCTCCCGCTGGTAGTCTTTCCAATTCTTGGTTCTGATGAGTCCTACCCCCACACCAAATTCCGACACCTCGGTAAAAGTCAGGGCAAAACCATCCTTCATCGTGGCCACCCTGCAATCTTCAATGCCGAAACTCTCCAGGCGCCCCTCACCAAAGATCGGAGGATATCCTTCGGGTTCATAAAAATGAATCCCATCATCACTACAAACCAGTCTCAGATAAGACATCGTAGTCAGGTAATCTTTCTTCTTATAATTGATTACCCGGGGATCCGAAGCATCCAAATCCGGATCATCTTTATCAAAGCTCAGGACCTCAATCCGGCCCTCTGCATTGTAAACCGGAAAGCTGATTTTCCCCTCCACCTGCTTCGGGCGCTCAGCCACCCTTAGCAGAAGCCACACTTTGTTTTCAAATCGAAATACACCTGGATTCAAGAGGCAAACGATCTCCATTCCATCAATTCCTGGTTCAAGATCTTTTGGTCGGATCAGCGGGTTTTGCGAAAAGCGATTGGCTAGGTCCATATCTTTTGGTTTTCGTTTTCTCAAAGTTACCCCCATAAATAGGCAAACCCTGTCCGGCCGGTTCCGAATTTTGTCCGGCGGAGTCCATAACCATGAATTCCAGAGAGTTTAGTTAGGCTGATTCCGGTAATCTGTCGGGGAACAGTTGAATGCCTGATTGAAGAGATCGTAAAAATGTGTCCTGCTGGAAAACCCAGTTTGATCGATGATCTCGCTCACTGTCAGCATAGTTGACCGCAATAGTGTTGCAGCCTTCTGTAAGCGTCTTTGATTGATCAGGCTATGGGGTGTGGATCCCAGAACAGATCGGGTTTTGTTGTACAGGGATGATTTACTGATAGCCAAGTTCTCACAAATTTTTTCTGAAGAGAGGGTCTCGTCATCGAGATTCTCATCGATAAAACGTAGCAACTTCTGGAGGAACGGGTCGGGAATCTCTTTGATCAGGGCAGGATTATCATCCTCTTTTCCAAATCGCCGTAGGATGCCCTTCCTCAGATTGATCAGTTGCATAATCCTGACCCGCAGATGCTCCGGATGGAAAGGTTTGGGAATGTACGAGTCGGCACCCGCTTTCAAGCCCTCAATCCGGTCCTCCGTCTCCACCCGCGCTGTCAGGAGAATCACCGGCAAGTGACTGGTATCCACGTTGGCTCGAACCTTCGCGCACAGTTCAATGCCATCCATCTCCGGCATCATGATATCAGAAACCAGCAGATCCGGCTTATCGGACAGAATCTTACGGTAGGCCTCTACCCCATTGCTGGCTGTCAGCAGGTTATAATCATTCCGGAGGAATTCAGTCAGGACCTCCAATATCTCGGGATCATCATCAACGAGGAGGATTCGTGCCTTGTGATCCTGTAAATCGCGATTGATCGAAGTAAGGGATTCCATTGACACCTCCTCAGTTGGCAGGATTTCCGACTCCTCCGTCTCCACCACTAGCATCCCCTCTGTATTTGGATCAAGCTCCCTGAAGCGGCAGATAAAGCGCGTTCCTTCATTAACCCGGCTCTCAAAGGTGATCGTGCCCTTTAATAGTTCAACCAGCCCGCGAGTCACCGCAAGGCCCAAACCGGTTGAACGGAATCCCGGCCAATGACCCTTCCCTTTTCCGGAGGTGATACCAAATGGTTCAAAAACCTGATTTGTGAATTCTGGACTGATCCCCACCCCGCTGTCTTCAATTTCTACCGACAACTCACCATTATCCCGATAAACAGAAGTTTTTACCCAACCGTAATCACGATTGTACTTTATTGCATTGGATATCAGGTTAGTAAAGATTCTCTGGAACTTCTCTGCATCCGTATTAAATTCCATATTCGGATCCAGTGCCTGAATTTCGCAGCGGATATGGCGTTGTTGAGCCAACAAATCCAGGTCGGAAACGACATCACGAATCAGCTCCACAGGCTTCTCCGATCGAATCGACAGGGGCTCCTTTCCCTTTTCCAGCTTACGGAATCGCATGATCTCCAAAACCAACTTCTGAAGTTTGATACTGTTATTCAGAATCTTAACCAACCTTTGTTTTCCGCGTGGAGGAGCTCCTTCCTCCATGAGAGCGTGCGTGTGGGCAGTGATCAGCGTAAGGGGTGTCCGGAACTCATGAGCCAGCTGAGTAAAAAATTCGAGCTTATAATTCTGCAGTTCTTCCTCCTTTTGTTTTTTAAACTCCTGAAGTGCAGCCTCTTTGCGCCGGGCCTCACGTCGTCGGTAGGCGGTGAAGATGATTAACTGAGCGCCAAAAGCAAGCAGTATGTAACTCAGAATGGCCACCGTAGTAAACCATATCGGTTTTAAAACCCTGATTTCCAATCTTCTGATTTGATCCGACCAAGTTCCGTTCTCATCACTCACGCGCATTTCGAGGGTGTAGGTTCCCGGCTTCAAATCGGAATAGGTAATCATCAAATTGGGCGGGTTGATGATCCAATCGGCATCCAAACCGTGAAGGCGGTAGGAAATTCGATACCGTTCCTGGCCCCAGTAGGCTAGAGGACGGACATCTAGGGTCAACGTATTTTGATTATACCGGAGTCTTAACTTGGTTTGGTGGTTAATACTTCCTTCGAAAAGGTTGTTATCCCCGGGTTGAATGGGAACATTTCTGATATAAAGCTGATGAATGATTAAAGGTGGGAAATAGGACGAGAACTGCAGCTTCTCCGTCAGGATGTTGTCAACCCCCACCGTGCCGCCAACCAGCAGGCGACTATTAATCTGATCGTACCAGGAGGCTCCATCCGAGTATTCGTAGTTGATGAGGCCATCATTCAGGTTAAAGCTGCGTATCGTGTTCCTGTTTTGTGCGATCATACTAAGGCCCTGGTTGGTGGTAACCCAAAGATTTCCACGATTATCCTGACGGATAGAGTGGATACTGGTATTGGAGAGATCAGACCATTCAGGAAGCTCGATCGGTGCGATGGAGTCAGTCACCAGCGGTAAAATTCCGAAGAAGCCGTTACTACTACCAACCCACACTTGCCCGGAGCGATCAGTTAACATCGAGAGGATATCGTCATTCCGGATCAGTCGTGGGTTTGTCTGACTAGTGATTTGTTCGATCACTCGCCTAGTGATCATATTATACCGATAGAGGCCGTTCCCTCGCGAACCAATCCAGATGATCCCAGGTTTTTCTTCCGTAATCGCATAGACGATCTGCTTTTGCTGATCCGACTCTGTTTCAAGGATCAGTTGTTCGCAGGTAATTGGATCGGAGGCTTCCGGTCTATTAAAGGCGATCACAAACCCTCCGTACCCACTGGTTCCCAAAATGATACGACCATCGCTATCCTCAAAGATCCGATACACGGAGGCAAATTCGGGCTGACAGGTGCAATCAAAATCCCTTGGGAAATTTCTGATTGTCTGATAATCAGAGGAGAGAATATCCACTCCCCACCCATCGGTCCCAACCCACAAAGAACCATCGGGGCGCTCGTGCAGCGAGAGCACTGAATTATTCGAGAGACCGTTAGCTGTGGAGATAGTACGAAGATGCTTCCCGTTGGGATCGAACACATCGATTCCACCACCCTTGGTTCCGATCAGGAGGTGGCGGTTCCGGGTAACCAAAATACTACGGACAATGGGATAAGCGAGCTGTTCGGAAGGAAAACAGCGATTTGGAAACTCGCTAAGTCTGACGGTAAATACACCGCGGCCATCAGTGCCAATCCAGAGCAAATCAGGGTCGGTTTCTTTCATCGACAAGATTCTGGTAGCTATGGGGTTATCCCTCAACATCCCCTCAAGAGCAGCAGGAACTTCCAATACCCCGGTCAGGGGATTGTAATAGTAAATTGCACCTTTTTCAGTACCCACCCAAACCCGGTGATGAGCCTTGGAAACGGCAAAGGCAGTGATCACATCGTTAGGAATCTCCAGGTGAGTACTCTTTTTATTGACAATATCAACCACTAGTGCCGGTCCGGAGCGCTGGGCAAAAAACAGATGAGGCTGATTATCAAGAGATACCGATGTCGAGAATGTGATAGCACTGCTGATCGGGAGAGACATCACGACTTCGGCAGTAGAATCCATGATTCTCACCAAACGCCCCTCCTCCGTCAAGCAAAAAGCCTGATCACCAGTCAGTTCAATTCTCTTAATACTTTTAAGGGCTGCGTCGAGTTCCTCTCCGAAAGTTATCGTCTCAAATGCCTGGGTTGCCGGGTTGAATTGGTATAATCCGAGCCCAACCACTGAAGCCAGGGTTCCGAATTCATCGCTATGATTTAGAATTATATCATTCTCATTATTAACCTGTTCTGATTCCTTTGTAAAGAATGATCCAAATCGGTTGGTTAGATTATCGTATCGTCCGATTCCTTTGTTTGTCAGCATCCAGATCGGTCCCAGCTGTGAGGGATAGATTTCGCGGATGACATGATTATGGATAGAGGCTTCACTACTACCTGGGAGGTAAGTTGTGATTGATTTTCCATCGTATCGGTTAAGACCGTTCCAGGTGCCAAACCAGACAAAGCCTTCCGCATCGATTTGAATGCTATTGACAGCACCATTGGAAAGGCCTTCCCGGTGGGAAATTTCATGAACAGGTGTACGGTATTGCGCCTCCGCCGATAGCGTGATCAGAAGGAAGATGAATATCAAGAATAAAGACCGGTACATGAACAATCTTATAGGAGACAACGATCTATTCGCATCATCCCAAATGTACGAATAGTTAGGGAGGTAGCCACAACGCCCGGTTCACTGTGGCTTATCCGAATTCACCCTCTTTAAGTTACTTCTATAAACAACAAAATAATTCTTATCACTGGAGCTAACTACCTGATAATGTTGAATGAGCATTTCATTTAAATCATCCCATTTCTTTTCTTTTAGCTTGGAAAGATTGCCATAAACAAAGACAAAATCAATGGGCCGCTTTTCTTGTGTTGTCGCTGTTCTTTTCCAGTTCAGGTGTTTCAGCGTGCTCTGGTCGCCTAATCGCAAATCTGGCAAGGAGTCTTTCCATTGCACTGGAAACCACCCAACATCCGTCTCATAATTCTCCAGAATCACTAGTGGCTTATCCACACCCAGATAACTGGCAAAGTGCAGTTCAAGCCAATTGTCTGATAAGTTTACCGGTAATACAACACTACCCTTTTCAATGTAAGAGGAGGCAAGATTAATAGCTTTTGCATGTTCGGCAATGCCTCCTTTTATGGCCTTGTTATGGTTAGCCAAAAGACCAAAATGCAGCAAGACAATCAATAAAGCTAAGACCTTGCTTGGGCCTTTTTCCAGTCTGGCAGAAGCGATCCACACAATAAGTAACAGATAAAAGAGGGCCAAAAAACGCCAGGTCATCATTCTGGCACCGGAGTCATCAGGAACAGCAAAATAAAGAATTATTGAAACCAGTATCGGGATCAATAGAATATCTGCTGGCCTGTAAATGGAAGATCTGTCACCTTTCCTGAAATCCTTGTACCTGAAAAACAAATCGAAGGCAATGATAATCAGGATAATATGAATGATCGATCTCGTATAAATCACTTCCCAACTAAAAACATAGGCAATCAAAATGCGTCCATCATTGAGCCAATTCAGCAGCTCAGACCCCGAATATCCTTTGCCAGCCGGAAGGAAATCTGCTTGGTAGAAAAAAGCAGCCATCATCAGCAAGGAAGGCAGCGAAATCAAGAATAGCATTCCAAGCTCCTTACCAAGGGCTGTCAAGCGTTTCTTCGCATCACGACTAACAACAAATTCTTTGACCTGATTGATGCAGATAGTAACCCCTAAAATGATCCCCAGAAAACCATAGGTTAGGATGCCTGAAAAATACGTTAATGTGATCCATGCTGATAAAATGACCAGCTCTTTTAAGCGTCTGTTTCCCTTGGTTTTAAGCCAATAATAGAGGGTTAAGAACAAGAAAATAAATGAGAAACTATAATTATAAAATCCGATGCAAAACAAGTGTGTATAGGCAAATGGGAAGATCAAAACAGTCAGATGCAAGTTATCAGGGGACAATTGTTTCACCAATAGTCGGAAAGAATAGGCTATCCCAACCAAATATCCAGCCAGAAAAATCTTTTCCGCCAACCACGCGGGCATGATTGAGCCCAAGGCTCCAAGCATGATATGACTGAACCAGTTTGGCAAGTAGAAAGCATTGATGCTAAAAAATTCATTTAAAACGGCTTGCGATCCTTTAAACAAATCAAACAGCACTTTGGAATTATGTAAATGAGCCGGCCCATCTAAAGATGGGAAGAACTTCATTGAAAAAACATAAGACAAGTTGACGGCGAGAACGACGAAAAAGAGAGTCCTTTCTTGCCAAAGGATTCTTTTAAGTGTATTGATTTGATTATTATGTTTTTCCATTTTACTCTTTGCAAGATTCAAACAGAACACAGATCATCTGCGCACGCTCAAAATTACACAAATCCGTCAGATATACTTTCCCACCAATCCCTTCAAAGAACAAACATCATTTATCGCCACCAGAATTCGGTTGCTTTTCATCGCATAAAATTTGAAATGTCAAATAAACGCTAACGATTAAGAACCTTTAATAAAACCTACTATCATAGCACTAAACACTACATATTTTTAACGACTTCACGTTACAACCTGAAAACCAGCCTTATAGCTTTCTCTTTGCGGGCATCCTAGAAAGCAAGCTTTCGTACGCCCGCAAGGGGATTATGCTCTCTGCGTTCGCATGATCCCTGGGAAGGGGAGTTCCAAAAGCCAGTTCCGTTTCCCTCCTGCGGAGGT
>Ga0265294_10005171_pt1 | contig 15992 bp, 10 predicted proteins | sample MunlanPumphouse3_FD_192504 | JGI IMG/M metagenome (GOLD analysis project Ga0265294, IMG submission 192504) | Groundwater microbial communities from a municipal landfill in Southern Ontario, Canada - Pumphouse #3 | ecosystem: Environmental > Aquatic > Deep subsurface > Groundwater | place...
AGGCAGTGCCTCCATGGTGTATGACAGAGAGTCATCAAAAGCTACAAAATGATGCCGCACTGTTGGCTCTTGCACATACATCATCTTCGTGATCCGGGTTCCCTCTTCGTTGAGCAAAACGCGGAGAGTATCCCCAGGCTGGATCGTTGTTACATCAATATAATCACCAATACGATATGATATCATACCGATCTCCGGTCCAGGTAAACTGAGCTTTTCCAGAACGGAGTAGATTGAACCTCCCGCAGGTATCACCTCTGTGATCCAGGGATCCATGGGCTTCTCAAGCGGGGTAAATTGGGGATCGTCTTTATCTATTTGAAAAATACTGGAAAGACTGAATACGGCAAGACATAGAAGAACCAGGGTTAAAAGTATCTGTTTTCCTATATTCATATAGTTTTAACTCCTTCTGGGGTGGTTTCAGTTTCTTCAAAGGGGTGGTAATGAATGTGGACATTACGCAAGCCATTATCAAAATGCGCCAAAAGGCGATGTTCCACATTATGAGAAATAACATGAGCCTGATCAATGCTGAGATTTCCAGCTACGGCAATGGTCATGCTGATCGTATAGTAGGGTCCAAAACGGTGAATACCAAGCTCTTCAATACCTTTCACACCATCTTCCCGCAGGGTGATATCCCTTAGTTCCCGGGTGAACTCATCGTCAGGGAGGCTGTCCATGAGTTCAGAGGAAGAATCCATTATGATCTCAATGCCGGTTTTTATGATATAGATCGCTACGATCGCCCCGGCAGCGGGATCCATCCAGTAATAACCCTGGCGCCCCATGATCACGCCAACGATCACGGCAAGAGAGGCCATGATGTCGTTCATATGATCATTACTCAAGGCTCTTAAGGTGGGGTTATGCGTCTTTTTGGCTGTGCGTTTGGTATATAGATACAGATAGATCTTCAGAATGAAGGTGCCCAGAGCTATCACCAGTGCCCAGGACGAAGCAGAACGCCCAATCTGGGTGTTGCTGATCAGTTCATACACCTTGTTGATGCTCTCCCAGAAGATGGCAATTCCGGTGGTAAGGATAAAAGCTCCCACAACGATGGCGGCAATGGATTCAAGCTGCCTGTGTCCATAGGGATGCTCGCTATCAGCAGGCTTCTTGGCCTGTTTCATAAAGATCTTTACCGCAATGTAATAGACCACATCGGAAGAGGAATTGATGCCATCTGCCAATAATGCCGGGCTATGCCCCAGGATCCCGATACTGGTCTTTAACCCCGCCAGAACTACATTGCTCAGTAAGCCAAGATTTACGGCCAGAGCAGTAAGCTTGTCCCTATCCTTAATCACAATTACAACTCCATGATATCAATAAAGGTTTTCTCGATGTGCATCTTGCGGATATAATACCGAAATTCTGTTGCATCCTCAGGGCTTCTGGCCACAGACCAGGGATTCAAAGCGTATAGCTTTACTCTAAAGGGAATCAAGCAGCTAACCCTACAATCTCTGCGGAACTCAATCAGTTCCCTGTAACTAAGGGATATGCACTGCGGATGCCGGAAAATCAGATTCCTCTCTTTGCCCTTCAGGAAAGGGAACAACCTGGCATGCAAGAGACTGGTGTAGGCAGTGGGGATATAGACTGCTTCCGGATCCAAAGCCATCAGATCCCGAAATTGCTTTTCGTGACCAATCAGACTGGTGATCTCGCTACGTTGCCAGGTCTGGTTTCGGCACCAGGCAATTGATCCGGATTCCCTGAGCTTTTTGTAGCGATATGGTGTAAAGTAGGATTGGGGAATGTTGATCATCAGGTTCAGGCGTTTGAGTTCGTGGGAAACCTCTTCCTTGGTGCCAAAGCTTGCCCCCACGCACAGGATTATCGCGTGCACACTATCTTCAAAGGCAATGGATTTGCGATCAAGAGAGCCATCGATAAGCACCTTTGTGGCTCCCAAAGCCAATAATTCTTTGGCCATGCGGATCTGATCGCTAACATTGGAAGGGCCGGTGATCTCGGTCTCAAGATCTTCTTCAGCCTGCAGAATCCAGAGTTTTCGCCCACTATACAGCTCACTGCTCAGAATCCTTACCCGGCTGCCCAGGTGATCAAGGCTGGATGAATCAGCGCAATAGAGCGCTCCTTGGGGCATAAATACCCGGGGTTTGGGAGTTTTGTACAGACGATCGCTGGTTTCGCCATCCAGTCCTGTACTCATCACTGCCCACTTGATCTGCGGGGCGTGCTTGAGAATGCCATTTAACAGGGTGGTTTTCCCTGAGTTTTTGCTGATCCCCACCAAGGCAATGGTTTTGATTGACCTGGTGGAGATCAGCGTATCTAACATATCTTCAGTGTTTGCGGCGTAGATTACGTTTGGTTTCAGCAGGTCCGATCGAAATGTGTTTGCCCCTGAGCAGACTCATCACACCTTCATTACTAATCCGCTCACTTGGGCAAAGATCGCGATAATCCTCGTCCCTGATCGCCTCAAAACCGGGCTCGGTATAACTGGTAATGAAGCCTTCATAGTTGCGTAATATCACTCTGCCTGGCATCTGAGAGATGATGTAATTTGGCATTACGGGGATTTTTCCTCCGCCACCGGGAGCGTCCACCACATAGGTCGGGACGCAAAGTCCACTGGTGTGACCCCGCAGGGATTCGATGATCTCGATACCCCTGGCGATGGGAGTGCGGAAGTGTCCAATGCCTTCAGACAGATCGCATTGATAGATATAATATGGTCTCACGCGATTGCGTACCAGCTTGTGTACCAGGGCTTTCATCACGTCTACATGATCGTTGATACCCTTGAGGAGTACAGATTGATTGCCCATGGGCAAACCGGTCTCAGCAATGGTAGCCAGAGCTTTGGCGGCTGTTTCGCTGATCTCCTGCGGATGGTTGTAATGCGTATTGAGCCAAACAAAGGGGTATTTTTTCAGCACTGCCATCAAGGACGGAGTGAAGCGCATCGGCAACACCACGGGGGTGCGGGTGCCCAATCTGACAATATCCAGATGATCAATCTTGCTCAGCTTGGAAAGGATCTCGTCCAGGCGCTCATCGCCCAGGGTGAGAGGATCGCCTCCGGATAGCACTACATCGCGCACTTCCTCGTGTTCGCGGATGTACTCAATGGCTTTATCCACATTCTCTTTGGGCATGGGAGCGTCGTGCTCACCAGCTTTCCGGCGCCGGGTGCAATGCCGGCAATACATGGCACATTGATCGGTAAGCAAAAGCAACACGCGGTCAGGGTAGCGGTGGGTCATACCAGGCACTGGAGCATCGCCATCCTCATGCAGAGGATCAGACATATCGGAAGAGCTTAGATAGCTTTCCTGAATCCTGGGTATCGATTGCATCCGCACAGGATCATTGGGATTACTGTGATCGATCAGAGAAAGATAGTATGGTGTGATCGCCATGCGAAAGGAAAAAGCCTCATCGGCAAAAACTGCTTCCTCTTCTGGAAGAAGCTCGATATATTTGCGCAGAGTCTGGGCATCGGTGATCCGGTTCTTTAGTTGCCAATGCCAATCATTCCACTGTTCATCAGTGGCGATTGAGCGGATATTGATAATGCTCATCATGACTCCTCAATCGGTATAACGTTCCTTGAAAAGCTTCATTAACACAGGGTTTCTACGCAACAGATCAATGGAAATGGCGGCATGATTACGGGCGTAGCCATTGCCAAGGATCATATCCACGTCAGCCCCGATTCCTTCAGCACCCAAAGCTGCCTTGGTAAAAGAAGTAGCCATGGAGAAGAAATAGACCAGACCGCGATCTTTTGCGGCCATAATGGTGGGAAGTTCGGTATCTTCGATGTTCACCACGTTGATCACCACATCTGCCATCTTGCCCCCGGTAAGTCGAGATACTTCGCGTTGGATGGTGATGGCATCAGTTGCGCTGGCGATAATCACGTCGTGGCAGCCGGTTTCCTTGCAAGTGGGAATATAGTTCTCATTGCGCACAACCCCGATCACTTTCCCGGATACTCCGGTACGTTCGCGAGCAACGGCATTGCAGAGGATTCCGCTTTTACCATTGGCACCGATGATCACCACTGTATCCCCCGGCTTCACCAGACGCTCAGCCTGGGCAGGAGCTCCAGCTACATCAAGCACGGAAAGTGCCAGGTTTTCATCCATATCATCCGGCAACTTGGCATAGATCCCACTGGAGAAAAGAATTGCCTGACCTTCGATCTCAACCTGATCTTTATCCAGAAGAACCTTCTTGATCTTGTTGATTTTCAAGGGAGTAAGCGATAGCGAAACCAGGCTGGCAACCTTGTCGCCCACCTGGATTTTGTCCTTCATCTCAAAGTTCGGACCAATAGCAGCCACTCTGCCGATGAGCATTCCGCCGCTGCCAGTATCTTCATTTTTGTGTTTTCCGGTACGGGTGGTAAGATCAACCGCATGCTCCGCAAAGGCTTTCTCCAGGTCATTATGACCCTGGGCAATCAGTTTGTTCTTGATTTGATGAAAGGAAGCACTATCCACATTAAGCCGGATCACGTCGATCAGCAGTTCATTGTCCCAAATCTCGTTCATGTCGTTGTTGAGTACACGCGCAGGTTGTGGTAATACACCAATAGGTTCAATCACACGATGGGTTCCATAGCGGCAACCACCAGTTTTCATATTTCCTCCCAAATGAATCTAATCTATTGTATTTAATAACACTTATCCTTATTCAACCATTATTTTGGATCGGCCTATTATGTCAACTGATTTGAAGATCACTGTTGCAGTGTTAGATTCAGCCAGAAGGTGAATTAACTGAATATCATTTGATTTTGCTTGACAAGATGCTTCATACCATTAAACTAAGACTATTGATCTTGCACTATAGGAGGTGAAAGATGAAAGTGTTTGTTAAAATACTGCTGCTCATGCTCTCAGTATTCATGCTGGCATCCTGTGATAATGACGAAAAAGAGACTCCAGATGCTTCAGCGGCATTGGCAGGATATTGGGAGAATCAAAGCAATCTAACTGCAAGTCTCGTCAGCAGAGATGCGACGATGCATTCTATGGAACAAACCATTCTTGCATTGGGATCCAGTAAAGATGAAGACCCCTTCGCCGAATGGGAAACCTTGGTAAATACTTACAATCAACAATGTGGCGATGCTGCTAACTACTTTATCGACATGCGCAATCTGGAGGACAACATTGTGCCTTACGGCAGCGATAAAGGGCTCTTGGGCGATATTGCCAGAGGCGTCTATAACAAAGCTGCCGATGCTGTGATCTCCAGCGGGCGTATGGTACGTTCCGGTTTCCGCGTTCTCACCGGAAAACAAAGCCTGCGTCAGGTCTTGAACGATCCGGAATCGGGCATCCCCATCGTATCTTCATTCGCAGCGGAACTGCAACAACACAATGCCGCTCGTGACGCTGCCATCAGTCAGTCAATTTTGAACGGTGACTCTCAGGAAGGCTTTGTACCCATAAATGATCTTCCCGGTGCCACAGCTCAGGATAAGGTAAACTACTATCTGAATCTGCCCGATGAAGATCCTCAGAAGCTGGAACTACGCAGCTATGTGTCGCTTTGGGATCCAGACGAACGTATACGCACTGCAGCCACAGCCAAAAAGCTGGGTGAAACCGGCGTCAAGCTTGTGGGCGATGCCTACGGCGGCGGCGTTGGCGAATGGACAAACGAAGTGCTGGTGCAACACATGAATGACGATCAGGACCCAGATGACAAGGGGAGCTTGAAGATCAAGGTCAATAGCGCAGATAGCGGAACTCCTCCCATTGAAGGTCCCAAGACCATCATCATCGATCGCGCAGACGTTCCTGAATCTGAGCCCAAGATCACAGTGATCATGGATGCTCCCCAGGAGTTAGTCCAGGAATTGCCATCCGGTAACTACAACATCATCGCTATTGCTGATGAGTTTATCCGCAATGTGGATAGCGCAGTCACCGTCGCCAAAGAAGTACTGACCAATCAGGTGAATGAGTTGCTGAAACTTGCCGAAAACGCCATCATCGTGGAAGGTATCAGCGCTAATCCGGAAGTCATTACTCTGGGCGGAACTGCTTATGTAAATATTGCATGTATGAGTACTCTGGGGCAAAACCTGGATTTCAACTGGAGCATCACCGGCGGCGCTTATACCAACATCAGCGCCAATAACAACCAATTGTCTTTCAAACCATCGGCTGAAGGTACATACAATGTCGCCTGTGAAATCAAGGACAGCTTTGGAAATCTGAAAAACGTCCAAAGCTCAGTCTCGGTGATCAATGCCCATCTGACTCTTCAGCAAACTGAACTGACCAATGAACAGATCACCGATAGCATATTGAATCCCGGTGAATTGGCTACCTACCGAATTTACGTGACCAACGACGGTGAGGCTGATCTCACCGGCACTGCCGGGATGCAAGGCTTTGATGGCGTGCAACTCGGTTTTAACAGCGGTTATGCCGAGATTCCTGCAGGTGAAACCGCCCAATTCATGGTAAATGTACAACTACCCGCCAATTTCTCCGAACCGAACGCCAACATGGAGCTGCAATATCTGGTGGAAGATAGCAATCAAAATCCTGTACTCCTCAGCGTACCCATCTCCATTCCCGTTGATTTCTACGCCGAGATCGATCCCATCGAGTCACCGGTCACCGATCGCGTACTCACCATCAGTGGCACAGTGGCAAATCCCATGCTCCAAAATGCCAACCTGATCATTGACGGTGAATCAGAACAGGCCTTTGAGGTGGAACTTACTAACGGACGTTTCTCGCAACAGGTTGCCATCGGCGGCTCAACTGCCGAAACTCCCCACACTGTGGAACTTACTGCCACTTCTGGCTCTCTTACCGCTTCGACCACAGCAAACTTCACTTCACAGGTACTGCCCACCGCCCTCAGGATTACCCTTTCCTGGGATACCGGGGGAACCGATGTGGATCTCTGGGTCACCGATCCCAATGGCGAACGCTGCTATTACGCAAACCGCAATACAGCCAGCGGACTGAGCCTGGATTTTGACGATACCAATGGCTATGGCCCGGAGAACATCACCACTTCCAGCATTATCCCTGGCGACTATGTGGTGCAGGTGCATTTCTACAGCGATCATGATTCAGAAAATGCCATCGGAACCAATGCCGGAGTTGTTATCCGTATCAATGAAGGCAGCCCCGATGAAACAGTGAACAACTACTATGGCTTCCTGAGTGATACCGGAGCAATGTGGGCTGTGACAACGCTCACCTTTGATGGTACAACCTGGAGATTGAAAGAAAAGAATACCCATACGCAGGTAGATCCTTCCAACCTACCCGTGAAGTAAGATCGAATCAAGCCAGCACTCCTCTGGAGTAATTATGATAATAGAGCGGTGGCAATGCCGCTCTATTATCTTATCTTCTCCATTGAGTGATTACACACCAGGATGGCGCATCCACATTAGTTGTCGTCACGATGCGGTTACCTTGCCGTTACTTTTGTGACCACATCGTAACGGCATCGTGACGATAACCAATGGGCATGCTATGGGTTGCCAATGCAAGCAAACTTGACAAAAAGAACGGCCTCAATAGCTTGGCACGTAAAGGCTCAATATTTTCATTTTTCCCCGATAAATAAACATCCTGAGGATACTAATGCAAGAAATCATCATTGATGGCATCACCCTGACTTTAGAGGCAGTGGAACAAGTTGCCCGCTACAATGCTCCCATTCGTTTGGCAGAAGACAGCATTGCCAAAGTCATAAAATGCCGGGATTACGTAGATCAAGTAATTTCCAATAAAGAAGTTGTATATGGATTAACGACTGGTTTTGGCAAGTTCAGCACCGTCACCATTCCGGAAGAGAACATCGCGGAATTGCAGCTAAATCTGATCCGCAGCCATGCCGTGAGCGTGGGTGAAGCCTATGATGAAGCCACCACCCGCGCCATCATGCTTTTGCGCATCGCAGTGCTTGCCAAGGGTCATTCCGGGATTCGCCTGCAAACCTTGCAGACTTTGGTTGACATGCTAAACAAGGGCATTCACCCGATCATTCCCAAGCGCGGCTCGGTAGGTGCAAGCGGGGATCTTTCTCCCCTCAGCCATTTGGCATTGGTTCTTTTGGGAGAAGGTGAAGCGCTATACATTGGGGAGCGCATGAGTGGAGCCGCTGCTATGCAGAAGGCCGGAATCAATCCCATTCAATTGGCTGCCAAAGAGGGTCTGGCTTTGAACAATGGCACCCAGGTGATGGCAGGCATTGGCGTTCTGGCGTTGTTGGATGCGGAAAGGCTTTGTCAGCAGGCAGATATCACTGCGGCTATGTCCATTGATGCCCTCAAGGGCACTCCACGTGCTTTTGATCCCCTAATCCACAATTTGCGGCCTCATCCAGGGCAGAAAGCTTCTGCCGCAAACATTCACAAGCTTTTGGAAAACAGCCCATTACGAGAATCGCACCTGAACTGTGGTAACGTTCAAGACGCCTATTCCCTGCGCTGCAGTCCCCAGGTGCATGGAGCTGCTCGTGACGCGATCCGTTATGCCCGCAGTGTACTGGAAATCGAGATCAACAGCGCAACGGATAATCCTTTGATCTTCCCCGATGAAGGCAAGGTGATCTCCGGCGGCAATTTCCACGGTGAACCTCTGGCGATTGCGCTGGATACACTGGCGATTGCCATCAGTGAAGTTGCCAATATCAGTGAACGCCGGGTGGAACAGATACTGAATCCAGCCTTGTCACGTGGCTTATCACCCTTCCTGGCCTCCCGTCCAGGATTGGATTCCGGCTTCATGATCATGCAATTGACCGCTGCCGCATTGATCTCGGAAAACAAGGTGCTGGCTCATCCCGCCTCTGTGGATAGCATTCCCACCTCAGCCAATCAGGAAGATCACGTATCCATGGGTTCAGTTTCCGCTGTCAAACTGCAGCAAGTAATCGAAAACGTGACCAATGTGATCGCTATCGAGCTAATTATCAGCTCTGTCGCCACCGATCAGCGCGGCATTGCATCATCAGCAGCCCTGGAAGCAGCCAAACGCTGTTTGCGCAAGGAAGTTGCAGGTCTGGAAAATGATCGGGTAATGTATCCTGACATCGCCTCTGCCAGCGCTCTGATCAAGAAAGCTGCAATTCTGAGTGCCGCAGAAGCAACCGGTATAAAAATAGATTGACAGATTGAAGCGTTACTGAGGCTTTTATCGCATGAGAAAAATCTTTGGCCTTGCCCTGCTGCTGATCCTGGCAGCCTGTGGTATTGACAACACCATGTACAATGCGCAGAGTTATTTTAAGAGCGCTCAGGAGCGTCCCCTGAATGCCAATGGCCGCCCCACGCCTCAGGCTGTTGACGAATATACGAAGACCATCCAGAAGTGCGGCGTGATTCTTTCCAATAACAACAAAGGCCCCCGCGCTGATGATGCCCTGTTTTTGATGGCACGGGCTTTGTATTACAAGGGAAACTCTGCCTTTCAAGCCAAAGATGCCTTTGAAAGCCTGATCAATGGCTACCCCAAAAGCAAGCATGTTCCAGAAGCCTACCTGTATCTGGGCAGAGTGTTGCGGGATGTCAACCAGGTGGCAGAATCCGAAGCTTTGCTGGAGCGCTTTGTCAGAGATCCCAAGTACATCAAACACCATCCCCGGGCACTGCTGATTTTGGCGGATTATGAGATCAAGGACAAGGATTATGTCCGGGCGCAATTCTGGCTGGAGCGCATCATCTCCAACTACCGTAAAACCCCGGAGTTCAAGGAAGCATTCTTCCTCTTTGGGAAAAACTACTATATGCAGAATGACTTTGAGCGCTCTCTGCAAGAGTTTCAAAAGTTCCAAAAAACCCGGGGCATAAACAAAGAGATGAAGCTGGAAGCCCAATACTATATAGCTTTGAACCAATACAAGCTGGACGACACAAGTTCTGCCATGAAAAACATCCGCAACCTGATCCGCAATGAAGTCCGGCCTGAATACCTCTCTGCTGCCCGAGTGCTTCGAGCCAGGATTCTATTGGCAGAAGGCAATATTGAAGAAGGCCTGGCAGAGCTTGAGGATGTCACCAAAACCTATCCCCGCACCGAGCAATCTGCCGCTGCATATTATCATTGGGGAGAATATCTGTATTTCAAGAATGGAGATATCGATGCAGCCCTACCCCATTTGAACAAGGTCCGCACCGAATTCGCCAAATCTGAATTTGCAGATCTTGGCCAGGGAATCGCCACTGCTTTGGGCCAAATGAAGAAACCCGCCTCCCTGAGTAGCAAAAGCAATCTCCAGGATTTTCTGGATTATCATTACCTCAAAGCGGAATACTTTATCAATCCTCTGGCCCTTCCCGACAGCTCTCTGGCCAGTTATCAGGCAGTGATGGATGAATATCCCATTCTCCAGGCTGAGCGCGACAGTCTGAACCTGTTAAGCTCAAACCTGCAAAGCCAGATAGATAGTTTGAATGCTCTACCGGAACTGATCCAGGCCGATAGCATCGAAGTCATGACCGAACCAGCTCCGGAGCTTGAGGATGAGATGCAGATTGAAGGCCAGCCGGATGAGCCGGATTCCAGCGCTGTTCTCGACAGCCTGCTAATTGAGCCCTCAGACGGGGAAGAACTTGCCGTGGCAGTAGCTGCTGATAGTCTGTTTGAAACAGTATCAGATAGCCTTGAAGTTGTAGCGGGAACTGCAGATAGCCTGAGCGCCACATTATCCGATAACCTGAGCGTTGAACAGCTAAGTGCCGATAGCTTCAGTGAATCCGCTGTGGATAGTTTGGAGCTTGACCTGCCGGATCAGGAAGCCCAGACGGATACTCCTGAACTCCCCAGACCAGAAGAGCCTGTCTCCAGTATGGATGATCTTGATGATGAAACCCTGATGCCGCTTACAGATCTGCTTGATGAACATGCAACGATAAGACCGGCAGGTAGAATGTCGCCGGATGCAGTACTGCTTGAAGAACCCATGATCGAGGTCATGGACAGTTTGAGCGTGGCTGTCAGTGATTCACTGGCAGATATCCCCCCGGTGTTGAGTCCCGTAGAACAAAGAAACGCCCTCAGGGATCAATTGGAAGATCTGCAAAGTCAGAGTGCCAGTCTGGAAGAATCTTTGCAACGCTTTGAAAGTGACATCCTGCCCTTCTGCCATTTCTCTATCTTCAGCATCTACCTGGATCAACCAGACCAAGTGGAGCAAAGCGAACAGATCCTGGCAGAGATGCAAAGTCGTTTTCCCCGCAATATCTATACCCGGGCAGCTGTGGCCTTGAAGAACGGAAATATCCCACGTCTGGTAGATCCTGATCTGGAAGCCGCGGAAGAGGCCTTTGATCTTGCCCTTGATCACTATCCTGAACATCCGGATTCTCTTTTGATCAAAATGCAGGAGTTTACAGACTCCCCATATCCAGAATTGCAGCTTCGTGCGAATTATCGCCTGGGCTGGTATTACACCTTTGAAGCTCCGGACACAACTTTGGCCAGAGACTATCTGGATGCAGTGCAATCCATGTCCGATACTGCGGAATACGGCACCTCTGTCAGCCGCTTTTATGACGGCATTAAGTTTCTTTTGCAGGAGCCGGCCTGGATGGATTCTCTTCCCGAAGCTGATTCTCTGAACCTTTCTGCCCCCGTGGATTCGCTGCTGGATGCTTCGGCAAGCATCGATTCCCTTCTGATGTTGCCCGCTCCGGGTGATTCCCTGGCTTTGGTGGATTCTCTGGCTGTGAATCCGGAGTTTGCCGATTCTCTGGCAATGCCAGAGCTTGCTATCCCCAGTGATTCTTTGCAGACGGAGCAACCGGATAGTCTGGATGTACCGATCCAGACGGATTCAGACGAGCTTCCACCCAATGATGAGCCTGAGGATAAGGAGTCAGATCCCCCGATTCCGGATGCCATCCCTCCTCTGAAAGAAGAGGACAACCTTTCTGAATGAACTCCGGATTGATCCGCAACCAGCATTTAGCCATGAAGCTGGCGATTTTCGTAATTGCCATCGCTGGAGCTTTTGAGGCAACCTGGCGCCAACTCGCGATTCAATTTCTAATCTTTCTGATCTTCATGCTGCTGGAGCACCAGACTTATGCCAAGCTGCTGTTTGCCCTGCGTCGGGCTCTGTTTTTCCTTACCGCCTATTGGGTGTTTGTAACCCTCTTTGCGGCGGACTTTCTCGCTGCCCTGTTGTTCTCCGCGCGGATAATCTATTTGGTGCTGGTGATGGTAGCAGTTTGGGGAGCAATCAATAAACCGCTGATGCTCCGCCAATGCAGACCTTGCACCCGCTTTGAGGCAGGACGCAAACTGGTCAGCTATCTCTTATCGACAGTTTACTTTATGCAAGCCTACTTTCAGGCTTACAAAGATATGCCCCGCTCTGAAAAGCTGCAGGATATCCTCCAGAATGCCCTGGATGCCGGAGCCCGGGTTCATGCTCAAAGCGCTGAAATTGCCGCAAAAGTGGAAAATGATCTTAGCTCTGCGCTTGTGACAGAGCCTTCTACGATAAAGGCAAACCTGGTGGCAGCAATCTTCCTCTTCGTCCTGGTTATGGTGGGCAGCTTATGATTCTTTCAGGGATAGTATGCGTTATCTGATCAAGCTTGCCTATGATGGCACCAACTTCATCGGCTGGCAAAAGCAGAAGACCGGCCGCAGCATCCAGGTGATTCTGGAAAAGGCTCTGGCGATCTTTACCGAGCGGGAAACTCCAGTGGTGGCAGCAGGCAGAACTGACGCCGGAGTACATGCTCTGGGGCAATATGCTCATTTTGATTATGAGGGCAGGATGCAACCCTGGCAAATCCTTTTGGCTTTTAAAAGATGGTTACCAGAGGACATCCGGGTATTGGAGATTTACCAGGTGGGACAAGATCTCTCTGCCCGCTATCAAGCCTATGAACGCTGTTACAAATACATCCTTACCAAGGACAGAAATCCCTTCAATCGGCATTGGGCGGGGTATATCCCACATCTGAAGATACGCCTGCAACCGATGCTGGAAGCAGCTTCTCACCTATTGGGGCAACATGATTTTTCCAGCTTTGGCCGCCTCAATCCCGAGGTGACCAATCACATTTGCGAAATCAAGGAACTCAGTGTCACCGAAGATGAGCAGGATTTTGTCTTTGTTGTACGAGCCGATCGCTTTCTGCACAATATGGTAAGGCGGATTGTGGGCACTTTGTGCAACATCTCCCACTTTGATCTCCCCCCGCAGGAAATTGATCGCCTGCTGGAGGAAGCGAATCCCCGCCAGAATATGGTATTTACAGCTCCAGCCTGCGGATTATACCTGATTGATGTAAAATATCCCAGAGAACTGCTTGACGGCAGAGAGTGCTACAAATATTGTGATCTTTTGAAGAGGTAATTTGATGAACTACAAGATACCCAGGGGCACATTTGACATCCTGCCTGCAGATAGCAGCAAGTGGCAATATGTGCAGCAAGTATTCCGCAAAGTAGCTGCCAGCTTTGGTTATCGCGAGATCACCACTCCCATCTTTGAGATGGCCGAGCTTTTTGAACGCTCCTCTGGAGAAAGCTCGGATGTGGTGCAAAAAGAGATGTATCGCTTTACGGATCAAAAGGGCAGAAGCTTTGCTCTGCGTCCGGAAGGCACTGCTCCTGTGGTGCGCTCCTATGTTGAAAACCATTTGGAAATGCAGGGGGGAAGAACCCGCCTTTACTATATGGGCCCGATGTTCCGGTATGACCGTCCGCAGGCCGGACGCTACCGCCAGTTTTATCAATATGGCGTGGAGTTTATCGGCAGCAACCATCCTTACTATGATGCAGAAGTAATTGCCCTTGAGATGACCTTCCTCAAAGCTTTGGGACTCACCAGGCCAAGGCTGGAGATCAACAGCGTGGGTTGTGCCGAGTGTGCCAGGGATTATGATAAGGCTCTGAGGGACTATTATGCGCCACATCTCAATGAGTTATGCCCGGATTGCCAGAAGCGATATGAGCTAAAACCGCGCCGCTTACTGGATTGCAAGGTTCCTTCCTGCAAGGCATTCCGCAAGGACGCTCCATCTCAGTTCGATTATCTGGATGCCAGTTGCCGGGAGCATTTTGACGCTGTGTGCCGGTATCTTGATCAAATGAAGATCAATTATCAGATCAATCCTGCCATCGTGCGAGGTTTGGATTATTACACCAATACCGCCTTTGAACTGATCTGTGATGAACTGGGAGCGCAGAACTCAATTGCCGGAGGTGGCAGATATAACGCTTTGATCGCTCAGGTTGGAGGGAAAGACACTCCTGGCATTGGTTTTGCCGGAGGTTTTGAGCGTCTGCTGCTGGCCCTGGAAAAGGAAAACATCCAGCTTCCTCAAAACCCCAACCCAGCGCTGTTCATGGTGCTGATGGGAGAAGAGGCTGTGGATTTTGCCCTGCCCTTGATTGCTGAATTACGCCAAAAGGGAATCTACGTGGATTATAACCCGGAGAAAGGCTCCTTCAAAGCCCAGCTTAAAGCGGCTGACAGCATGAATGCCCGTTACGCTCTCATCATCGGAGAACATGAAGCGATCAGCAGGACCCTTGTACTCAAAGATCTATCCAGTGGAGAACAACAAAGTCTGAGCGCAGACGAATTACTCTCATTTCCCTTTGAAGCCTGAGTGAGAGATACATAGATGCTCTATCAGAAGATAGCTCCATATCTGGAACAATCCCAGTTCTTTGCCAGTCTGTTTCCCCTGCAGCCTGGAACTCAGATCCATCACCTGAGCCAAAGTGCCCGGGCTTTGCTTGCAGCCCATCTCTGGGTAAAGAGTGGAAAAAACCTGATCCTGGTTTCGCAGGATGATATCATTGCCGAAGATCTTTGGGACGATCTGGTAAGCCTGGTGGGGCGCGAGAATGCCTTCTATCTGCCGGATTATGAGATTTTGCCCTATGAGGATCGTTCTCCACACTACTCCATCCGCGCCACTCGCATGATCACTCTCCTCAATGCCCTTAGTGATACTCCGGCTATCTATTCCCTCTCAATCCGCTCACTCCTGCGTCTGATTCCCAACAAGGAATCCCTTTCCCGCCATGTACCCACGCTCAAACAGGGTGATAGCATCGATCCCGATGAACTTTTGCACAAACTGCATGATATGGGTTATGAGATTGAGTATCAGGTATCAAAGGTGTATCAGGCAGCCAAACGCGGGGGCATCCTGGATGTGTTTTCTCCTCCAGCACAACACCCTGTGCGCTTGGAGTTTTGGGGTGATGAGATCATCTCCCTGCGTAGTTTTTCAGCTTCCACTCAGCGTTCAATACCTGCTGACATCCAGGAACTGACCCTGATTCCAGCCCGTGAGATATCGCTGGATGATATCGATAGTGGCTCAGTGATCATCGCCAAAGTTCGGGATCATGGTTTCTTTGAGGGAATTGAAAACTATTACAGCCTTCTCACCAGGGAACTTAGCAGCTTTGCTGATTACTTCCCGGCCAGCTCACGCATCTTTGCCTTCAGCAACTTCAGCTATATCAAGGAGGAGATGGAAGCGCTTCTGGAACAAACCTTCAGCCAGTATCGCAAAGTGCTGAAAAGCCAAAGCAAAGCCAAGACACCTCCGCCCAAACGTCTGATGTTGGATGAAGAGGCATATTGCCAGATGATTGCCTCCAGTGCAAAGCTGTATCTTTCTCAAAGTGAATTCATCTTTCCAGAACTCAAGCAAAACATTCGGGCTCCCCTCATGGCTCAACCCGCCTTTGAATCTGATCTGGGACTGCTAGCGGATACTTTGCGCAGCAAGCAGACTGAAGGCTGGAAACATTTCCTGCTCTTCGACAATCAATCCCAGGAACGCCGGATGCGCCAGACCATTGCCGGAGATGCCAGCTTTACCAGCCACATCGGAGTGCTGCATGAAGGCTTTGAAATTGAAGATATCAAGCTTGGGCTCTGGACCGATCACGAGATTTATAACCGCTATAAACGCAAACGCTATGCACCCCGCTTTGCCCCAGGCGAAACAATCGTCGATTATGAGA
>Ga0265294_10005173_pt1 | contig 15990 bp, 5 predicted proteins | sample MunlanPumphouse3_FD_192504 | JGI IMG/M metagenome (GOLD analysis project Ga0265294, IMG submission 192504) | Groundwater microbial communities from a municipal landfill in Southern Ontario, Canada - Pumphouse #3 | ecosystem: Environmental > Aquatic > Deep subsurface > Groundwater | place...
TCATAAGCTTCTGCCGTTGGATAAGCCCTGAGACATTTGTAATATATTTTTGGCCAAGGACCTATAGGACCAAAACTCCCATTGTCATAAATATCAACCCTTTCCACATTCAACCATTTAAAATAAAGATCTTTTTCTTCCTCGCTACAGTTTTCCCAGATATAAAATCGATTTTTAATTCTGTAAATGACCACATTGTTGGGTATTTTAAACCACTCCACATAGTAGGCTACACCATTACTCAGCGTTACAGGGTTAGTTGTATTTACCCGTTGAACGGTAGGTCGCCATTGTACACCCGGAGTTGAAGCACTTGCTCCTTCCTGATAGCCGGCTACCGAATAAATATCGGTTGTTCCGTTCAGATCTTCCGGTGTTAATATCCGATCGTAAAATGCAGCTTTGATAATCCATTCTTTAAATTTGGTGGAATCATTCGCATTAGGTTCCCTGTTTAAGGCCACTCGTACATAATGATAAGCACTTTCAAGGGCATTTTCAATAAGATCATTCGAAAAAATCAACATAGTGGATGAGTAAAATTCAGAACGCATATTCCATGTTTCTCTTCCTCCGGAATCGTAACGATCCATCAACACGTTTTTGGTAACAAACACAGAATCGTAGACTGTATTTCCTGTAGGATCAACACCAATTTTAATACTGTTAGCTCTATCAAACACCTTTTCTTCATAACTGAAAACCAACTCTTTGAAAAGAGAATAGTCTTCTCCCAAATCATTCAAATATTCATAAAGAGACTTTGGAGCGTAAATAGGCGATTCCATCAGATAAATATAACCGTCATTTGCTTTAACTATGCTTTTTACTTTCGATTCACCAATGTATATTTCTTTGCCATCGGGTTTTTCGACAATAGAAACACGTAGATATTTACCGTTCCACATTTTTATGGAAAAACCATCGGTAAATTTTGTTGGCGTAAAAGCAAGGTCACTTATGCATGTCTTCGCAAAATAAGGAGGATCTTCAATGAAAGCCGTGCTCATCACATCATCAGGGTAAACCAAAATCGTAAAAGATTGATTCCTTGTCCTTATCATGTCATAAATCCCTTGCTCATCAAAAAGTGTCGAAATCATTTTCAATTCATCGTTCGCACTTATGTATTCTATAGCACTACTGTTTACTACTTTAATTGCCTCATTATTTATTTCGATATCTTTTGATGAATAATGATCATCCCATTTCTCGTTGCAGGCGAATGAAAAAAGTAGTGAAAATATTATTATAAAATAATTTTTTTTCATTTGTTTAATCAATTTAATCTATTACTGGAGTGAACTTTACATAGTCCAATTGGAGCCTGTAATCTTTATGAGTACTTGCCCGTGGATCCATCAACACAATTTTCATTGTACGTTGAGCATTATTGTCGAAATAAATTTCGTCGAAAAGAGTAAGCGAATAAATGCCTACGGATGCTTGGGCACCATCGTAAATATAAACCTCTGTTGAAGTATTATCGATACTAACTTGACATTTACTTCCACCACTTACAAAATCACTTAATGAGCCGGCGCAGGCATAATATAGATCTATCTTGTATTTTCCTTTCAAGACAACAGGCGACGTCATCGAAACCCAACCCATATAACCAAGATTAACGATCAACATATCATTTTTGTATGCTCCATAGGTATTTACTGTAGCACCTGTATTTGCCTTGGTTAAAAGATAACCCAATTGTGGCCAACCACCTGTACTCTTTGACGAATAGGCTTTCCACTGATAGCTGGTGATTTCATCACCCATCAATGAAATTTTATGTTCGGAAGTTTGGTACTGTTGATAACAATCTCCTAAACCGTTTTCTGCTCCATATGCATTAACAACTGCTGCCACATCATCATACTCGCAGACGTCCCAAATTACTATTACCGGATCCGGCGTTATAATCGGCATATAACCGTCCAATTCATGAATAATGCCATTCTTTGCAAGAATATCTGTTTTTCCTTCTATCAAACGAATCCCTTCTCCTGTACTTTTTTTATAGTTGATGTAACAAATACCATCGACACTATTTGTGGAAAGTACTTCATTCTCAGCCAGCGTGCTCCAAATTATCGTGGAATCATTTTGACCATCGAATGGGAAAAGGTCCTCCACATATTGAGTCTGACTGAGCATATGATAGCCAATATATTTATGCAAAGCATTATTGCTATCAGTATAATCAGGTAATGCACCTAATTTTTCAATCAGCTCATTAACACTTTGAATACCTTCCTGTGCAAAAATATCATCAGCAACAACAAACAGAGTATAATTTTTCTTAAGATAAGAAACCTTTCCCAATTGTGAATAAACTGTATCGTAAGGAGTGCTTAATCGTTTTTTCCATCCCGATAAATCTACAGCTTCCTTAAATATACTGTAATTCTCGTTTTCTTCTAGTCTGTCATAAAGGGTTTCAACCAATGGAGTCAATACGGAATCCAATACGTAAATCACTCCGTTTATCGTTTCAATAGCCAATTCTTTTACACGTGCTTCATCATTTACATAAATGGCATTTAACCCTCCACCACTCTCATTTTCTCCGAATGAAACGGTGAGGTAATCACCAGAGACAGTAGGAGAGGTGAGCTTTCCGCCGATCAAAAATATTTTTTGTGAAATTTCCACATTAATGGTGTGATATTTCACCAACTCTTGAACATAAGTTTTATCCAATTCTTCAATGGATGAAACGCCCATTTTTTTATAAAAATTCTCTACGGCTTCATTATCGGGCACAAATAAGGTAAACGTTTGGCTTGACTGATTGACAGCATTGTACATGTCTGCATAACGGAGAATTTCAATCCACATGGAAAAGTCTTCAGGTCGACTCTCCAGATAAGTTGCCGAAGGAAGTTCTTCATAAATTCGAAATGTTTTCCCTTCATAAGGATCATCGCATGCAAATAGTAACAACACCAACAATGCTGAACCTATTACTTTATTTATTGATTTCATATTTATTTTTTTATTTAACAATACCATAATAAGGATTTTGTATTAACAATTTATTATTCTCGAGTTCTTTGCTCCAGATTGGCAAATAAAGCGCATCATCATCTCTTAATACGGACTGAATCCATGATGGATTGGCTGTATTATTGTATTCTACTACTTCACTGATTAAAAAACGGTCACGGTATTTAAATCCGTTTCTTTTCCCAAATCGCAGAAGATCGTACCAACGTTTTCCTTCTGCAGCGAGTTCCATCTTTCTTTCGTCCAAAACATATTGCAACATATCGGCTTCCCCAATCTCAGATAAAACCGGCTCAATCTTTGGCAAATTTGAACGAACGCGCACTTCATTGATCAAGTCGATAGCCGTCTGCCAACCTTCTTCATTATCATCTCTCAAAATCAATGCTTCTGCCTTCATCAGCATCACATCAGCTACTCGATAAATGATAAAATTTGGATCCTGTTCGTTACTAGGGCGTGTCTGTTCTTGGAATCCTATTCCCGTATATTTCCATATATATCCTTGGGTGGCATTTTTATAATCGGTGGCGGCTGCGGTATTGGGAAGATAACTTCCATAGATTGTTCGAACAGCATTATTTATACCCGTGATATCTGTTTCGTCTATAAAATCCTGCAACATTCGCTCCGTATAAAGATAAGTAGGTGTACTACTACCAAAAAGTGTTGGTAGATTATTGCTTTGATTATAGTTCACTTGATCCCATTGAATTTCGAATATCGACTCATTGCTATTTCCCGGATAATACATTTCATACCATTTTGAAGGGTCTTTCACAAAAGCGGGTCTAAAAGGGGAGGATGCATTCAAAATTTCATTACAGTTCATGATAGCACCCGCATAATCTTCGCTCCACAAGCAAACATCTGCCATTAGTGCATACAATGCCCATTTTGTTGCTCTTCCTTTGGTTGCCCAGTCTTTTTCGAATCTTTCTTTTGCCGCTCCTGTAGCCAAAGCCGTAGTGATATCTGATTTAATTTGGTCGATAAGTTCATTTTCCGATGATTTTTCTTTTTCATAACCAATTTCATCCGTTTCATATGGATCAAGTATCAAAGGGGCATCACGCCAATTGCGAACAAGATAAAAGTAAGAAAGCGCTCTCAAAAAATAGGCTTCAGTCAAATAGGATTTCATCACAGCCTCTTCAAATGTCTTATCGCGTTCATGAACCGCTTCGGCATTAGCAAGAACAGAATTAGCCATATTTATCACTTTATAAAGAGATGCCCAATTACAAATACCATCATCAGGAGTGACCTGGAAAATCTGTAAATCGCTCCCATATTGATTATAAATACAGGCACCTCTTAATTCGCCCCAATCTATCAGATTTTGAACAGCATCCCGAAAATATACATACCCTGCAGCAAGTACCGACTCTACTTCTTCTTTCGACGTCCAGTATTCGTCTCTTATTTGTTCATTTTGTGGATATACTGTCAACCAATCTTCGCAAGAGATCAACTGAAAGCTTCCGATTAACAATAAAAAATATCTTATTACCTTTTTCATAAAAATTCTATTTAAAAATTAATATTGATTCCACCCGAAAATCGCATAGATACAGGTGTGTTCGCATTATCCGTGACGAGCCCCTTGGGTGAACCGGGTAATGAAACTTCCGGATCCTGTCCCTTGTAATCTGTCCAGGTAAATAAATCATATCCCGTGATAAAGAAATTCAGATTGCTTATTCCGAAACGTCTACATTTTTCAGAAGGAACCGAATAAGACAAGGAAAGTGTTTTCAACCGCAAAAACGATGCTTTTTCAACAAAACGATCCGAACCAAGGTAATTATAACCATAATTGTAAAGGGCTCGGGGGATATCGGTATCGTCTCCTTCATTTCTCCATCGTCTTAATGTTGCCATACTTTGATTATCTCTACCATACATGGCTTCACTGTCCATTCTGGCTCTATTGATAACTTTTTGCCCAATGCGTCCGTGAAAAAATGTGGTTAAATTAAATCCTTTATATTTTATTTGGAACCCGCCGCCACCGGTTAAAATAGGCATCCCATTTCCAATATACACTATGTCATACTCATTAATAACCCCATCATAATTGATGTCTTCATATTTTGCATCTCCTGGATAAACACGTAAATTTCCATTTTGCATCACAATGGGTTCTCCATTCATATTCTTCATAACGTTGCCATCGGCATCGCGTGCGTATGTATCTTCACTGTTTTGATAAACACCTAAATACTTATATCCAAAAAATGATCCTACGGGTACTCCCGTTTCCAATCGTTGGGCATAATTGCCATTTCCAAAGCTGTAACTTTCTTCTACCAAATTTTCCGGCAATTCAACAATTTTGTTAATATTGCGGCTTACATTGGCATTTACGGAAATACGCCAATCTTTGTCTCTAAAAATCTCATAATCGGCACGGAACTCCACGCCTTTATTTGTCATTACACCCGAGTTATAATATGCAATGGTAGAAAAACCCGTTGAAGTTGGAATACCGATATTCCTCTGTAATAAATCACTGGTTCGCTTGTTATACCAATCAAAAGTAAAGCTGAGTTTATTGTCTAAAAAGAGAAAATCTCCCCCTAAATTATACTCACGGGATGACTCCCATTTTAACCTATTAAGCTGAACTCTCACAGGCGCAATTGCAGGCATATCGATGTAATTTTGACCTAGTGCTTTAAAAGTACCTACATAGGGAGCTGTGCCTGAGGGTGAATTACCGCTGTAACCCAAGCTGATACGCAGTTTTGCTAGATCAACCCACGATACATCTTTTAAAAATTCTTCCTCTTGTGCCTGCCAAGCAAAGCCCAATGCAGGGAAAATGCCCCACCGTTCGGATTTCCCCAAACTGGAATTGCCTTCCATATTAACTGTTGTTGAAAACATATATTTGTTCAGCAAAGTATAATGCAAATTAAAAATACCGGACATAGTTCTTGTTTTAGACGATCCTGATCCAATATCACTTATATGACCTCCGGTAATGGGATCAGCCAAGCCGGGTGAAGCAGTTCCTGATATTACCCCGGTATAACTGGAACTTTGTGCCTCAGAAGTGCGAAATAAAGCTGTTGCTACGATATTATGCATATCGTTCCAATTCTTTCTGAATAACAATTTATTTTCTGTTTGAAGGACAAATCTGTCGGTATATCCTTCGGTACTTCGATTGTAATATTCACTTACACCTGTGACACCTGTGGCAACCTGTGGCAAAAATTTTTTGTTTTTAACCGAGCGAGGATTCATAGATACCCAGCCTGTATAAGTAAGTTCAGGCATAATAAAGTAGTTTAGCCGAAAAGTAACTCTTGATTCCTTTTGCGATGTTGTATTATAACCTTCTTTTGCCAACGCTACAGGATTGTAATTTTTTTTACCATCAAAAGCACCTTGAAATTCTTCAACATTTTGGCGAGAAAAATAGGCTGTGGTACGTTCTTTGGTCACATCGTCAATCCAATAAGGGCTCTTATTGGGCATTTTGGCGAGAGCTTCAGATCTCACATTCCTGCCAAGATTGTAATTATCGTCTCGCTCCGTTTGAGTATAATTAATCTCGGCATCAACCCTTAATCGGTCTGAAAATCTGTAATTAATATTCATAGACGAAGAAAATCGATCTAACGCTGTACCTATAGTGGTACCTTCATCAAGTAGATATCCCAATGAAAACCGATAAGTAGCTTTATCCCCCCCCCCTGACATGGCAAAATTATTATCATTGGTAAAAGAATTTCTTCGAACTTCGTCTAACCAATTCGTATTTACATTATATTCGTCAAAATAACGCCATTCGGGTATGTAATTTATTTCAGGTGTGTTATACAATAATTCGAGCAATGTAGCTGAAGAGGCGATTCCTTGTACATTAGCCGTATTCCATATTGCATCCTGCATTAATGCGACATATTGGTCACCGTTCAACATAGGTATGGGGTCAGGCTCGACTCTTGTCGTGAATTTTGATGAGAAACTGAAGCTGGTTTTTCCCCTACTCCCTTTCTTAGTATTTACGATTAGTACACCATTCCCCCCCTTGGTTCCCCATACGGCAGTAGCAGCTGCATCTTTCAATACCTCTATCGATTCGATATCGGTAGGGGCAATGTTTAGCAGCTGGCCGTATTCTTCCATACTTGCTGTGGCAAAATTAAAGTCTTGATCTATATCGGTTGAATAGGGTATTCCATCAATAACAATTAAAGGCTCGGCATTTGCATTCAAAGTATTGGCACCTCTGATTCGAATGGAACTTTTAGCTCCCGGATCTCCGCCGGTTACAATATCAAGTCCGCTTATTCGTCCTTGCAAAGCTTCTTCAATTGTTACAATCGGTGCCGTTTGCACAATTTCATCCACCATTATTCGTTGCGTTGCAGCGGTTTGTTCCCTATCCGTTATCCCCATGCGATTCATTCGCTGAGCTTCCACAACAAATTCCTCAATAATATGTTCTTCGGGAGTCAAAACAAAATCCAATGTTTTCTGCCCGCGATAATTTACTGTTTGCGACTTCATTCCTATAAAAGAAGCCGTTATTTTAAGATCTTTTTCATATGCCGGAATCTGGATGTTGTATTCACCTGTCTCAGAAGTCGCAACGCCTGTCAGTATACGATTTTGCTTGTCAACAACAACTACATTTGCACCCGGCAGAGGCCGCTCTTTGCCATCGACAAGCTCATATACAAATCCCGAAAGAATATTGGTCTGAGCCAATATGGAAACCGGCAAAAAAAACATTGCAATTAAAATCAGATATTGTGTTTTTTTCATATCAACTGGTAATAATTTTACTATTTTTTAAATACATCATCAATAAAGTGCGCTCCTCCATCAAAAAACGCAAAAGGAAAATAATCGTAGTCCGAAATCACATTTACTTCCTCTCCCTCAAAAACTCCGGGAAAATTAAGTTTTACACTCAAAGAGTTACCATTATCTTTAATAACAACCACGGTATTTAAAGATGTTCCGTCGCGATTGAACGTTCCCAGGGTTGAATACTGCCCTTGAATACCTGAACCTATATAAGGATAGGTTGTCATCCCGTTAGCTCCTGTGGGTACGAAATAATTTTTCAAATAATCGGCCAATGCCTTTTGATTAGAAACAAAACCGTCGACATTCACCCCCGGTATTTGCCCTGCAGATATTGCTCGGGAGAGGGCATCATTAGTAGGAATAAATATAACTGGCCTCAACCCGTCGGCAAACGGCAACGTTCCATTTGCAATATCCACTAAACCTGCATTTCGGAGCAATTCCGAAAATCGAAAATAGGGGTATCGGGTATCCCTTGTTATAGCTAATTGATTAAGGACCGAAGTTGATGGACTAAGTGGAAGAAACATTTCCTCGTAATCATACGTATATGCTTTCCCATTTGACCAATCTTTGCCATTGTAAGTTAATGGGTGTAAATCAACAAAGGATACAATGGAAAAAGGATTTATAAATTTCTCGTTAAAAAGGACACTGGTTATAATTTCACCATCCTTTATGTACCAATAAGTAAATGGAATATTAGTGCGAAGCACCTGTGTGCCTGATGATTTTATACTTTCACCTCCTGTTACGGTATGCAGGTTTACAATATCAGTCATCCTTCCTGTATTTAATGGTGCAAGTTCCCCTTCTTCTTCCGACCACAATTCATCATCAATCAAATTAATACCACCCTCTATCATTTGGTGATTTGTGGGTATTAAGGCTGTCATTGTTGTTTCTCCGGAAGAAAGTCCAACCAGCATTCCTGAAGCATCTAACATGTAGAGATAATAAGATAAATCTTTATATCGAAAAGCAGGACCTGTAATTGATGTAAACATCGACGGAAGTTGTAATTCATTAAGCCCATATAATACACCATTGGTACACATGAACCTGTTTTCTAAGGGAACTTGATCTACATCGAAATCAATCTTCATGTCGAATGAATTGATAATGTTCCCTTTTTTAATCTCTTCCGGAAAGACAATCGATTCTTTGTATACCGTATTGTATATAAGATATTTTATGGCAATGTCGCTAACTTCATCAAAGGAATTATATCCTCCTTGTTGCCAGTAATTTTCAAAAAAATTGTCTAATGCGGTGTTGGAAGAAGCAAAAACGCTATAGGCCATATAAGCAAGATTGGCAACATCCCTGAAATTGTTTACCGGCCATTCACAGGCAATATTTGGAAGAGGTGAATGATAATGACGATAAAGGTCATTGCCTTTTCCGAAATCAACGGTAAGTTGAGGATCAAGCTCATAATAAGAATACCTGTCGTAAAGTTCCAGATAACGGGAATATTCATCGCGTTGTTGCAATTCCTTATAAATAGTTTCCAGTGGTTTCAAAACTTGGTTCAACAAGTAAATATAACCATTGTGGGCTATCAATTCATATTCATTTACACTTGAGTTGGATACATTAAAACCATCTTCTCCTGTCCACAAGGAATTAGGATAAAAATATTCATAATTGTATTTAGCATTAATCCCTTTAGTGTTAAAAAGCTTATAAGAAAAAACAGGTAAAAGTCGTTCATTATGATAGACTGTCACTTCTCTGCCATTCGTATCCAATTCAATGGTAGGTGGATCATAACTTCGAGTTCTGTGCTTGTAATAAAGCCCGGCCATAACCTCCTTTTCTTCCTCGGTAGCTCCGTCTCCTTCTAAGGGCCGAAAATTAATCAGCTTATCTTTATCATATGAATAATATATCAGATGGAAACCGATTAATTTCATTACTTCATCTCTTGTGAAATCATCTATTGAAGATTTTCCACAACTGACAATGTATTCACTAAAAGCTTCATCATTAGGAGCCATAACAGTTACCAGGCCCTTACCTTCGAGAATCGGTTTAAAACCTGCTTTCTCAGCTCCTTTTAAAAAAATGGAATAATTTCCCTGTTCTTGAAGGACTTCCCAAGCACTTCTTTCCGCCCAATCGGGAACTTCATAATGTTCTTCCATTTTACTTTCGCAAGCGCCTAAAATAAAAAAAATAATAAGCGACCAGCAAACATTTTTCATTTTTACTTTCTTTTTCATAATACTTTCATCATTCTTTGATTGAGTTGATTTTAATTTTAATAATAGGTCCAAGAATACAAAATTTTGTGTTTTATTTTGTGAATATAAAATGCGTTTTACTCATTTCGGTAAAATCTTTCTTAATGAATTCTTTATTTGCTTTTCTATACATTTATCAGATTTGATGTAAACTACACTACTATTATTACTTCTTGAGTATTAAATTTTTATGTATTTCTGCAAACAAAAATAAACAAAAACATTAATTAAAGACTGCAATATTTGATTAAAATACTACACTATTTGACATTTAACATTTATCCTCACCTGTAAATGTTATATAAAAGCTTTATTTATTTAATGTTTTTAAAAATTCTGCCTCGATAATGCGAAGATGATAGTTGCTTTTTCTTTTATCTTTTTTCTCGATATTATGCTCAGTATCCAATTCCACAATCTGTCTGAAAGCATCTTGATCTGCCGTGCTTCCTTTCAACCGGAGAGTGATACGGTTAGTGCGTACAGGCTTTGTTTTCAGGTGAATGTATCCGAGGCTTTTTTCTGTTTCACCGTTCCAGATAAGCGTGTTACCGGCATATATTTCCAAAGGATAGCTTCGCGAACGAAAATCGGCGAGTTTAAGGCAAATTTCATCAATTGTAGTGTATTCTTCAAGATGATAAGTAATCCATGCAGTAGCAAGATCGCCGTCGTTACGCCATTCGCTCAACTCGTTATCATCGAAACTGTAATGAACCGACTCATTGTTTGTTCCGGCGACAGCCGACAAAATACGCACACTCCGCTTGCTATTTTTATAGGAATGTCCGAAAGATGTTTCGCTTCTATCGAGCTTTCCTTCTAGACTCATCTGAGGGAGAAAGGTACTTAAGCCGTTTGTTGCTTTTACAGGAATAGATTGGAACGAAATGGAGGTTTTTGAAAGTCCTTCGGCTTCGGCGGTTAAGGTAACCTTTCCTGCTTTTGTCGTACTGCGAAGAAGAACTCTGTTAACCCCACATTCAACAGGCAAATTCGTGTAGAGAATATGATTATTCGGCCCTTGTGCAATGCCGCCACGCCATTCGGCTTCACCTTGAAGCGTAAAACTAACGGTGCGATTATCGAGCGGACAGCGGTTACCATTTTCGTCCACCACCTCTACTTGAACAAGCACCATATCGGCTCCGTCAGCATGAAACCCTTCAGGATTTTGAAAAGCAGTAAGCTTTAAGCTTGCGGGTTCTCCAACGGTGATAAGCGCATTACGGCTCAATTCTTTTCCGGATTCATCGTAGCCGACAGCCTCGAGTTTGCCGGGTTCGAATATAATGTTGTCGAATATGAATAGAAAATCATAGTCGCGCTTCCCGCTTCCCAGAGACCGACCGTTAAGGAATAGTTCTACATCATCTGCCGTTGATACCACGTATACAGGTTTAACCGTCTTTTCTGGATAATTCCAATGACCGACGATGTATGTATGGTGCTTTTCGGGCTCTACCCAACCATCCCACATGACTTGATGAGCAAAAAATCCGTCTTTTTCGATACGCATAGGATCGGTTACACCACTTCTTCGGTAATTTTCTGCTCCGCGATAATGTGTATTGGTGTCTGAAAATATGATTTTCAACCCGCCGGAACTCACGCGTTTCCCGGTTCCCGGCCGTTCTCGCCAATAATCGCACCAGCGGCGTACCAGTTCCACAGCAAAGGAGTCCTGATTGCGATTATACTCCCTGGCCGGATTTCCGCGATAAAGAGGACCATCCCCATCTTTATGAAAAGGATAGCTGTATTCGTCCCAATATTTTCTCAATCCTTCGTCGCGGCAATATTCATGAGCAAACATGGGGTGATGCATGCTTTTATTGATGTAAAGCATTTCACCGCCATACTCCGCTTCGCGAATATCCAACATTTCACGAGAACCAATGGCACGTCCCCCAAAAGGATCATATTTGTTGCGAATGGCTTTCATTTCCAGCATATGCTCACGGCTAATCGATTCGTTTCCGCATTCGTAAAAAAGAATGCTGGGATTATTGCGATTATAGATGATGGCATCGCGCATCAGTTCTTTCCGCTGTTCCCATTGACGTCCGGTAACGTCTTTCTCCGCATCACCGGCAGGCATTACCTGAATCAGTCCTACACGATCGCACGATTCCACATCCTGTTTCCATGGCGTAACGTGCATCCACCGCACCAGATTGGCATTGCTTTTCACCATCAGATTATTTGAATAATCGCTCAACCACGCCGGAACAGACAGCCCTACAGCCGGCCATTCGTTGCTGGTGCGTTGTGCATAACCTTTAAGCTGGATAACCCGATCGTTAAGCCAAACTTTTCCTTCTTCAAACCGAGTTTTTCGGAACCCGGTACGTGTGATTACTTCATCGATAATTTTGTTGTCTGCCACCAATTGAGTTTTCACATCATAGAGATATCCATATCCCCAACTCCAGAAATGAAGATTGTCGACTTCTTCTGTTGCGCTTACTATTTTGGATTCGCCGGGGTTTAAAACGGAACTTTCCCCTTCGAATGTTTTTACTTCTTTACCATCTTTATCTAAAATGGCGACACGATAGCTGAACCTTTGCGGCTTTGGGCTCTCATTGTGTACTTCTGATTGGGCATGAATAACGGCCTTACGATTTTTTATGTCGATATTCGTTGCATAAACGTAAACGCCGGTCGTTTTGAGATTGCTATACAAAGGAAGCGTTTGATAGACATTCCCTGTCACGTGCAAGAACACGTTTTTGACGATACCGCCATAATTGGCATTGAAATTACGGTTGTTCCACTGAAATTTTGTTCCGGTATCTTCTTCTCTATAATCCCAATCGTTGTCGATGCGCACGGCAATGATGTTTTCTCCTTTTTTCAAATAAGGTGTCAAATCAAAACCGAAAGCCATCACACCGTTTTCGTGTCTCCCTAAATAATGGCCGTTCAAGTAAAATTTTCCTGCTTGTCGGATTCCTTCAAATTCGATAAATACCTTGTTGTTGTCTGTCAAATGAGGTATGCGAAAATGTTTGCGGTACCATGCAACCGTATCCGTTAATTCATCTATGGATACCTTAAAAGCTTCGTCTTCATTAAAAGCACGGGGGAGTGTGATTTTTTCCCATTTGCTGTCATTGAAGTTGCTTTTTTCTGCTCCCTCAATATCGCCAACTTGTAAAAGCCAGTCGCTGTTGAAATTGTATTTTTTTCGATCCGATGCATTCAGTTGTAAAATCATCATGAATGCCAATAATAAATTGAATAAAAGCGATTTGTGTTTCATTGTGATGTTTTTATTGTTTTATTGTTTTCGTCAGTAGCTTTTTACCTCAATATTATAATGCATCATTGTCGATGACAATAAAGCGTGTGCTCCAAGGTTCAAGCTGAAAATTTATTTTGATACCTTCTTGTGCTGTGACAACATCAGAGATATCTTGAATTTCGCCTGTCATCGCATCCCAAAGTTGCACCTTCCCTTTACCGGATAATGTAATTGTAAGATCTTGCGTTTGATTGCTTTCGTTGAAAACGAAATATAAATCTGCATCATTCCATTTGCGGTGTGTATATTTAATGGATGAAGCAGGATGCGCTAAATGGAAATCTGCAGGCGGAAGTACTCCAAGTACTGCATCCGTCAAGTCACTCAAGGGTTCATGCACTGCCCAACTTATGTCTGCCGGTCCTGTAGCATCAAAAAACGTTCGGTCAGCAATCAGTTGAGGAGGTGTTCCGATAAAAATTACGGTTCCACCCATTTCTCTGAATGTTTTCAGACGATTTAAAGCGTTTTTTGAAATTACGCTAACCGGTGGAATTATCACCGTTGAATAGGTCTGACCGCTCAAGTTGATAAACCTCCCGTTTTCGAGTTTCATTAAGGATTGAAGCGACTGTTCGTCCACAACATCAAAATCACGTTGCATGGCCAGTAGTTTTTGCATGAGGGTAAGCGTGCTTTCTTCGGCTTCATTGTTGCCCAACCAAATGCTCGTTGTAGGAAAATATACCGCTATTTTGGCTGCGGGTGTTCCTTGTGAAAGCAAATAGCAGGCGCGTTGAACATATTTGGCGACTGCCGAAAATTTTTCGTCGGCAAGCCATCCCCGCATGCCGGATTTGCCGCTAGTAGAAGCAGGAACAAACATGACTTCTACCATATTGATACCTCTTACCAATTGATAATCGATTATCCATTTAGCCTGATCGATACCGGGCTGAGGGCGATATGCCGCAAAACTTTCAGTAAATGACCGTGAACGACCGAACAGATGTGCAGCCGAAGAAGCATATTTGGGATACACCGGCATATTTTTCTCCGGCCATATTTGATCCCAAATTGCATCTACGCCAGGCATTTGCACGTACCGCATTGCTTTGAAAAAATCCCCCGTCGACCGAATCAAATCAACCATTTTGTCTTCATGGTTTAGGTGTACAAGATAGTCCAAATGATGATTGGCACACCAATCAGCCTGAATCTTAAAGAAGTTCTCGGCAAAAAGAGTGGACCATACATCCCAATAATCGGCACGAACACGCCATTGCTCTTCCGTTAAAGCCGGGGCAAAAAAAGATGCGACATAAGGGCGGACGTCATAACCTTTCATTCTCTTGAAGGTGTTAAACAGAGTCGTCGTCCAAGGAATGCCGCGGATAGAGTAATCGGGTTCGTCCCCTCGAAAACCCAAAATGGTTTTGCCAAATTCATTTTGCATGCGTTCAGCATATTTTTCGTGTGTAAATTCGATGAATTTACGGGTTGCAGCGGAATCAAGATAATCAATAAGTGCATGACGGGTATTTTTGCTGCGTTCCGGATTATTTACCGAACGAGTAGGAGAAGATGTAAAATCACTTTTAACGAGCAAGATTTCCCAATCTCCGGCAGGTGCAGTCCAGTTCAATCTACCGTTACTAATATCAATTATATGAGTCGTACTGTCGACTTTGTTATAGGCTGCCGCACTGAGGATTTCAGGCGATAGATCGCGATAGACCGATTCGCTTTCATTAACGACAATTTTTTCGGCAACTACCAGTGCCTTCATGGTGAGATCCGGTGCTTGCTCCGAAATTTTTCCGCCGGCAAAACCACTCGGATATTTCCCTTCATCCACAAGATACACACACATGTTTTGCTCTTTTGCCAACCTGACGGCCGTTTCTACTTTTTCAAACCATCCTTCGGAAAGGTATGGATTGTCCATGTCGTATCCGGGTTCAATAGTTACAACCGAGACATTGTTGGATCTGAATTCGTCCAAATCGCGAGCCATTACCTCTTCGGTAACTTTCCCATCCCAGCCCCAATAAAAGCTGAGGCTGTATTGGGGAGGAGGATTCTTAAACCGAGTAGCAATTTCACCAGCGGTTAGGTTGCTCACGGACGACAAAGATTCTTCATGAAAAACATTGTCACGCGGTGCAGTATTGCGAATAACGATAGGCTCCCCTTCTTCCACAGTAATGTGAAGGCCTGAAAGATCGATATTTTCGACATTTTCCAAAACGAATCCTCTTTTTGCCTTGATATGACAATTCTGAAACGAAACATTTTGAATAGGACTGTCGGGTAAACCGTGCATGATACCCACTTTTTCAACCGTACCCGAAACGTTGATGATTTTAATGTTTCTTACTACAGGCAATGGATCAGAAGGTGGTTTTATAGGTGGCACCATCCGCCATTCCATATTGAACTCGAATGCTTGGCGAGTATTTTTCAACATCAAATCGCTGTAAATGATGTTTTCCACAACTCCTCCCCTGCTCGGTTGGGATTTAAAGCGGACGGGAGCCCAATTGTCGGCTTCCATAACGCAATGGCGAACTTCAACGTTGCGAATGCCTCCAGACATTTCACTACCTATCGACACTCCACCGTGACCGTATCGGAAGCGGCAATTTTCTA
>Ga0265294_10005176_pt1 | contig 15982 bp, 18 predicted proteins | sample MunlanPumphouse3_FD_192504 | JGI IMG/M metagenome (GOLD analysis project Ga0265294, IMG submission 192504) | Groundwater microbial communities from a municipal landfill in Southern Ontario, Canada - Pumphouse #3 | ecosystem: Environmental > Aquatic > Deep subsurface > Groundwater | place...
TTCAAATACTTACAAAAATCTCTGAAATCCAAAATGTTGTCAAGGATAATAAAGATTTACTTCAAATTATTGCAGTGATAAGTGCTTTCACTCAAAAAGAGTTAGGTTTTATGTGCGAAAGTTGAGTTATTTAGTATTTTTATAATTTCAATCACATTTAAATTAAAAACTTTACTTACAAGGAAAAGAAGTTCTTCTCTATCTCTGATATCTAATCTTGAAAAAGTACCATTATTAACTTTATTAAAAATGTAATTTGTTGAGATATCTAAATCATCTATTAGACTTTTGAATCTAATTGGTTGTCTAACTATTTTATATATAAAAGCAAGAAAAATATTTAGTGTTAAGAAGAGGTCTTTTTTATCATTCTTTGTAATTAATGAAATGTCAGTGATTACCTTGTCTCTTACTAAAGATAATGTAAGAGAATTTTGAAAAGTTTGTACTTCTTCTTTTACTTTATTTGTTGAGGAATCTCTTAAATCAAATCCACATTTAGAGCAAATGTATATATGTGGTTGCAGATAATTTAATTTTTCAGGAGAGAATACACGATTACATTTGGGGCATTTCAGCAAAAGAACATTTCTGTGAATAGGACATCCAATATAAAAAGAAAGTCTCCAATATTTATTAATATAAGGAGTTTTAGATTTTAAGCAGTCTGGACAAAAGTGAATACCATTTGTTCTAATTTTTCCTTTTTGCCCAAATGGAGTTATAAGATACCATTTTTTATAAATATTATTTGTAGGTGAAGTGTCTACTTTGTCAATTAAGTACTCTAAAGTGAGACTTTTAAGTTCTTGATACTCTAGTGATGAATATTTTAGAAGCTTATTTATTAAGTCTTCTGGTGTATATCTATCTAAATCACGATAAAGAATACTATCTTGTTTCCATATTGATAATGCAAAACTCTTAGGATCTGTTCCATTCTCAAAAGCAGTTCTTGTAAACCAAGAAATAAATGATTCATCTTCATATGGTAAAACTTCTATTTGAAAACTCATAATTATATAGGAATCTCTCTTGCTGTCATGGCATTTGTAGGTTTTATCCACTTAAACTTTTTAATTATATCAACAGTTATCTCTTCAACATCATTTTGAATAGCATAAGTAGTACACTCAATTAGTAATTTATGCAAATCTCCTATATTACCTCTTGAAATTAGATGAAGTAAAGTTGCTTTTTCTTTTGTAAAAAGGTTTGAAGGCTTTGATAAAGGTAATCTCTTTTCAAATGATTTTAATAGTCCTAGAAAGTTTTTATCTAATTCCCATTTTGTAAGTCTAACGATATCAAACCTACTGCTTAGTTGTGGATCAGAAGATAATATTAATTCTGATTCTTTTAGTCCTGCACATACAATAGGAATCATTAATATATTTCCTATATTTTTAAGAGCATCCATTACATTTCTTTGTTGTTTAGCTGTTCCTCTAAGAAAATGATGAATTTCATCTATAATTAGCATTTTTACATTGCATTCTTGTAATAGATGAAACATTTGATGTCTTATTTTTGCTAATGAATCGGAAGGATTATGTGGAGTCCAAAAAGAATCCAATATTGATATATACAAGTGTTTTACATCAGCATTATCAGATGCTAATGCAGTAATTACAGGTCTTACTATGATTTTTTTACCTTTTTCATTTTCAATATTAAAACTTGAGTGTTTTTTTTCAAATGATTTTATCATTGATGTCTTCCCAATATTGGATTCCCCTATAATAAGAATATTTTGCATTCTTGCTTTTTTTGGTCTATCTATTAGATGATTTAAAATAGAGTGAACTTTTTTGATTTTTGGGTGTTCAATAAATACTTCATTATGTAAAAACATAATTCTCGATTCTTTACTTTGATCAATAATTTTATTACATTCTTCATTTAAATGGCTATATTCTATTTTCATATCAATTTGTCCTTATTATCCAAAATCAGGGATATCTTCATCCCAAATATTATTATCAATTTCATCCTTGAAATTATTTTCAACTATTGAAGAATCCTTTTTGTTATCTTTATTTAATTCAATATTTTTGTTTTTATTTCTTTGTTTTATTCTTCTTGCTTTTTTTGTTTTTTTAATAGAATCCTCTATTTGTCTATTTAGTTCATCTCTAGCTTCAATTAAGTGGAATGTACTTGGTTTTTCTATACCATCATCTTTAAGTGTTTTTCTTAAAATTTTATATTCCCAAAGTGGCATATCTGGCATTGATTGGTCTGCTGCATTTATTTTGTAATACTCTTTTGTTGAATCATCGTAAAACCATAAATATTTAATATTTCTGGGATCTCTCTTAAAAATAAATTGCTTTTTCTTGTTAGTTTTTTTATCCATAACATTAATTTTGGTTCTAAGTAAGTTATCATAGTAGTTAATATTATCTATGCTTACTCCATTTTTTTGAATGGTCCTTTTAAATATTGGTAAAAAATCAATCAAAATAGTTTCTGGATTTGATGGTTTTGGTAGAAGTCCAATAGGAGCATCTCCTCCAAATAAACCTAATTCCCATCGTTCTTCAGGTGTCATTTTTGTTTGGGTATGAACTCTCTTATGATAGACTTTAGTTATAAATGTAACCAACCATTTTTCAAGTTCATGAAAAGCCATTACTGCTTTTTCTTCAGATTTATATTCTCCTTTTTGATGAATATTAGAAAATGTAGTACCAGGTATTTCATGAATTGCTTTCATTAAAGTTTTTATTACACTTTCAACATGTCCACCAAAGTGAGTCTTTTTTATTGGTCTAAACTCAATATTTATTCCATATAGTAAACCTGCATTTATTATACTTTGAGAATGGAATTCAGCTCCATTATCAACATGGATTGTGTCAGGTAAACCCCATACATCCCAGTTTGTATCAATATCCAAATCCAGTAATGTTTTTTCTTTTGGTAATATCATATTTGTAATACACATTGCAACAGATGTAACACTCGGTGGATTTAGTGATAAATAGTATCCAACGATCATTCTACTGTATATATCAATTGCTACAGTTAGATAAGTTCTACCAATTACTTCTCTATCGTCATCATCTACTAAATGTAAATCGACCTCTGTATGATCAATTTGAATAAGTTCCATTGGATAAGATTTTTCAAATTTTCCAGGAACAGGATGAAATTTAGTTCTTGCAATAGATTCACTTCCTCTCTTTTTTAATACCATATATTCTGATAGTTTATGAATCCTATTTCTAATTGTATTTTTACTAGGTAAAGGAATATTTCTTTTTGTACATTCGTCTAATATTTTAGTTATTGTTGATTGTACAGAGGGTTTTTGTTTTGTTAAGTAATGCGAATTAATGATTTCTTCAATAACTTCTTCTGTGTTAAAATCTAATCTTGTTTCACCTTTTTTTCTACCACATGGCTTAGGAAGTAGACCTGCTAATGTACCTGTTGTTTTATATCGTCTTAACCATCTGTATAAAGTGGTAAAATGAACTCCTATTTTTTTTGAATGCTCTTCTATCTCCGCACGACTTATAGAATCAGTTAGCAGTGGTTGTATTGATAGGTATTTTTTTTGTAAATCAATAAATTCTTCATCTGAAATTTCATCAAAGTCTTTAAATAGTGAGTCATTATTGAGTTCATTTTCAAGAGGAGTTAAATCTTTTATAAAAAGTCTCTTTGGTTTTTTTGTTTTTACATCAATTCCTATAACTTCTGTAAAATTGATAATACTAGAAATTCTATATGTATCATTTTTATATTTTACATAAGCATTTTCTTTTAAAGTAAAAGCACTTCTATCTAGTTTTAATGACTGAATATCTTTATTATCCATTATAAACTCTCCTCTTCATTTAGTTCATTTAACCAAATCTGTGTTTCCATATTTATTGGCTGATTAAAATTGCATAGAATTTTCTTATGATATAAAAGGTTGTAAATGAGACTTAGCATTAATCCTTTTTGCTCTTTTGTTACACAAAAATATTCTAATACATATTCGATTGAATTATTACCTGAAACATATAGGAAAGACAGTATTTCATCACTATCTTCATTATCGAAGTTTAATCTTTGATATCTTTTTAGAAACATTATATTTTTAAAATATTGTGTTCTTATTTTACTTTCATCATATATTTTAAATATTAAATCGTTTTCTTGTGCATATTTTATAGCTTGTTTAAATCTATATTTATATTCACAAAAATTTTTTTCAAGTTTGTCTTTTGGTTTTACTTCAATTAAAAGTGGTTTTCTTTTTAGTCTTATCAAGGGAGTATCTGGCTCATTAAAGTAAACCAAAAAGTCTGGAGTATAAGGAACTGTTTTTCCATTTTTATTTTTATATATAAGACTAAGTGGCTGACCTACAACCTCACTAACTGAATCATTGAATTCTAGCATAATTAAAAAGTCTCTTTCTAAAAGAGATTCATATGCAATACTAGATTCTTTTCTAAAAGGGTAGTGACCTGATACACTTCCATATGTATAGCCAATTTTTCTATTATTCATTTTTATTTTCATATATTTAATCCTGGCAATGTTGTAGCATAGTTAACTGTAGTAATGTGAAATTATTTAAAAATCTTTTATTATTTGTATCATCAATTAATGAATAAATCATTTATATCATCCTTTATTATTTATAAATTGTAGCAAAGTTTACTGGAAATGTCATGCAGATGTAGTGATTTTGAAGTACAAAGATATAAGAACCGTCTTAGTGAACCATTTTTGGACAGGATTGATTTATATGTTGTTATGAATGATAGTTTTAGTGATAATAAAAATATCGTAAGTTCAAAAGAACTTCATGAAAGTGTAATAAAAGCTTTTATAAGACAAAAAAATAGAGGACAAAAAGAGTTAAATGGAAAACTAAGTGATAAAGAAATAAAAAAGTATTGTATTTTGGACAATGAAAGTTCAGAAATACTTGAAAAAGCTAGAGTAAATTACTCTTTATCATTTAGAAGTATAAATAAAGTTTTAAAAGTAGCAAGAACAATTGCTGATATAAATGAAAACGAATTTATAACTAAAAGTGATTTACTAAAAAGTTTAAATTTTAGAAAAAGATAAAAAATATAGATTTTGTTTAATTACTATTAATAATTTTTTTGTAAAATCGGACAAAATTTGCTTTAAGGATTAATATATGTCACCATCAACACTGCAAATTATCGCTGTTACTATCTTTGCATTAGCAATTATTCATATTTTTTCAGTTAAATATTTTGAACATTTAGCACACAGAAGCGAAAAACATTCTGGACTTTTCCATCTTCTTGGAGAGATTGAGGTTGTATTTGGTATTTGGGCTATGATTTTAGTTTTATTTATGTTTATATTTTTAGGAAAAGAAGAGACAATGGACTATGTAAATAACAGAAATTATGTAGAAACAATGTTTGTATTCGTAATCATGGTTATTGCAGCTACTAGACCTATTTTAAATACAGTATTATCTTTGGTAAAAAGAGTATCAAATATTTTGCCACTTAAAGGAGCTACTTCTTTCTATTTTGTTGTAATGTGTTTAGTTCCACTTTTGGGTTCACTAATTACAGAACCAGCTGCTATGACACTAGCTGCACTAATTTTAAGTGATAAACTATTTTCACAAGGTATTTCAAATAAATTAAAATACATAACTTTGGGAGCTTTATTTGTAAATATATCTGTTGGAGGAACTTTGACAAATTTTGCAGCTCCTCCTATTTTAATGGTTGCAAAAACTTGGGAGTGGGACACAATTTTTATGTTTACAACTTTTGGTTGGAAAGCTATGATTGTTACTTTTATTAATACAATTTTGATTATAATTGTGTTTTACAAAGAACTTTCAAATATAAATATTAGAACAACAGTTAGTGATAGAGAGAAAATACCTTTTACTATAATTTTAGTTCACTTTGTATTTCTTTTTTTAGTGGTATATTTTGGACATTATCCAGCATTTTTTATGAGCATATTTTTGCTATTTTTGGGAGTTACATATGCTTACCAACAGTATCAAGATAGATTGATGCTGCGAGAAGGTCTTTTGGTTGCATTCTTCTTGGGTGGATTGGTAATATTAGGTGGTCAGCAAGAGTGGTGGCTAAAAGATATTATCTCAAATTTAAGTAATCCAGAGGCATTTTTAGGAGCAATAACGTTGGGAGCATTTACTGATAATGCTGCTATTACATATTTAGGTTCTTTAGTTGAAGGATTAAGTGATGAGTTTAAGTATTATTTAGTTGCTGGAGCTGTTACTGGTGGTGGATTGACTATTATTGCAAATGCACCAAATCCAGCAGGTGCAGCAATACTAAAAAGTCATTTTCAAGATACCTCTATTGACCCTAGATTTTTATTTTTAGGAGCGTTAATTCCTACAATAATATCTAGTTTATGTTTTATATTTTTATAAGGATAATAAAAAATGGTTTGTAGTTTTGCTAAATTTGCAAGGACAAATAAAAGTTTGATAGTTTTTTCAAACGCATTTGACCATATTGAAGTTTTTAAAAAATTTTATAAAGAGAAAGTAAAACCAAATGAGTTTGGTTTTGTGAAATTAAACGAAGATAGAATTTGTCTTTTACATGAAGATTTAAAATGTGATTTAATACAAGGAAAAACAACAGAAGCTCTAAGAGATAAACTTTTAGGCTCTTTTGTGACAGAGTCAAGATATATTATTACATCTTCAAAGTTTATTATTTTCCCAAAGAAATTTAGTTTTAAAAGAGTTGCAAATAGAATTTTTATAGATTTTGTGATTCAAGGAGCTGGTGAAATTACACTAGAAAAAACAGATGGTGAGATTATAGTTAAGTGCTTTGGAGAGTCAAAAGCATTAAATGTAAAATCAAGACAAATAGATGCTATGATTATTAAAGATGAGCTTGAAGCTGAGTTTAACGATTAAAACTCATCTTCATCTTCAGATTCACTATCAAAGCAGTAAATACACTCCTCATCAAAAAATGAATACTCATCATAGCAATAAAATTTTTCACAACTATCACATTTAAAACAGTCGTACTCTTTTGCCAATTTTTGTTCTAGTTCTTCTGCACTAAAATTTGAGTTTTCTACAAAATCATCAAAGATTTTATATACATTTTTATTGTCTTCATTTTTTAGCTCTTTTGCTAAATCTTCTAAAGTTTCTAAAGCCATATTTCGCCTTTTAAATATTGTAAAAGCTGTATTATCTCAAAAAATGGTATAATCCCGACTTAAAAAAATATAGGTAAGCAAATAATGATAGAAAAAGAGATAAAAACACAAAAATTTATAGTTAAATATTTTACAGAGATTATGATAAAAGGTGATAGAGCAAAAAAACAGATGCTAAATCAACTGCTAATGAATTTACACAAACTTTCAAAAGATATTTCAAATGATATAGTTCTAAAAAAGTTTTTTGATAAAATTGAACTAGTTACTCCTTTAGAATTTTCTTCAGTTTTAAAAGAGAAACTACTTCAAACACCTGGAATTGATCAAGTTTTAGAAGCTATACAAATAAATGATATGGATAGTTTAGATAAGATAAAAATTGAAGTAAACAAATATATGTCAAATGAGATAGTTGATAAAACATTTGTAATACGAGCAAAAAGAGTTGGAACACAAGATTTTAAATCTATGGATATTGAGCAAACTGTTGGTGGTTATATGTTAGCACACAATAAAACTAAAGGTGTTGATCTTAGAAATGCTGAAGTTACTATAAAACTTGAGTTAGAGCACACTAAATTAAATATTATTACACAAAGATATAGTGGATTAGGTGGTTTTCCTCTTGGTAGTCAAGGTGAGATTTTATCTTTAATGTCAGGTGGATTTGATTCAACTGTTGCTTCATATTTATCTATTAAAAGAGGACTTAAAACACATTTTATATTTTTTAATTTAGGTGGAATTGCTCATGAAATAGGTGTTAAACAAGTATCTTGGTATTTGTGGAATAAATTTGCTTCAACTCATAGAGTTTCGTTTATTACTATTCCTTTTGAGGATGTTGTAGGACAAATTTTTAAAGATATTAGCCCATCTTATATGGGAGTTATGTTAAAAAGACTTATGATAATGGCTGCGGAAAGAGTTGCAAAAAATATGAAGATTGATGCTTTAATAACAGGTGAAAGCGTTGCTCAAGTTTCAAGTCAAACATTAAGAAACTTAAGTTTAATAGATAGTGTAAGTGATATTTTGATTTTAAGACCGCTAGCTATGATGAGTAAACCAGATATTATTGATATTGCAACAAAAATTGGTACGAAGAAATTTGCAGAAGCAATGCCTGAGTATTGTGGAGTTATATCTCAAAATCCTGTAACTGCAGGAAGTTACGATAGAGTTGAAAAAGAGGCAAAGAATTTTGATTATACTATCTTAGAAGAAGCTATTAAAAATGCAAAAATTAAAAATATTGATGAAGTATTAGATGATGTTTGCGAAGTTGGAACTTTAGAAGTTGTAAATAGTGTTGGTGAAAATGAAATAGTAGTTGATATAAGACAAAGTAACGATATATTAAAAGCTTCTTGTGAAGTTTTAAAAATACCATTTTATGATTTAAAAAGAGAGTTTAAAAAATTAGATAGTTCAAAAACTTATCTATTATATTGTGATAAAGGTGTTTTGAGTCAACTTCACGGACAATATTTAAAAGATGAAGGAAAATATACAAATATTAAGGTTTTTAGACCTTAATATTTGTAACTAAATATTGCTAAATCTCAATTTCAAGTCCAATAGGACAGTGGTCACTCCCAAAAATATCATCTAAAATATAAGCATCTTTTACAAAATATTTTAAATCTTCACTTACATAAAAGTAGTCAATTCTCCAGCCAACATTATTCTCTCTTGCATTTGCTCTATAGCTCCACCAAGAGTATTTATCTTTTATATCACCATTTATAAGTCTAAAAGTATCAATATAACCATGAGATAAAAATTTTGTTATCCAATCTCTCTCCATTTTTAAAAAACCACTCGTATTTTCATTTGCTTTTGGACGTGCAATATCAATTTCGGTATGAGCTGTATTAACATCACCACAAACAATGATTGATTTTCCATCTTTTTTTAAATGTTCACAATGATTTAAAAATCTATCGTAAAACTCCATTTTATATTCAAGTCTTTCTTGAGAGCTTTGTCCATTTGGAAAATATACATTAAAAAATGCTATATCTTTGTTTCCTAAATTAAAATGAACTTCATTTATTCGACCCTCATCTAAAACATCTACACTAGGACAAGTGCAATCAAAAGTAGTGCTAATATCTGAAAATAGTGCTGTTCCACTTCTTCCTTTTATTTTTGATTCGCTAGCAGTTTTAAAAGAAAACTTTTTATTAAATATTGTATTTGGTATTTGATCTTTTTGTGATTTTGTCTCTTGAAGTCCAAGAATATGAATATCATGCTCATCAACCCATTTTAAAGCCTCTTTTTTATCAACAGCTCTTACTCCATTTACATTCCAAGAGATAAATTTATATCTTTTTGTCATTATTTTCTAATTTCCTTTATATCTTTTTTTTCATCTTTTATTAAGTTTGATGGCTCTTTTGGTTGAATTGGTGCTGTTGGTTTATTGATACCAATATTTTTAAAATCTTTATTTGATAAACTGTTTTTATCATTTAAAAGATTTTCACTTTTTCCACCGTGCATATCTATTTTTCCACTATAATTTTTATTATAGTTTGAATCTGCAAATAATAAATTTGATAAAAATATAGTAATAATAAGCAATAATTTCATATTTTTTCCTTTTTTTTAATTCAAAGTATAACTATATTTCAATAATAAAGGGTTTATTTGGTATTTTACAAAATCTTTTTATTGGAAAAATATATATGTCAGAATTTATTGCTATTTTAACTTCAACAGAGATTATTTTAGGAGTTATTACTTTTTTAACTTCAGTTATTGCAGCTGTTGTAGGAATTGGTGGAGGAATGATGCTAATAGCGATTTTACCATCATTCTTACCTTTAAATGCCCTTATTCCAGTTCATGGACTTACTCAAGTAAGTAGCAATATAAGCCGTGCTTTTTTTGGTTACAAAGATATTCAATATGAAGTAATACCAAAGTTTTTAATAGGTTCAGTTTTAGGAATAGGTTTATTTGCAGGAGTTTTGAGTTTTATTTCTTTGGAATATGTTCCACTTTTTATTGGAGTTTATATTTTGCTTTCACTTTGGAGTGAAAAATTTAATGAAAAGATTAAAAGATATGAAAATTACTATTTAGCAGGTTTTTTTCAAACAGGACTTTCTATGGTTGTTGGAGCAACTGGACCACTTACTATGACTCTTTTGTTTAAAGATTATGAAGATAAAGATAAAGTTGTAGCAACTGGAGCTGCTTTGATGAGTATAACTCATTTACTAAAAGTTGTTGTTTTTATCTATTTTGGTTTTGTATTTTTTGACTTTATTTGGATTATTGTTGCTATGATTTTTGGAGCTGTTTTTGGAAGTTTTGTTGGAACAAAAGCAAGAAATCTAATAGATGGTAAAAAATTTACAATTATTCTAAAAACACTACTTACAATTTTAGCTATAAAACTTATTGTAGATATTATAATAAAGGTAATTTAGGAGTTTATTTTTTTAAACTTCTATTCATTAAAAAAATTATCGCTATAATGCAACAAAAATTTAGGAATATATATGTCTGAACTTATTGATTGTCCAAGCTGCAATAATAAAATTTTATCAAGAATGGGTACAATTTGCCCAAATTGTAGTTATACAGTTGGTTATTTTAATGGAGAGAAAAGAAGAAAAGGATATGGAAAACTTTTTGCACTTACAATATTTGCACCATTTTTCTCATTTTTTACACTAGTTTTTGCTCAAATTAATTTTTATAGTTTTATTTTAGCCGTTATTTTGGCAATTTTTTTAGCAATTAAATCTTGTCCTATAAATTTTAAGACTGTTTTTGCTACAAATTTTGAAAAGTTATTTTTTTGGAATATTTGGATTTTATCAAATATTTTTTTAAGTGTTATTATTTTTAATATTATTTCAAAAAGCATATAAGAAAAAATCTATTTTTTAGATTTTTTCTTATTTTTCCACTCTTTTTCAAACTTTTGTCGTTTTGTAAAAGATAGATTTTCTATAAAAACATGCCCATCTAAATGTTCCATTTCATGTTGCCAAGCAACAGCCAAGAAATCTTCACACTCCATAGTCTGTTTTTCTCCAAATCTATCAAAATACTCTACAACAATATGCTTTGCTCTTGTAATATCTTCATAAAAACCTGGGACACTAAGACAACCTTCTTGATATACTAATTCTCCATCTTTATGAGTAATTTTTGGATTTATTGCTTCAATCAAATCATTTTTATCTTGAATATCTTCTTCATTTATAGGATTTATAATTAAAACATTTAGTGGCACTGCTATTTGAATGGCTGCTAGACCTACTCCAGAAGCCTCTATCATAGTTTCATACATATCATCCAAAAGAGTGTGAAGTTCGCTATTAAACTCCTCAACATCTTTTGATTTTGTTCGAAGTAATTTGTTTGGATATGTAATAATCTCTCTAATCATAGTTCTTCTTATTTATGCTTTTCAATAACTTCGTCTATAAGACCATATTTACAAGCTTCAGCTGCACTCATAAAGTTATCTCTATCAGTATCTTTTTCAATAGTTTTTACATCTTGTCCAGTTTGAGATGCCAAAATACTATTTAAAGTATCTTTTAATCTTTGAATCTCTTTTGCTTGAATTTGAATATCTGTTGCTTGACCTCTAGCACCTCCTAAAGGTTGATGAATCATAATTCTAGAGTTTGGAAGAGAGTATCTCTTTCCTTTTGTACCTGAACTAAGTAAAAAAGCACCCATAGAAGCAGCTTGACCAATACAGATAGTACAAACATCTGGTTTTATATAGTTCATAGTATCAAAAATAGACATTCCAGAAGTTACAACTCCACCTGGAGAGTTTATATATAAATAAATATCTTTTTCAGGATCTTCAGCTTCTAAAAATAGAAGTTGAGCCACCACAGTTGAAGCAACTGCATCGTTGATTTCACCACTTAACATGATAATTCTATCTTTTAAAAGTCTTGAATAAATATCGTAACTTCTCTCTCCTCGACCTGTTTTTTCAACTACATATGGTATATAACTCATTTTCTATCCTAAAATTATTTTTCTAATTTCTCATCAAAAAGTTTAGAGATAACTTTCTCTTCAATAATTGACATTTTAATTGCAGGTAAATATCCAGCTTCTTGGTATTGCTTAATAACATTTTGCGGATTTTGACCCATTTGAAGTGCTTCAAAATATAGAAGTTGAGTAACTTCTTGGTCATTAACTTCAATACTCTCAGCTTTTGCTAAAGCATCAATGATAAATGTAGCTTTTACAGAGTTTGTAGCATCTGCTTTTAACTCTTCTTTAATCTCTTCTATTTTAGAAGGATTCTCTTTTAGCTCATTTATCTCAGCTTCGCTCATAGATCTTATTTTACCATTTAATGCAAAGTTTATCTCTTGCTCAACTACAGTTTTAGGTAAAGCAAAATTAATTTTTTCAACTAAAGTATCCAAAAATGCTGGTTTTAATTCTTCTCTATAATAAGTTGCTTTTTCAGCTGCTAACATTTGCTCTTTTATTTTTTCTCTTAAAGTATCAATAGTTACATCTTTTTCATTTGGAAGCATTTGTTTTGCAAATTCATCATCTAATTCACCAGCTTTTCTCTCTTGAATTTCATGTAAAGTTACTTTAAATACAGCATCTTTTCCAGCTAAATCTTTTGCTTGATAATCTTTTGGGAATTGAACAGTAATATCTTTTTGCTCTTCATATTTCATACCAATAACTTGCTCTTCAAATCCTGGAATAAATGAACCTGAACCTATTTGAAGTGGGTATTTTTCAGCTTTTCCACCTTCAAATGCTACACCATCAACAAAACCTTCAAAATCGATCACAGCAAAATCACCCTCTTTTGCAGCTCTTTTTCTAGTAATTTTTTCTAATGGTGCTGATTGACTTGCAATCTCAGTAAGTCTAGCATCGATTTTTTCAATTCCAACATCAATAGCTTTTACTTTTGGAACTAAAGATTTATAATCACCTAGATTAATTTGTGGTTTACAAGCTACTGAAATTTCTAACTCAACACTTCCATTATCTTTTTTTTCAAATTTAGAGATACTAGGCTCTCCTATTAAATCTTCATTTTTAACATCAAGTTGTTTTAAACCTTCATCTAAAACTTTTCTAATAGCCTCACCTTGCGCATCTTCAATTAATTTATCTGCATATCTTTGTTTTACAACCGCAACAGGAACTTTTCCTTTTCTAAATCCTTGAACATTCATAGTTTTTGCAGCTTGAGCAGCTACTTTATCTAAGTTTTTTTCTATTAACTCTTTTGAAATTGTTGCTTTAATCTCAACATTTGCTTCATCAACTCTATTTGCTTTAAATTCCATCAAATTTACTCCGAATTTTAATTTTAGCAAATATTTTATCTAATTTTTAATAAGGATTTTCTTTAAGTAAGTATTTTGTTTTAAAACAAAAGATTAATAATCTTTTGTTTTTCTCATTTGAAGTAACTCTCTTTGAACAGAGATATTTATATCTTCATTTGCATCAAAATTTAATGAGTAGTTTCTACCATCATAATCAACAGAATTTAAGATTATTTTCAAAGCTTCAAAACGAGCAAGCTGTTTATCATCGCTTCTTATTATATGCCAAGGTGCACTTCTAGAAGTTGTACGTCTAAGCATCTCATATTTTTTCTCACTAAACTCATCCCATAAATCCTGAGCTTGCATATCAACTTCAGAAAATTTCCACTGTCTAAGCGGATCTTGTATTCTTCTATCAAATCTTCTTTTTTGCTCCTCTTTTGAAACAGAAAAATATAATTTAATTAAAATCATACCTTGTCGTACTAAGTCCTGCTCAAAATTTACAATATCTTCCATAAAAATTTCATGCTCTTCAGGTGTACAAAATCCAAAAATTGGCTCAACCATAGCACGGTTGTACCAAGATCTATCAAATAAAACCACCTCTCCACCTGTTGGAAAATGTTCAATATATCTTTGTAAAAACCACTGATTTCTTTGTGTTTCAGTAGGTTTACCAAGAGCTACAACTCTATAATGTTTGTTATTCATATATCTTGTAATTCTTCTAATAGCTCCACCTTTTCCAGAAGCATCTCTTCCTTCAAAGATAATAATCATTCTTTTATTCTCTTTTTCTAACCAATCTTGAAGTTTTATTAGTTCAATCTGATATGGTTTTAAAGATTGCAAATCATATATCTTTTGAATACCTTCGATTAAATCTTCATTTTTGAGTTTTTTATAATCACCTAAAATAGATTTTAGATAACTATTTTCTTCTTTTAATTTTTTTAGCTCATCATTATTTGTGTTGTTACTTTTTGATACTGATTTTGCAACTGATTTTTTATTATCCTTAATTTCAACTTCTTCTGAGTTTTTAAAGATAGAAGCTTTAAATTTTTCAATTAAATTAATCGCTGTTGCTAATGTTATTTTATCTCTCTTTTCATAACCCAAAACTTTAACATATCTTTTTTTGTCATATTGAAATCTTGCAATATATTTTTTACCAAAAATTGGATGTTCATCTTTTGAAATATAAAGACCACTATGAGTTGTTATGTCAAAGTCATTTAAATTCATTTATCTCTCCCGTTTTCTCTTTTTTCTTTCATCTTTTCTATTTCAACAGCACCGTTAATTACTATCTCTCTGTCGATTTTTGTTATTTGTTCATCTTTTGTTTTTTTACTATAATCAATTGTGCTTAATATATGTCTAATACAATTTAATCTAGCACTTTTTTTATTATCACTTTTTATAACAGTCCAAGGTGAAATTGGTGTGTGTGTTGACATTAACATTTTATATTTTGCATCTGTATATTTATCCCACAATTTTTGAGCTTCTTCATCTATTGGTGATAATTTATACTCTTTTAAAGGGTCTATTTTTCTTTTTTTAAATCTTTTTTCTTGCTCTTTTTTAGATACAGAAAAATAATATTTAAGTACTACAATTCCTGATTCAACAAGCATTTTTTCAAAATCAGGAACATCTGTTAAAAATTGTTTATACTCTTCTTTTGTACAAAATCCCATTACAGGCTCAACTCCTGCTCTATTGTACCAACTTCTATCAAATAGCACTATCTCACCAGCACTTGGAAGATGTTGTATGTATCTTTGAAAATACCATTGAGTTTTTTCTACATCACTTGGTTTTACTAAAGCTACAACTCTAGCTCCTCTTGGGTTTAAGTGTTCTGTTATTCTTTTTATAGTTCCGCCTTTACCAGCTGCATCTCTTCCTTCAAATATTAATAATACTTTTAAACCTTTTTCTTTAACATAATTTTGTAATTTTATAAGCTCAATTTGAAGTAATGAAAGTTTTCTTTGATACTCTAAAGTATCTTTTTTGACCCATATTTGAACTTTTGTTTTACCATTTTTAACTTTTTCTTCTAACTCTTTTCTAGGTCTAGTTTTATCTAAACCATGAGCTATATCTTCTTCTGTATCAATAACTGCACCCTCTTCAAATGCATTTCTTATTAAACTTCTATCTCTCCCCATATTTTCTCCTAGATAATTTTTTTATCAAGATAATCTTGATTTGTAATCATTATAACAAAAGTTTTTTATAACTTTATAAGAGTTGTCCTTATTTTTTATAATAATTGATGGTAACTTTATACCGTTAAACGTTGTAGTTTTAACCATAGTATAATGAATCATATCTTCTAAAATGATTCTATCCCCTACTTTTAAAGGTTCATCAAAAGAGTAATCTCCAATAATATCTCCAGCCAAACAAGTATTTCCACCTAATCTATATGTATATTTTTTCTCAAATGCTACTGCACTATTTCTAATCATTGCACG
>Ga0265294_10005177_pt1 | contig 15980 bp, 14 predicted proteins | sample MunlanPumphouse3_FD_192504 | JGI IMG/M metagenome (GOLD analysis project Ga0265294, IMG submission 192504) | Groundwater microbial communities from a municipal landfill in Southern Ontario, Canada - Pumphouse #3 | ecosystem: Environmental > Aquatic > Deep subsurface > Groundwater | place...
ATTGTCCAACGTGCTGACGAAGTTGGTTCCTCTATCTATCGACTTACGTGCTTCATCAATAAGGCTAATTATCCTCACAACGCTCTGGTCTGAGTATGCACTAGATATTATGGACAATTTATGTGCATAAGAGTCATCGGTCAATATCAATAGACTCCTATCAATTCTGCTCAACATACTCTCCCTCAATACTGCCTGCATAAGGGACAACAGTTGATTATATTTATTCTCATATCTCATTAATTTAGACAAGTATTCTAGCGACATGCTCGAAGAGGTCATATTGGCGAACATATCGAGCACAATTAGAGCCATTTCATAACCGTCTTGATTGTGCATAACTATCTCTGCCTTGTTGATATTGCCACCAGAGAGTAGCCCTGCCACTTGACTGCGAGCAGGCTGATAACCATTATCTATCAGATATTCAACTACAGATGGAATGGAGAGTCTGTCCAGTCGAATTGCACTTGCCCTAGACCTAACAGTGTCCAATAATTCGCCTGCGTTGGTAACGGCTATAAAAATGTACACGTTAGCAGGTGGCTCCTCTAATGATTTAAGCAGTTTATGCTGCCAATCAATGGTCATTGACGGCACTGTGGCATTGACAAGAAAAACTTTATTAGCAGATATCACTGGACACATTATACTTTCGTTAATAAGTGAATTGACGTCATCCACCGATATTGGACTGTCATCATTCTTAGGATACGAGAGACAATCTACATGTATACCTTTGGTAGCGTTCATGCAGTCCACACAGTGCATACATCCACCTTGAGAACACAGCGCAAAGCAGGATAGTATTCTAAGCGTCTGTGGTAATAGCGACTGCTCTCCCTCTATAATGTATGCGTGATGCGCGTGCCCGTTGGCAAAGTCTGCCTGTACCTGTTTGATAGATTCCATTGACAGTAGTAGTCTAATCGAATCCATTACAGGATACCCCTATCCTTACATTGAGCTATAATCTGCTCATGCACCTGTTCTATGGTGCCGCTGGCGTCTATAATGATGAATCTATCCGGTTCGTTAGCAATCAGCAACTGGTATCCCTCATACACTCTCTCGTGAAACCGTAAATCCTGAGTTTCTAGTCTGTCGTGTATATCTGCGCCACCTTTTCGGTCGAATGCTTTTCTGGGTGAAAGGTCCAAAAAAATAGTATACTGTGGCATATACTCACCTATTGCCAGTTGATTAAGGCGCTTAACTCTGTCTAGTCCCAGTCCTCTAGCAATGCCTTGATATGCGTAGGATGAATCAACGAATCTGTCACAAATAACTTTTTTGCCACTATTAAGTGCAGGAATAATTATCTCCTCAAGGTGTTGCACACGGCTAGAGGCATACAGAAATGCCTCGCACATATCACATATCTCTACATTGTCTGCGTCCAGTATTATATCTCGTATTTTCTCTGCCACACGGCTACCACCTGGTTCACGAGTAAACAATACTGGAATACCATTGTCGGCGCAGTACTGCTTGAGAATGTCTATCTGCGTGGATTTACCTACACCCTCACACCCTTCGATTGTAATAAAATCCTTCATTTAACTACCTCTATGGCACCGTTGACAAGATTGACGGTTGGCTTGCCCTTCATCTCATCTAGGCGGTGTTGAGTAATAACCTGTCCAGCCAGAATCAATGGTATACAGGGTGGAGCTATACCAACATTGTCTGCGCATATTCTGCCTACAGATTCATTAAATGGTACCAACTCCGTCTCGCCCAGCAAGTTATCCACGACCTCAATGTCGCCTACGTGGGGCAAGGTTATTATGGGCAAAATAGCATCATGGTCGCACTTGCTCTCGATATCCCTTATGGCACTTTCAAGTGCAATAAAATCTTGTTCGGTATTATTGACAGAGAGTAGCATAATGACATAATGTGGCGAAAAAACATCGCAGAATATATTGCGCTTTTCGAGCTCCATGTAGACTGCTTCGCCAGTCATATTGAGGCTAGTTGTATCAATAACTAAGCGTGTAAAGTCGTCATTTGGCTTGAAACGGACGACATTCTCCAGTCGGCTCTTCAATCGACTGACGCTTTGCGATAACTGAGTGTAACCATCTGGCCTCTCATATGCATCTACTACTGCTCTCTCTATACTAGACAGCATAATGTAGTTAGGGCTGGTTGATGTCAGTCTACCCACTGTGTAGTTGGCTAGGTCGAACAGTCTATCATTGTTGCCCAACATTAATGCGGTTTGGGTCAGGGAGGTTAGGTCCTTGTGAACCGACACAACGCACAGGTCACAGTACGGCGTGACGCTCTCGGGTAGTAGTGGTGAGAACATATGGTGTCCCCCATGCGCCGAGTCACACATCAGTACTAGATTGGCTTGTTTACAATATTTACTAATAGCGACGATATCACAACAATCACCCATATAGTTAGGACTGGTCAATAGTACAGTACCAATAGAAGGATTAGCACGAACTGCCTTATCAATCTGTTCAACGGTAATGGCTTTGCCCAATAACGACTGTTGAATGTTGTTGAGAACATAGGCCCTCTTATCAAATAGCCTTAATGCATTGTACGCACTTATATGACTGTTGCGTTGCATTAATATGTCGCCGACAGCAACGGCTACCATACCCATTATACCTATGGTTGAACCGTTGACTAGGTATCGACAGCGCTTGCTACCATATACTGTAGCAGTCTGTTGTTGAGCGCTTTCGATACAAGTGTTAGGATATAACAGGTTACCACTACAAGGTAACTCGGTAATATCAAATCTACCATCAAGGGTGAGCTTGCCCTTATTGCCCGGCATATGCAGTCTAACTGGATTGCTCTGGGCGTAATAACTCAACATAATTTCTAATAATTTTTTCATGAACATATTCTAGCATAAAGTATATTTTTTTTATAGCGTTTTTGACTACTTTTATGATACAATTAATGCATGAAAAAAGCGCTAATAATTATCAATGCTTTTGCCTGTGGCGAGGGTCAAACCAACAAGATATCTAGGCTGACGGAGGAGTTCGGCGTGTTGGGCGTTACGATGGATGTCAGGAGTAACGTAGATACTGTTTGCATATCTAACAATGAGATTGTGACTAACTTTCGCGGATATGATTTTGTCATATATCTAGATAAAGATAAGCATATAGCAGAGATGATAGAGAGGGCTGGATACACAGTATTCAACAGTAGTCAGAGTCTTATCCTGAGTGATGACAAAATGTGCACCTATATCACGCTTGCAAACAACGGTATTAATATACCCAAAACTATCATATCCCCACTCAACTATTCAGTAGAATACGACTGTCAACCTTTTCTTGACTATGTGTGCAGTCAACTGAGTTTTCCCATTATTGTTAAACAATGTTTCGGCTCACTGGGCGCACAAGTGTGGTTAATAAACGACAGACAACAGTTGGAGAGTAAATATCACCTGCTGAGAGGATTACCTCATATCTATCAACAATTCATAAGTACCAGCAAGGGCAGAGATACTAGGGTTATACTGGTTAATAAAAAAGTTGTTGCATATATGCAACGCTATAATGCTAACGATTTTCGCAGTAATATTGAGACGGGTGGACAGGGCAGTGTATGCGAGTTACCTGACAGTTATAGAGCTATGGCCGAAAAATGTGCCACTATTCTCAATATGGATTACTGTGGCATAGATATACTCAGTGGAGAGAATGGTCGGCCTGTGCTGTGCGAAGTTAATGGCAACGCATTCTTCAAGGGTATAGAGTCGGTAACCGGTATCAATGTAGCGTCAATCTATGCAAGACACATATACGATACCATATATGGTAAGGATAACAATAGTAAGTGTGCTAGCAATAACGATAACAAGTAACGTAGCTCAATGCACATGTTGTGGATGTAACAGTACTCAAGGCACAATATCAAAATAACAACATAATACAACAGAATATTAAGGCAGACAATGGTCAAGGCAATAATAATTAACATAGATTATCGACTATGTACGCTCATTTACGATTAATACGTAGTGCCTTGACTTATATTAGATACATTATCATATTGACCTGTGTGCATTAAACATTATTCAACTCTTGATAACAAGCAACCACCTGTCACCATTATGCAAGTGGTACACGCTATCCTAACATAGTTAGTTACACTTGCACTTGAATTAACGGACCGCTGAATAACTCACCCACTTAGACCTGTCAATCTGTAGCTAATATCACTGTGAGCATGTATTGAATAGCACATAATTATAGATAAGAAGTGAGGAGCAGTATAACTGCTCCTCGTCCATTATCTACCATTAGTATTGATATATCTAATTATAGGTCTACCCTATCAGTTATGCACCCATTATTAAGCAGTGTAGTTATTAATAATTAACAGACCTTCTAATTATGTTGAACACACAAGTACATACCTAGTATAACCTATATTATGTATGTGTCTTATTTTTCTGGTTTTTCCAGTTCTTCCTCCTTATTCCTGAATCCCAGTCCAACCACTTCCTTAACATTGAGTACATATGCGAATGCGTTAGGGTCGATAGTGCGAATCAGTTTACGACTAGCAACAAGTTGGCGTTTGAATACAACACAGACCACCATTGATTTATCGGTATTACTGTACATACCCTTCACCTTAACATTAGTTACTCCGTGTTTCAACTCAGTCATCAACGCATTACATATTTGGTCCGGTTTATCTGTCACTATCTCCAACAGAATTGCCGAAGAATAACCCTTATACATTATCTCTGCGATAATTTCGCTTGCAACAAGGGCAACTACGGAGTATACCATTACATCAAATGAGAGTAGAATTATGGCACCTAGAGCGGAAATAACTATATCCATATATAATATGGTGCGCATAACCACTGCGCTACTGTTCTTCCTCCTGAACAAGACAGCCAACACATCTGATCCACCAGTTGAGCCGTGTACGCTCAACATCATAGGTAGCGCCATTCCGCTCATCACGCCACCCACAATAGCGAATAGAACTCCATTCTCATTGTTATTAGTTCCTAGTAGTTGTGCAACGTCAAAAAACTTAATAAGCCACATTACTAGCGCTGTTGCCAGTACGTTGACCATTGTTCTTACCGTCCATTTTTTACCTATCTTCAACCTCGCTATAATAAGTAAGGGTATATTAATAACGATAAGGAAATAACATGCCCATAAGAAAGGTATTTTGTCGCTAAAATATACTTCGATAATACTGGCAATACCCAGTGCTCCGCCCAGTATATAGGCATTAGGTATAAGGAACAACTGGACGCCCACCCCACGCAATAGTGCAGAGAGCAGTGTATATATTAAAGATTTTGGTCTAAATGTTCTTTCCGTGTTCATTTGGTATACCTCATATTAAAGTCAGGTCTGGATACTACGTAGTCTATGTCTGTGGTGAATGCGAAACAATCTGCATCGGTGTCTTGGAGTAATTTCTTAATCATGGGCGCCTGTCTAAACTGCACTACCGCTACCAGCATATAGTAATCTGTCTGTTGTCCGTTGCCACCATATGTCTCTATGGAGGACACTCCTCGGTTAAGATACTGCATCAACTGTTGAGATACTTCGATGGGCTTACGTGTAATTATGCTAAACTTGACAATGGGATCGAATCCACTCATCAGTCTGTCAAGAGCGAAGGAGCACACATAACTATATATCAACGAATAGACCACAATCCATAAGTCATACCCCTCAGCCTGTGTAAAGAATCCACCGGCAGTCATAATGAACAAGTTGCAGATGATTAACACTTTACCCTCTTGCACTTCGGGATTCTTTTTCATAATTAAGCGTGCTACTATCTCCGTTCCGCCGGAACTGCCCCCACCGACATAGCAGAACACTAACGAAATACCACCAATAACACCTCCGAACACGACAGATACCAGCATTTCCCCTTGGAATACCGGCAGTTTTACCAGTTCTATTAAAGACAAGAATACTGATGTCAGCACAGTTACAACAATAGTTTTTATGGCAAAGTCCCGTGACAAAAAAATGCAGGATAGCACCAGTAATGGGATATTAAGCAGTATTAGACCATATTGAGCATGCAAACCAATGGAGTACTGTAGAATGGACGCTATACCACTTGCGCCACCGGGCACTATATAGTTGGGTAACACAAAAATATACATTGCCAGCGCACCCAAGAATGCACCAATAATGAGCATTAAATAATTACGTATTAACAGTTTTACATTGATTCTTTTCATAGGACAACTTATGTTAGCAAATGCGATACCAAATGTCAACGGTTTTTGGACAGAATTAATCTACTGATTATGTATATTATTAAGTGCATGCAGAGATGAGATAAGAGTATGTCGCAGTAGGTATTAATATTTGGCAGTCAATAGGTTATTTGACAGATTATGGTGGTATAATGGTATGGCTAGCGTGATACATAGCAAAAAAAATAATGCAAAAGTGGTTAGAATATTCAGGGTTGTCCACCCTTTTTGAACAAAATAGGAGATAAAAAGATGACTGACACCTTAATCCCGACCATTTTTGACCATATGAGTGCAGGCAACTGGGACATCGCATGTATAGCAACAATATGTTGTCTGCTGACGGCCATTATCAAAAAATTGTTTGTTAACAAGACAGTGATTGACTTGTCGCACAGATTGGACCCATGCGTATTTATCCCTTTCGTTGTGGCAGTAATACTCAGTATAGTGTACGGCGAACTGTATAACAAGGGTGGTGCATTGATTGAGTACGTGCAAAGAGGAATGTATTCTGGCGCACTATCCACTGCAATGTACAAGTTCTGGAGCAGTATTGATGGCAAGAGCCTTAAACAGTTACTCAAGGATGATTTGTTCAAGGTTTTTTACGACTGTCTGTTAGATTTAACAGACATTAAGGAGAAACTGCTCAACAATCAGTTGACACTCGATACGTTGGTTGGACAAGTTCAAACTCTGGTAGTCAACTGTAAGGGCATTTTTGCTAACAATCAAGACCGAGAGGAGCGCATACAGGCGCTTAGAATGTTAATGAACGGAATATTCGATGAAGATGATATAGAGCAAGTGATGCCGACTCTGTATATTACACTGGATAAACTGCTTACTAGCACTAATAATGGCAGTAAATGACACTTGTACATAAATTAAGACCGTGCATAGATAATATGTGATACTTAATACGTTTACTACAGTGGTCAACATCAAGAAAAGAGCCTAGCGTACATAGGTGCGCTAGGCGATTAACTCATTATTATTGTAACAATTCGATATCTCGTCATTAGTATAAAAGGGTCTAAAGCAAATCTTAATTACTAGACAACTGTTGATAACTAATTAATACTCAAGAAAAAAAACTACTATTCGCTAATTCTTAATACACACAATGTATCGCATCGGTATTATATCGAATCTATGTACTAGACAATGTTGCGAATCATGAGTAGCCATTACCAAAGGAAACATTCATAAATGTACCTTATAATATACAGGCCAATATGATACTACCGTACCCATGTGAACCAATCCGTCAGTACATCAATATATTTAATGGCAACTAACACAACCACTAAATACAGCAGTTGTATGAATAGATAAATGGTTGCCGACACGGTCAATACGCGGTTAGCTGTGCGAGTAGACAGTATTTTGGTATATCCACCAAAGAATGCCAAAAAACTGGCGAGAAAAGCAGATATACATCCAGTTAACTGCATGGTTACTGCGTCTGTCTTGCCGAACACACTAATTGACGGTATATATGGTGCCAGTAATATGCAGTATAGGTTGAATAGCACCAGTAGTATTAGTATAATAAAGAATATCACTCGTTTCATATATCCTCTCCTTCAGTCTGCGTGTTGCTCTTAATCAGTAAACTATAAATAGTATTCTTGGGTACGCCTCTATCCTTTGCAACCTGTTTAATTGCCTGATTCCTATCGTATCCACAATTAATATAGTGATTGTAATGTTGCTCGACAGAGAGAGAACATAGTTGATTGTCTGCAACGCAACTACCAACGACGATTACAAACTCACCTTTACAGGTATCTATATCTATATCTCCCAGTGTGCCGAATATCCTCTGCTCATATAATTTACTGATTTCCCTTGCTACCATACATTTCCTGTTACCCAGCGCTTGATGTAGATAGCGCAAGTCCTCTATAACGTCGTGTACGGCAGAATAAAAAATCAAGGTATTATTAATATTAACGCCATCTAACAACCGTTGCCTGTCAATATTCTTATCAGGAAGGAAACCAATGAATGTAAATGGAGTGCTAAATCCCGACATTACGAATGCGTTGACAAATGCGGACGCACCAGACACGACGGTATACTCAATTTGAGCGTCAATGAGTGCATTGACAAGTATATTGCCCGGATCACTAATGGCGGGCATACCAGCGTCTGTAATTACTGCTATAGTCTTATTGTCGGACAACTCGTCGAATATGCCAGAACAAGCATTCTTCTCGTTAAACTTATGATAGCCTTTGAGTGGTTTATGAATGTCGTATCTTGCAAGCAAGGGTGCAGAGTGTCGTGTGTCCTCACAATAAATGACATCTACGCTATTGAGCACTTGTACTGCCCTGTACGTTATCTCGGCACTGTTGCCTATGGGTGTTGCTACGATATATACTTGAATCATTATTGAACCGTGCCTCACTATATGCGCGTATATGCTGACATTATGGCGCATATATAGTAGTCGTTATGTCATATGCCCCGATTAATTAATATTGACGCTTGCTATGCCAACAAGAATAATATGCGCAACAACTAATATCACATTCTTGTTACTGACTATCTAGTGATAATATTAACTTAACCACTCAATAGTATTGCTATAACGGTAGACTGATATTACGAGTGATATAGTTATATATTGACTAATAAATTGGATTAACATTAAGTAAAGAACATACACAGTAAGCATTATTGAGAATGCTAGTTGCTTTACTGCTAGTTAAGTACCTATACTTAATATTTGCCCTTGCAGTAGGCTACAAGGGCAAATGTGTAACTATTATTAGGGTATATGTAAGCTTATTCCGCTTGACTCTTATCTGTAGCCTCGACCTCTACCGGCTGTACTTCATGCACGGGCTGAATATCCTGTGGCAACTGCACTTGTTGACTAGGTTGCGGCTCGGGTTGCACTGCGGATTCAGCAGGTTGCTCAGTAACAGGTACCAGTGCTACTCCGTCAATGGGTTTACTCTTGCTCTTCTTGGAAGCCTTAGATTTCTTAACCTTCTCTTTCTTGACTCTAACAACTGTTTGTTTGCTTTTTTGCTCAACATTAAGCACCTGACCATCTGCATATCTGGTAACAACCATTTTGCCTATTTTAACAGTCTCCTGCTCCTTGGGTGGCAAATGGTCATCCTTAACCGATATATAATCTGCACTTAATAACTCAACCTTATCATTATGTCTGCTAATGAGTGGCATGGTAATAATCAAAGCTATTGCTGTTAGACAGAACGCAATAAACACAGCCAGTAGAATGCCACCGGGTTCAGTAAATACGAGGGATAGTATAAATCCTAACAGTGCGCCTGTAGCCACCGTACACAGGAATGCCAAGACTCCACTCTGTTTACGCATTATACGATCATCATAGTAGACTTCGCCATTCTCTTCCCTGTCTTCTGGCTTGTTATCGACTGCTTGTGCTTCTTTAACATTATTAGACTCGTCAACATGCTCCTCTTGTGCTGACTCGACCTTGTTGTCCTCAACACCTATTGCAGTTGGTTGTGATTGGACTGGGTATGGTTGATACCTAATCTCGTTATTGATTATCTTCTCTCTCTCGATAGTCTTGGGCATATTCTTGATTCTATCGATGAATCTCTGGTTGGCTCTATCCTTATCAGTCTCAGTCAATGTATCTGGGAATTGAGTCTCCTTATAGATAAGTGCCTTCTGTTTATGTAATTTGAGCGCTGTTTGGTCCAACTTGTTCTGATAGTCATCTCTTATCGTGTTGACACGAACATTGGTGTACTCCTCGAACAAGGCACGCCTTACATTGGCAGGTATAGAAATGTTATTGATAGTAACGTACGTTAAACTCATGCCCATAGATACAAAATCAATTTCCTTCTTGATGTGCTCGGTGATAACCTTATAGTGCAACGGCAGTTTAAAATAACTTACTTTTTTGGATAGTACATATTCTGCGATGATATTGTCAATTCTAGCCTTGATTATTCTGTCAAAGGCTTCTTTAACGTGGCGTATATCAATATCGCCCAGCGCAATATCCATGTTGTCTAGGAATGCGACATAGTCCTCTATCTTGAGTTTAACCTCAAAATTACTATAATATTCTGCAGGTGCGCCCAAATCGGCATCAAATCCGTCAAATACAGACTCGCACACGAATCTCAAACAGATACTGCCATTAAACGATTGACTGAATATGGGTATCCATTCTTTTTTGGGTTCGGGCTTCTGCTCGTATCTAATGCACTTACTCTCACAATTGTCTAGCTCGTCTACTTGGACAGCCTTCTCTTGCTCTTTACTGACCTCTTGCTCCCACATAGTCTTCTCTTGTGCTTCGCTCTCCTGAAGTTTAGCAACAAGATATGCCTCTAGCACTCTGTTGGTCAGTAATCTGTAGGGTACGATATCAATAAATGAAGTCTGAAAAGCAACTGCACCAGCCAACTTGTCAGTATGTACAGAATTATTCTCGTCCAGTTGGGCGAACAGTTGATTATCTCTGGTCAATTCTGCATTGAACTGCCTGTATGGAAGAGCAAGTATGTTAGTCTTCTTTAAATACATTGTTACTTATCCCCCTTTTTAGCGCCATAGTCAAGACTAAATGGGCAACTCTCTACTCCTTCCTCTATATTACTGTGGCAAGCACAGGAATGTCCATCCTCATCCTCTTCAACACATACCTCTGGTGCGCGATATACTGTGGTATTATTGATGTTGGTAGGTGCGATAGGACTGATTGGGATAGGTCTGGGCTCCTCCTCGTACTTGGTCTCTGCATACAGTTTAGCACGGTCCTCTACTCTCTCTTGTTCCCTGTCCTTCTCTGCCTCGGTCAATCCTGCGAATCCGTATTCCTTATATATCCTTGCCTTCTGCTCATATGAGGATAGTGCGAGCATATCCCTGTTGTTATTATATGTATCTCTTATGTTGAGTCTCTGAATATCTGCATACTCCTTATCTAGTATATCCTTGAGCGCCTCTGTGGTGGAAACGCTTGTGATATAGAAGGAACGCACTTCGATGCCTACTGCATCATATATGGCATTAAGCGTTCTCTGTAGGTTGAGAGATGCATCTTTAATAAACAGGGCTGTATTGAAGATATTAATCTCTTCGGGCTTCATTAGGTTAGCCAACTCCGTCTTAATCTCCATATACACAACAGGCTTGTATGCTGCGAGCAAATCACTGCCTGTGAGTTCTGATGCGTTGGCAAAACTCTCTATGACTTTCTCAGTATCCTTGACTGCGAAGGAAATCATGCCTTCTACGCATACCTCGATGGGCATATTGAGATAGGAGTCGAATAGATATAGACCTAGATTATCTTCCTTGAACGTCTCCGTGGTTGCGATGGCCTTGTTAACAAAGTATACCCACGCGTAGTCATCACTCTGTGCTAGATTATAGACGCCTGGCTGATATATTTCCCTTATGTTGCCGGCAATAAATAATGCCTCGTAGCCGAAAGGAACGACTAGTCTACTGTTCTTCTTGATGCCATCGAGCGTACGTACCCCCACAAGCATTGCTCCCTTTGGCTCAATAATCTGTTTCTTAAACATAAAAACCTCCTGTTTATATAAAAGTTTATTTATCAATTAGAACACCAACAACAGCAATACCTTTTGGTATGCTATCTGGCGTGGTGTCGGTTACTACGTATAATAAGATTACTAATTGCCCCATTACCAGTAGTACATTATTTTTTTATATGTTATCACACATCCGTTTTTTAGTCAATAGTCTTTTGTAAAACTAACACAAAAAAGCATAAAAACTTAAGTTCGTAGCTCTTATCAGCCCATATATGTAGACTAGTGTGTTGATTATGTGAAAATCTGTGTTATTTGTGCGAAATATAACACAAGGTCGATTCGCTTCTATGAAAATAAGTGACAATAATCAACTGCTATTACGGCATGTACGAGATAATATGCAGAGCGATTAAGCGCCGATTATCTATCCGCAGGGTATCATATACGAGATTACTCTATGCTGTATAAGCGATTGATTGTTTGCGTGTAATTGCCTTGCTGGTCGAATACAACTATTGGGCTATTCATAACTAAACCCTCTCTGCCACCTTTGACTGCTCTTATTAATATGGTTTTACTTTCCTCACCCTCTCGTGCAATAATGGGTGTCAACTGTTTAACGGCCATGTTATACTTACTACACAGCATTATTATCTCTGCAAGCCTCTGGGTCTGGTGTACTAGGTAGAAAACGCCTTTATCGTGTAATAGTTTACTTGCATTATCTATCACCTGTTCAAGCGTTATAGCCACCTCATGCCGACATATGGCAAGACTGTCATTCTCCTGCATCAGTCCACTACCTATTGCTCTGTACGGTGGGTTACATATAACTATATCAATATTGTTGCCGATTGTGTTGTGAATGCCCTGAATATTGGCGTTGATTATGCTGATTATATCTTGTAACTTGCACAGTTCCACACTACGGGCGCTCATTTGGGCTAGGTCAGGTTGTAACTCCACGGCATGTATTAATCTAGGCTGTTGCTTATGGGCTACGAGGATAGAGATAACAGCGCTTCCGCTGCCTAGTTCGACAACTGTTTTGCCTTTGGCGCCCTGTACGCTATTAGCTAGGAGTACAGCGTCTGTGGTGAATCTGTAGCCGTTTTTCTGCTGAATAATTCTCAATCCATCCAGTTGCAAATCTTCAATTACTTCGTTGTCCAATAGTTCTACTGTATCATTCATTCTGTATCCTCTATAGAGTCATCATAATTCTGTCTAGATGCAAGTCTTCAATTACATCATTGTCCATTAGGTCCAAACTTCAATCACTTCATTATCCATTAGTTCTACTGTAACATTCATTCTATATTCTTGGTCACTGATTAATTATAATCTGTCATCTAACCATAACTACGCATTAAGTATGATAATAGCGTTAATCTACATGTTCTCATTCATAGATAATTCTTATATAGTCGCACTTACAATATACTATATGCTTGGGTAGTATATGCGTAGAGGTATTGCTGAACTATTATTCGAGCACTGGCAACCATGAGTATACTGTGTTCAATCTATACCAACTGACCTTCTTTATTCATCTTAACTTAAGGATAAATGTGCTATACGTATCAGCATTATTGCTGTTGACTCTAACCCAATCACTATTAGTCGGGTGCTAATGCGCTGTTAATTACTTACCAGCTGTACTACTCTTATTGCTTATCACTTGCTGATAATTTAATCTAGGCGAGTTGTCAAAAAGTGTGGGTTATGCTGTCGTAGGCGATACATTAACTAACAATAACTGAATAATTCTAGCTGTACATGCAAGTAGTGTGTGTAACTTCAACCGTTCTTGTGCACAGTGTTCAATCTATACCAACTGACCTTCTTTTTTCATCTTGACTTTGGGCGTAAATGCGCTGTCGTATCGCTCTAATTGTTCTTGATTAATCTCCGTGAAGCACTTCGGTTCATAATACACACCTTGAAGAGCTCCTATCATTTCCTCATTGAACACCTTAATCATAAAGAACGGCGCAGAATCACTGCGCTCCACACACTCATGGTGTATGCCATATGTAGATGCAGGAAGGAAACCAAATCTCGAATAATAGTCGGGTGAACCACATATTACCACTGCGGGATATCCCCTCTTGCGTGCGAAATCTAGAGTGTACTTTACCATAGCACTACCCCAACCGCACCTTTGGTATTGAGGCAATACTGCCAATGGGCCAAAACTCAGCATGGGCATGCTCTTGCCGTTATTCAACTGGAGACTGCCCATAGAATACACTATGCTGGCTATAAGTTGACCGTCCTGTTCCATTACGTAGCATAAGTCCGGAACAAAATTGGGTGTAGAACGTAAGTTATGCAGTATAAAGTGTTCCACACAGCCTGGCCTGTATACATTCCAGAATGCCTCCCTTATGAGCGTTTCGTTCTCTCTATAATCCTTCTCTAATTCCTGTCTAATAGTAATCATATTCTCTCCTTGTTGAACGGTGATTGAATTATTGCTTGCGCAATCTGTGCCGGAGTCTTGTCAACCGTGTCAATCTTAATAGTGTTAAGACTGTCATAATATGGCAATCTACTGATACTCCTTTCCACTATGTCTGCCTTGCGTAGGCCTCGCGCTATATCTCCGTCTAATCTGGTGCGTAATGCTTGTTCGTTGCACATAAGCGAAAAACATTTAACTGAACAGTCGGTCAAGTCCAGTCTACACAGTATGTCATCTATGATAAACTGTTGATGTAATACCCAACTGAACACAATATTGTTATAATGCACGCAATGCAGGAAGTTATTAAGAACATAACAGATATTGTCCACAACCATTGACTTGGTGTCCTCATTAACTATGAATGGATTGGCGTCCCAACACCAGTCGCCCTCTAACAGCACACATTGCATTAACTGCTCCTTAAGTATGCTACATACCGTTGACTTGCCCACTCCCATTGTGCCACCTATTATGTATAGATTCATCTATTACCTCTCAACTATCTAACTATGATACTTCAATTTCAATATAGCACATGTAACGGCAATTATCAAGCAATATAGAACAACCCTCTCATAGCTAACGAGAGGGTTGTTCTATCTATCAAAATAGTTATATGAGCATTAAGCATTATACTTGAAATGTTCTCTAAACGCTTCATCATACCTGTCCATTGCTCGTTGAATAACTTGTCTTGCCACTTCGGCATTCTGCACCTCATCAACAACAGTTGCCTTACCCTCTAACTGTTTATATGTGAGGAAAAAGTGTTTAATTTCATCAAAAACATGCGTCGGCAAATCAGTGATATCCTTATAACAATTATACATTGGGTCAGAGTAGGGTACTGCTATAATCTTCTCGTCCTTTTCGTTGTTGTCAACCATGGTAGTTACACCGATTGGATAACACCTTACCAGAATCAGAGGATCAAGTGGTTCACTGCATATCACAAGTACGTCCAGTGGGTCATCGTCATCTGCATAGGTGCGTGGTATAAGACCATAGTTGGCAGGATAGTGTGTCGAAGTATATAGCACACGGTCCAATCTAATTAAACCTGTCTCTTTGTCTAATTCGTACTTCTTCTTGCTACCTTTTACAATCTCGATTACAGCGATGAAGTCATCAGCCTTAATTCTGTTGCGTGAAATATCGTGCCAAATATTCATTTCTTCTGCCCTCTCCTAAATATTAAATATTGCTTGTTTTGCGTTGACAAAACCCAGTACAAGTGAGGTAAATAACAGCGGTTTCTCGTACATGCTCGCATGTCCCGAGTCCATGATTGCCACATACTGGGCGTTAGCTATGTGTAGAGCCAAATAGTCCTGTTCGACCTTAGGCACAAGGGTGTCTTGCATACATGTAACAATAAGTGTTGGATTGTTAATCTTCTGCAAGTCTGCTTGACAATCGTGCTGTTCTGCGCTGTCCACTAACCTTTTCATTCTAGCCTGAAACTCCTTACTAGAAAAAAGTGGTACTAGCACCTTTTCCCTCTTATTCATCCAAGCACTTTCACGCTGATAGAACCCGCTACTGTATATTACCGGTATTGTGATATTATAGTAGGTCTGTCCGTCTAGTGTCTGTCCTATGTTATTCCAGCCTCTGCCTATATCTCTCAGCCAATTAGACGTCTTGGCTGTGGTGTTGAATAGCAGTAGCCTGTCCACTCTGTCACCATACTTGATAGCGAACTTAAGTAGAACTTCGCCACCGT
>Ga0265294_10005178_pt1 | contig 15978 bp, 11 predicted proteins | sample MunlanPumphouse3_FD_192504 | JGI IMG/M metagenome (GOLD analysis project Ga0265294, IMG submission 192504) | Groundwater microbial communities from a municipal landfill in Southern Ontario, Canada - Pumphouse #3 | ecosystem: Environmental > Aquatic > Deep subsurface > Groundwater | place...
CACTCTGTTTTTTCTGTTCGGAGGCAAGTCGTATGCCATCTTTGCCTTGTTGTTTGGCCTGACATTCTTTATCCAGTACGACAACCAGGCAAAAAAAGGCAGGGACTTCAGGGGAAGGTTTGCCTGGAGACTAATCTTATTACTGGGATTCGGAATAATCAACTCGGCATTTTACCAGGGAGATATTCTTTCTATTTACGCCATCCTGGGCTTTTCCCTCATTCCGGTGGCAAAGCTTGGTAATAAAACCGTTTTTTGGATAGCGCTCCTGTTGATGCTGCAGCCTTACGAATGGATAAATGTGGCCATGGGACTGGCAGATCCCCAAAAAACACTGTCCGATCCAGCCTCATGGGCACTTTTCGGCCGGTGTGCCGAATACATTCCGGGAAATTCTCTGCTGAACACCCTGGCCGGCAACCTGACCAACGGAAAACAGGCTGTTTATCTTTGGAATTGGGAGAACGGACGCATTTTCCAGACCATGTCGCTGTTCATGTTCGGTATGCTTGCGGGACGCACATCTAAATTCAAAGAGAGTCCGGAAAACAAACGATTCTGGAACCGTGTGCTTCTGATAGCTGTACCTTCGTTTATCTTACTATATTTCATTAAAACCGGACTGCCCGGGTGGATAAACAGCCAGGCCATTCTGCGTCCGCTGTCCACCATTCAGACATCGTGGACCAATATGGCCTTTATGCTTATCCTGGTATCGGGTTTTGTGCTGTTTTTCCAACATAAAACCGGAAGCCGCATTCTGAATGTATTCTCTCCCATGGGGCGCATGAGTATGAGCAATTATATCATGCAATCTATTGTTGGAGCCTGTATCTATTACGGATTCGGATTGGGTCTGTATGAATTTACAGGGGCTACCTATAGCCTGATGATAGGCATTGTACTGGCTGTGGCCCAGGGATTCTTCTCCAAATGGTGGATGAGCCGTCACAGGCAGGGACCGCTGGAAACGTTGTGGCACAAAGCTACCTGGGCAGGATCAAAATAACACCTTATAATATGATTCGTGCAATGGCTGCACATGCTAATGCGTCGTCAAGCGCATTGTGGTGATTTCTAAGATCATAACCGCATGCAGCCGCCACTGTAGGCAATCTATGATCCGGTAATTTTTTACGGAAATATTTCAGGGCGGCCCTGTAAGTACAATGGAATTCGTAATCGGGATAATCCATACAATAGGTAAAGAACGCCGCTTTCAAACAGCCTGCATCAAATACGGAATTGTGTGCCACCAGGGGCAAACCTTCTATACCCGGCATGATTTCTTTCCAGACATGAGAAAAGACCTTTGCGTCTTCCGTATCCCGCATGCTCAATCCGTGAATCTGCGTATTCCGGAAAAGGTAATATTCCGGTTCAGGCTTGATTAACCTGTAAATGGTATCAGATATTTCACCGTTACGAACCACCACCACTCCCACACTGCACACACTGGATGGCTGTTCGTTGGCGGTTTCAAAATCAATGGCGGTAAAATTATTCATAGGTACTTACAAATCCGGGATAAAAGTCCATTCTCTCATTTACTTTACCATCCTTGCCAAACAGATTGCCCCATTGCGGCGAAGTCGCCTCCCAGATGAAAGTTCCCAAACCTAATTGATCGGGTAACCCTTTCACTATTTCATTGACTTCCTTGATATGTTCCTGGTACTCGACCACGACAATGGGTTTCCCGTAACGTACCGCCAGATCGGCAAGATTATTCCTGAGATCTTCCAGTGTTCCGTGCCACTGAGGATAATAAGACTGGCCTATGACATCGAATTTGACATCACGACTTATGATTTTGTCAAGGAATCTGACCGATTCCTCATTCTGTCCCCCACAGGCGATATGAACCATGATTTTTATTCCCGGATCTGCTGCACGGACTCCGGCACTGGCACATCTGAGCAATACTCCAAACGACATGTAAGAGTCTTCAATTTTTCCCTGCGGCCAAAGCATTCCATGATTGATTTCATTACCTGTCTGCACCATATCCGGAGTAACTCCTTCCTGTATGAAACGTTCAATGGTTTCTTTTGAATAACGATATATTTGTCCTTCAAGTCCCGATCCGCTGGATTGTGCCCAGGAGGCGGAGATGAATTGTTTTCCCGGATCCGCCCAGGTATCGCTGTAATGAAAATCGAGCAGGAATTTCATTCCGGCAGCTTTTATCCGTTTGGCCATGGCTATGGTCTGTTCCAGGCCGCAGAATCCTTCCCTTGAATAACCATGTTCGGCCGTGGGATCGACAAACAACCTCAGCCTTATCCAGTTGAATCCGTTTTCTTTAAGGATATCCAGCACATCTTTTTCCACCCCGTTTTTATCATAATATCTGGCTCCGGAACTTTCCTGCTGAGGAACCCATGAAATATCGGCCCCCACTACAGGCCTGTCAAAATCCACTTTACGTTCCAAAGGAGGAGCTACCACCGGTTGCATTTTCGGGTTCGCATACTGAACCGCCATGTCATCAAAAATTGTAAATAGTTCAGGAGAAGCCTTTAATGGCTCCGGATTGGCAGGTTGAGCCGTTCCCGGAGGAGTTCCCTGAGGCTTTCGAAATTCACGGGGAAATAAAACACCGGCAGGTTCCCAGGCCATGGTGCCAAAGCCGAGGCCGTTCGGAACGGAACGGACAATGTCGTTGATTATTTTGATATTGTCTTTATTGGCACCGTATTCACAAACACATACGGGCTTTCCGTATGCTTCGGCCAGATTGTAAAGGTTGGCTTTAAGATCGTCATACGTTTCGTGCCATTGTTCATAATATGACAGGCCAATCATGTCGAATTCCGCCCCGTATTTATTCATATTGTCAAGGAACCGGCGGCAAAGCGTATTTTGTCCGCCCAGCGCCAGATGCACCATCAGACGGGTCGTGGGGAGTACTTCCCGGACTGCCTTTTGACCGGCTTTATACAAGCCCATGAGAGTCTGCCAGTTTTCATCCGTTGCATTATCATCAATAAAGCCTTCCAGCCAAACCATTCCGTGATTTATCTCGTTTCCCAACTGAACAATTTCCGGAGCCACGCCGGCTTCATCCAGAGTCGTCAACACCTCTTTAGTATACTCATACAATTTATTCTCCAGATCGGTTCCGGTCAGTCCTTCCCATGAAGAAGGCTTGTACTGTTTGTCGGGATCGGCCCAGTAGTCACTGAAATGAAAATCGAGCGTGAAACTCATACCGGCAGCCTTAATACGTTTGGCCATTTCCACCGTACTATCCAGTCCGCAAAAATCTGCTCCCGGAGAATAGCCTTTTGGAGCTCCGGGATCAACGAATATCCTCAGGCGGATATTATTAAAATGATGGTCCGCCATTATCCGGCAAATATCTTTCTGAGTTCCGTCCGTATCGAGATATTTTCCGCCGTTCCATGCTTCAGTCTGCGGAATAAAAGACATGTCGGCACCAATGGTGAACGGAGTGACTTTTCCGCCACACCCCGACAGTAACAGGGCAAGACATCCTGTCATGAAATATCTTGCAGACATCCTTATTATTTTACTCATATCAGTTGACATTTATGTTAATATGTGCGGTTTCCATACCATCTGCCCCGGCACTGAAAATCAGGGTTCCCGGTTCTTGACCTGACTGGACTATTACTGTGAGCTGACCGCCAAAAGCATGCATTTCCGGTAAGTGGAACAAATCCAGGCAGGTAGGGTCACCATTGGCCGAGGCGCGATAGGTGCCGGCCCCTTCTACTGCAAAAGTCACCAGTTGGTTCGCATGAGGGCAAAGATTCCCGTCTTTATCCACAATGCTTATATTAATATAGGCAAGGTCCTTTCCATCGGCGTCAATTACCGTGCGATCTGCCGACAGTTCAATATGGTGCGGCTCTCCTGCCGTGCGAATGACCTTCTCGGCCATCGGCTTCATATCCTTATCATACGCGACCACCTTTATCTCTCCTGGCTCGTAAACCACGTCGGGCCACATAAGCCGGTATCTTTCATACAGTGTATGTCCCTCCCCGTTCGTTTTGTAACCGGCTATTACCGAACCGGCTTCGGGATCTGTATTTCCCCACCCGACCGATTTACCCACGGCCTCTTCAAAGGAAACAAAGACCTTGCTCTTCAGTCCTTTGCTTGCACCGTTCACAAAGAGTTCCGCACTGGGACAGTCTGTGTAGACAAATACAGGAGTTACTTCTCCCTCACGTCCGGGCCAGGTCCAGTGCGGCAGCATGTGCAATGTATGGTCTTTCGTATTCCAGACAGAACGGTAAAGATAATACCTGTCTTTTGGAATGGATGCAAGGTCTATGATTCCGAACATGGAGCTGTGATTGGGCCACGAGCCGTCATAAGGAGTGGGCTCTCCCAGGTAGTCGAAGCCGGTCCATACAAACTGTCCTATGACCCACTCATAATCTTCGCTTAACGCGAAATCTTCTTCGGGAACATTTGACCACGAGCAGTAATCCATATCATAGGAAGAACATTGGTGGTCCTCTGCTTCCCGGGCAACCTGCGAAACTACAGGGAATTTGTAGATGCCCCGTGAGCTGACCGTAGATGCCGTTTCGCTGCCCAGAATGATTTTATGGGATGTGGAATCATATCCCTGAAGATAGAGATGTGTCCGGTAATTGAAACCCGTGACATCGAGTTCTTCTGCAAAACCATTGCTTATCACACACATGACGTTATCCATTCCACAGGTGACAGGTCGTGTAGGATCTTCCCTGCGGCAGATGTCAGCCAGAAAGGCAGCGGTTTCATATCCCTGAGGATAGCATTGATTGGGCACTTCGTTCCCGATGCTCCACATGATTACCGAAGGATTGTTCCGGTATTGGCGGATCATGTTCACCATATCCTTTTCTGCCCATTCATCAAAGAATCTGTTATATCCGTTCCGGGTTTTTGGCATGTTCCATTCGTCAAAGGATTCAACTATGACCATGAATCCCATCTCGTCACAAAGCTCAACAAGTTCCGGAGCCGGCATGTTATGTGCCGTACGTATGGCATCGCAACCCATGTCTTTGAGCATCGTCAGCTGGTGACGGATTGCCGCTTTATTGACGGCTGCGCCCAGCGGGCCCAGATCGTGGTGATTACATACGCCTTTGATTTTTCTTTTTTCCCCGTTAAGGAAAAATCCCTCATCTGGAATGATCTCAATGGTTCTGATTCCGAATGCAGTATGGTACACATCGGCCGTTTGGCCCTGAGAAATGATTTTTGTCTCGGCTTTGTATGAATAAGGTCTTTCAGGGGACCAGAGTTCCGGATGACTTACGGAGAATTGCTGAGTATACACGTCTCCCTCTTTGGTGACACTTTTACTGCGGGCTACCGTCCTGCCCTCTTTGTCAAGGATTTTCGTATCCACTTGAATCGGTTCCCCGGCGCCCTGAACGGTTACCCGGAGCGTTACCGTGGCTTTGTCTTTTGTGATGTCCGAGGCAGTGACATATGTTCCCCAGACAGGGACATGTGTTTTCCCGGTTACCAGTACGTGTACATTTCTGTAGATGCCGGCCCCGGGATACCATCTGGATGACTGTTCGCTGTTCTGAAGCCTCACGGCCAGCACATTGTTCTGACCGTCACCGTTCAGCAGGTCCGTGACATCTGCATGGAACGAATTGTAACCGTACGGCCAGTATATGGCTTCCTTGCCGTTTACATAGACACGGGCTTCGCTCATGGCTCCGTCAAAAAGCAAGGTTACTTTTTTATCGGGCGAATATTCACTGACATTAAAATGCGTGCGGTACCACCCGACACCCATGAACGGAAGTCCTCCGGTCCGGCCCGATTTCAGGGATTCGGCCTGTTCATAATTCTGTGTTATTGCCACTTTCTGCAAATCGTGACCGTAATAGAACGGGCCGTAAATAGCCCAGTCATGGGGTACATTCACTGTTTCCCAGCTGCTGTCATCGAAATCCGCCAGGCAGGCACAGGTATCACCTTTACTGAATTTCCACCCTGTTTTCAGGACATTATCCGTACGCGGGATATGATTTGTGTTCACACATTGGGGAACGAGCCACAAGACAAGGACAGGCAAAATAAGACTATATCTTTTCATAACTGATTATTTACTGGTGTACTAATATATTACAAAAAAGGAATTAAGGTTACATTTGTATTTGAAACTTTAACAAATCATACGAATAATAATGAAACAACACTTTGCCGCACTTAAGATCACAGTCATTTGTCTTGGCTTACTGACTGGGAACCTGGCACATGCCCAAATTAATCCGGTTATTCCACGCGATCCGGCCATTGAAAAAAAGATTGACAAGATCATATCAAAAATGACGCTGGTAGAAAAAGTGGGCCAGATGACCCAGCTGGATATCAATCTGCTGGGCATGGATATGAGAGCGGAAATGATGAAACTCATTATGATGCCTGAAGAACAGCTGATTACTCTTCTAAAAGAACACGGGCTGGAAAACGAGTTTGACGCCACAAAAATGGCAGACCCAAAAAAACGGATGGAGATGGGCTATGAATATTATAAACTCTATCAAAAAATATCCGCTTCAAAAGGATTTCAGTTCGATCCGGCTAAAATGGACTCGGTTTTTGTGAAATATAAAGTAGGATCCATCCTGAATACTCCCTTTACGACGGCACAGACTTCCGCAGAATGGAACAGGATCATAAAGATCGTTCAGGATAAATCGCTCGAAGCCATTGGGATTCCATGTCTTTACGGTATTGACCAAATACACGGATGCACCTATGTGGCCGACGGCACTCTTTTTCCCCAGGGTGTAAATATGGCGGCGACATTCAACAGGGAACTGGCCCGCCGTACCGGGGAAATCACCGCCTATGAAACCCGGGCGGCAGGGATCCCGTGGACATTCAGCCCCGTTATGGATATGGGACGTCAGCCGGCCTGGCCCCGCCAATGGGAAGGCTACGGTGAAGATTGCTACCTGGGAGGAGAAATAGGACGTGAAGTGGTAAAAGGGTTGCAGGGCCCGGATCCTAACAACGTGGGCAGCAAAAATATAGCAGCCTGTCTTAAACATTATATGGGCTACGGCGTTCCGGCTAACGGACTGGACCGTACTCCGGCCATCATAAATGACCAGGACCTGCGGGAAAAACAATTCGCTCCTTTCCTGGAAGGTTTCAGTGCAGGAGCTCTCTCCATTATGACCAATTCTTCCACCATAAACGGCGTTAACGGCGTAGCCAATCCCATGCTGCTTACCCAATGGGCCAAAGAAGAACTGGGCTGGGACGGCATGATTGTTACCGACTGGGCCGACATCACCAGTTTGTACGAACGCGACCATATTGCCTCGTCATACAAGGAGGCTGTTAAAATGGCCATCAATGCAGGCATAGACATGGCCATGGTGCCTTCGAGCTGGCAATTCTGCATCGATCTGAGGGAACTGGTGGAAGAAGGCCAGGTGCCCATGAGCCGCATTGACGATGCCGTACGGCGTATTCTGCGCCTGAAATTCCGTCTCGGCCTTTTTGATACTCCCTATACAGTCAAGGCAGATTACCCCGATTTTGCCGCCGCTGAATTCGCTAAAGTTTCTCTTACAGCCGCCGAAGAATCCATGGTACTGCTGAAGAACGAGGCGAACATCCTGCCGTTGCCCAAAGGCAAAAAGATTCTGGTTGCCGGGCCCAACGCGAACACCATGCGCGGTCTGAACGGAGGCTGGAGTTATACCTGGCAGGGAAGCGGCACCGAAAAGTTTACGGAACGTTTCAATACCATCCTGGAAGCGCTTCAGAATAAATTCGGCAAGGAAAACATTGTTTACGAGCCGGGTGTTACCTACAACGAAACGGCTTTCTGGACCGAGGAAAACGAGCCGGAAATTGAAAAAGCCGTGGCTGCCGTCGCACAGGCAGATTATATCGTGGTTTGCATAGGGGAAAACTCCTACTGTGAAACCACCGGAAATATACCGAACCTCTTTATCTCCCCCAATCAGGCCAGTCTGGTAAAAGCCCTCGCAAAAACCGGCAAACCTGTGGTAATCATTCTCAATGAAGGGCGTCCTCGCGTGATTGCAGATCTCGTGCCTATGGCTGGGGCCATTGTCAATGTAATGCTTCCAGGAAATTACGGAGGTGATGCACTGGCCAACCTGCTGGCAGGCGATGTGAATTTCAGCGGCAAACTCTCCTATACCTATCCCAGTTGCTGTAACGGATATACAACCTACGACTATAAGGTATGTGAAGTACGCTCCACCACAGAAGGCGCGTACGATTATTTCGCCAACACAAACATTCAGTGGCCTTTCGGCTACGGGCTCAGCTACACCACTTTTGCTTATGACAACCTGAAAGCAGACAAAACCTCTTTCACGGCAGATGATGTGCTTACCTTTACCGTAGACGTAACGAATAAAGGCAATGTGGCCGGGAAAGAAAGCGTGCTGCTTTATTCCTCGGACCTGTATGCCTCCCTCATGCCCGATAACAGACGCCTGCGTGCTTTTGAAAAAATATCGCTGCAACCGGGCGAAACAAAAACAGTCACATTACAGATCAAGGGAAGCGACCTGTCCTTCGTTGGAATCGATGGAAAATGGATTCTCGAGGCGGGCGATTTCAAGATAGTGGTCGGTGACCGCTCCCTGATGATTCATTGTACACAAACCCATAACTGGGAAGAACCAAACAAATAGCATGATGAAACTTGTTTTTCTTGACGCCGCCACCATGGGGGATGATCTTGACCTGGGCGTTTTTTCTCAATTCGGGTCGCTTGAGATTTTTGATAACACTCTTCCTGAAGAAGTGATATCACGTATCCGGGATGTTGATATTGTACTGGTCAATAAAGTAAAAATTGACAAAACGTCCATGGACATGGCAACCAATTTGAAGCTCATTTGTGTTGCAGCCACCGGAATGGACATTATCGATCTGGAACATGCAAGGGAAAAAGGCATTCAGGTGATGAACGTGGCCGGATATTCTACCGACAGTGTGGCCCAAACCACTTTTCTCCATATTCTCTCATGTGTGCAGTACGGAGGGTATTTCAATACATTTGCCCAGTCTCCGGCCTACGCGGAGAGCGGACTTCCCACACATTTCGGGGGAAGGTATTTCCATGAGCTGAACGGCAAACGCATGGGGATCATCGGCCTGGGAGCCATAGGCCGGAAAGTGGCCTCCATTGCCACCGCTTTCGGTATGGAAGTTGTCTATTTCTCTGCCTCGGGACAAGAAAGGGGGAACGGACAATACAAAAGACTGGAACTGGACGAATTGCTCAGCACCTGCGATGTGGTGACCATTCACTCTCCCCTGAACGATCGCACCCGCGGACTTATTGGACGCGAGCAGTTCATGAAGATGAAACCCTCGGCTTACCTGTTCAACATGGGACGGGGCGCCATTGTGGACGAATGTGCACTGGCCGTGGCTTTGAACGAAAACCGGCTGGCAGGAGCAGGCCTTGATGTCTTTACCACCGAGCCTTTACCCGCTGACCATTGCTATTACAGTATCCGGAATAAAGAAAAGCTTTTTCTGACGCCTCACATTGGGTGGGCATCTGTTGAAGCACGTCAAAGACTGGTGCGGATGATGGTAGATAATATCAATCGATATATAGCTTCCCGTTAAGGTGGTCTGTTTCATGCTGGAATATCACGGCGGTGAAACCATCTACGGTATCGCACTGCATATCCCACGAAACCGGGTCCCTGTATGAAATGATCACTTGTGTGGAACGTAATACGGTATCTCTCTTACCGGGAACCGAAAGGCAACCTTCCCAGCCCCACTTCTGAGTGGGGCTGTATTTTTCTATTACCGGATTCACATAGAACTCAAAAGGTTCACCGTCTTTATCAAAACGCTGTACAGCAATCAATTGCTTACTTATGCCTACCTGGGGGGCTGCAATGCCCACTCCGGGATTGCCCGGATCGTTAACCGTCGCCAGCATTCTGTCTTTAAGCGTTGCGTAAACCTTCGAACGCATGTCTCTGCGGGTTAACGGACCGGCCTGAAGGTGCAGAAAACTCAGTTCCTGCTCACTCTGGTTAGTGAAAATATGCATGACGGAATCTCCCTGTTCCGGCAATCCAATACGGTGTTTCTCAATGGAAGAAAAATTACTGCACGAGGTAATAAACAGTACCAGCAATGCAGCGAAAGAAAATAGCAGACGTTTCATAGGCTAAAATTAAAAATAAAATTACTATTTTCGGAAACTAAACCGTTTTATCATGAAAAAGTTCTCCCTGTTTTTTGCCTTCCTGTTATTGATTTTTCTGTCCCGGACCTCATCTGCGCAAACACCGGGTGAATGCAACATTGCAATTGACACCCGTAACGAGCTGAATTCCATAAGTTCCAACATGTACGGAATTTTCTTTGAAGACATCAACTTTGGCGCCGACGGAGGTCTTTATGCAGAAATGATAAAAAACCGTTCGTTTGAATTCGCATATCCTCTCATGGGATGGACCCCTTCGGGACATGTGACGGTCCAGACGACCGATCCCTGCTTTAGCAAAAATCCCCGCTACGTGCAACTTAGCCTGGATAAAAACACATTTACAGGGACCGCACTCGACAACGAAGGATTTAGGGGAATGGGATTCAGGGAAAACGAACAATACCGCATATCTGTTTTTGCCCGCACGGCAGAACCGCAAGCTGTTCTGCTTATTGAACTGATAGATTCGGCTCACAAAACACATGATACCGTAAGTATTACGGTGATGGGCGACAGTTGGAGAAAATATACGGCCACCGTTGGATCGTCCTTCACCGACGAACACGGACGGCTTCGCGTCCGGCTGGTTACTCAGGGGAGCGTTTGCCTGGACCATATTTCGCTATTTCCCGTAAACACGTGGAAAGGCCGCGAAAACGGCATGCGCAGTGATATTGCGCAGGCACTTAATGACCTTAAGCCGGGCGTTTTCCGTTTCCCCGGCGGATGTATTGTGGAAGGGACGACCCTCGAAACCCGTTACCAGTGGAAAAACACGGTAGGTGCCGTAGAAGACAGACCACTGAATATTAACCGGTGGTTTTATACATTTTTTGACAGACTTTTTCCCGATTATTTCCAGTCATACGGACTCGGTTTTTATGAATATTTTCAGCTGTGTGAAGATTTTGGCGCCGATGCCTTGCCGGTGCTCAATTGCGGAATGGCCTGCCAGTTCCAGGATGGACCCTGCGTGCCACTCAATCAGCTGCAACCCTATATAGATGACGCGTTGGATCTTATTGAATTCGCGAACGGTCCGTCCGACAGTCGCTGGGGAAAACTCAGGGCTCAGATGGGACATCCCGAACCTTTCGGACTAAAGATGCTGGCCATCGGGAACGAACAATGGGGCTCGGAATATCCCGAACGCCTCATCCCATTTGTTAAGGCTATCAGGGAGAAGTATCCCGAGATACAGATCATTGGCAGTGCCGGGCCTTACGCCGGCGGTGAGCTTTTTGACGAAATGTGGCCTGAGATGAGACGCATTGGCGTGGACCTGGTTGACGAGCATTATTATATGACCCCCGAATGGTTCTTTGCTAATGCCGGCCGCTACGATTCGTACGATCGTCAGGGGCCTAAAGTGTTTGCCGGTGAATTCGCTGCCCATGACCGCAAACAGGGTAACGCCAACACATTTCTGTCCGCATTGGCCGAGGCAGCTTTTATGACCGGCCTGGAACGCAACGCCGACGTAGTACGCCTGGCTACCTACGCCCCCCTGCTCGCACATAAGGAGGCCTGGCAGTGGAACCCCGACCTTATCTGGTTTGACAACCATACCGTGGTTAAAACGCCCAATTACTATGTCCAGCAACTCTACAGCCAATACAAAGGGACTAACGCACTTAATACATCCTGCAGCATTTCGGACCTAAGCGGCAGTCACGGCCTCTACGCCACATCGGCCATTGACAAAGAAAAAAGTCAGATCATAGTAAAAATCGTAAACTCATTGCCCGGTTCCAGAGAAATAACGATTGACCTGGCAGATACCCAATATACATTATCGTCCCCGGCAGAAGTGATCACACTCCAATCGGACGATCTGACCGCTGTAAATACCTTTGAAGCCCCGGAAAGCATCACACCAAAAAAAGGAGCCGCTGCCCTTAACGGCAACAGGCTCCGGTTAACATTAAAAGGGCAGTCGTTTACTGTGGTAGTTATTTCAATTTAACTATGATAACGCCCTTACGGGCTTTCTCACCGTATTTTTGAACGGCAGGTTCACCCTTTAGGACTTCTATGCTTTCTATACTATTGGGATTTATATCTTCAATGGCGTTTACCTCAACGCCGTTCACAATATAAAGGGGATCATTAATTTCCTTCTTTTGATTGGCATATCCTACCACAAAGACATCATCCAGTACTTTCACGTTTTCCTCATTTATTTGTTCTTTTGACGTTCCCCTCAACTGAAAATTCAGGGGTATCACATAACTGACTTTTACGGGCTTGCCGTTTTTCATGGCCGGTTTTTCCCATTTGGGAGATGATTCCAGAACACGGATTGCCTCGGCATCAATAGAAGGATCTACTCCTCTGAGTATCTTGGCGTTAGTAACTGTTCCATCTTCTGAAAGCTCATAAGAAGCTACCACCTTGCCCTGAATGCCCTGTTCCTTAGCAATTTTTGGATAGGTGATCTGCTTGAATACCCATAAAACAAATTCATTTTCGCCTTTTCCGTTGGCAAAAATGGCGGATTCGATTTCATTGTCCTGCGGACCGTCTGATTGCCTTACTTGAATATGGCTATTATGTCCGAGAGCAAAATTCAACGGAAAGTTGTATTTGACACTTACTTTTTTCCCATTAACCATCCCCGGACGTTCCCATTTTGGAGAAGACTCCAGTACCCGTATGGCTTCGTCGTCCAGCAAAGGATCCGCTCCCCTGACGATCCTGACATCAGTAATATATCCATCGGGGTCTATCACAAAAGAGGCTATCACCTTACCCTCAATCCCTTTGGTCCTGGCCTCCTTGGGATATTTCAAATGTTCAAACACCCAGCGAGTAAATTCGTCTTCCGCTTTTCCGTTGGCAAACAATGGTTTGGTTTCAATTAAAGCCAAAGGAACCAGTGAGTCCTGTTGGGGGACAGGAACAACTGCAGGAGGTACAGGAGGAGGCAAGGGAGGTGTCTGGGGCTTGATATCCTGCTGCAAAGAAATTTGTATATCTTTGACAGATGAAATCTCTGTCAGACGGCCGGAGATTTCAGGCGCCGCAAAGGCCGATACGGCAACGAACGCGAGAGGCAGAGCGTATATGCACTTTGCAAACGCCCATTTACTTGATTTCTTTTTCCACATCATAGTGATTCTTTTTTTAAGTTTGCTGTGATTAAAGCTGTTGACCATGGAGTAGCGTCTTGTGCCAACAGCTTTTTTAATTAATAATAATTGATATTGTTTTGCATTGACACCGGCACGTAGCACCGAATCATCTGCCTGGAATTCATGCACCTGCTGCAAAGACTGTTTCATGAGCCAAACGGCCGGATTAAACCACTGGAAAACAATAAGAAGGTCCATTAGGATCAAATCCATTGAATGACCATGCTTTATGTGGGATAATTCATGAATAAGGATCTCGCTGCCGTCTTCGGTCATGTCTTTCTCCGATACCATGATATATCTCATCCAGCTGAAGGGGGCCATCTCTTTTGAATGGACAATCAGTCTGACTTTATTCTTTACACCGGTTAGCCGGATACATTCAGAAAGAAGCGCCTGAAATTGTGGCGCCTTATTGTTTCTTCCTCCCGCACGCAGCTGCATGAAAAGCTTCAGATAGCAAACTGCATAACAGATAAGACAAACCAGTATGCCCAAACAATACACAATCCCTATCCATGTTACAACGCGGGCGAGAGAACTCGTTACGTTGTCTTCCGTTTCCAGCACACTGTAAGTCATTCCCTCCGGAATTACGAGTGCCGAAGCATCCTTTTCCACAAATCCCAGCCATCCGAAAAGGTCGAACGATCCGAAGACACAAAGTGGCAAAAGAAGCGAAACGGGCAGGACGAGCAGCCAGACAATCCTGTTGAACTTATGAAAAGTCTCGTTGGCCAGAAAAAGGCGGTTAAAAAGATAAAAAAACAGAAACAACAGGCCCGTTTTCAACAGATAGATGAGTAATATCCCCATGATCAACTGTTTTTACGTTCCACCTCTTCTATAAGTTTCTTCAGATCATTCAGAGAAATGGCCTCCTCTTCTATGAGTGAAGATACTGCACTGAAGGCAGAACTGCTGTAATATTTGTTGATGACTCCCCTTAGTGTGGATTTCCGGTATTCTTCACGAGAGACCGCTGCAAAATACTGGTAGGTATTTCCAAAGGGATTATGATCTACAAAGCCCTTTTCCTCCAATCCCCTGACAATAGTTGACAGTGTGTTGAAATGGGGCCTTGGTTCGCTGTAACATTCCAGGAGTTCCCTTACAAAAAGAGGACCTTTTTCCCAGAACAGATTCATTACTTCTTCTTCCTTAGCTGTAAGTTTCATATAGTTATATTTGCACAGCACAAATATAACTATATATTTTAGTTATACAACTATTTTTCTTAGTTATTAAGGGAAATACGTCTGGCAACCGTTTTAATAGAAATATAATCGGTACCCTTCAATGCCTTTATCATCATATGGTTTCCCTTAATATCGATTATCCAGGAATCGTAAGTATGACAATGCTGTCTTCTAACAGAAGGGATAGAATCAATAACCGAAGTCACCAGAAAGTCGCCGTACAAATGATACGGTTCAGACGAATTGTTTACCTGCAGCCAGTCTCCGTCAGTGAAAATATAACAGCATTGATGCCCGTCTTTAAGAAAACGCCATCTGTAACGCATGCCTCCCAGAGAGAATTCCCAAAGACCCTCAATTTCCCGGGAGAAATCTTTTTGTACACGACGTATGGAAAACGTATTATGCTGAGAGATGGATACACCCGGAAAAAGATATTCAGCAGAAAAGTAATTCATCCGATTCCTTGAAGTTTTTATGAGCGAGAAAATAAGTCTGACCGGGACATCCAGCGGAGAACATCCTGTTATAAGCAGTGCCTTTCCGTCTTCGGACAAAAAAGAATAGGTATATTCATTCCCCTCATACCAGCCGGCACAGGACGTGTCGGCATAGAGGCCGCAGGCGTAAAATTCATTTCCGTTATCCCGGAATTCAAGAACTGAACAATCATTTGTGCGCAGATACTTCCCGTCTACCTGATCCAGCACCCACAGACCTTTTAAAGCCTGCTTATTATCTTCACGACCGCATGCGGGAAAGATGATCAATAAGGATAACAAAAAAATAAAAGCACTTTTTCTATCCATCACACATCACTTTATGTACAAAGATATTATTTTATTCTGAAATAACTAATTTTCAATGCAATACTATCAGTCTCTGGCACAATTATCATGGCCTCCCGAAACGAGGGAGGCCCCGTTCTGACCCGGGCATGGTTACTAAAGGCATAGGGTTCGGTGGGGATCTTATATAGGGTGCGGCTGTCGAGCCGTCCGTTCCGGTTAAGATCGTGGTATGCCGAGACCGCATAGGTGCCCCGGGGAAGTTCAACAGTGAATTCCATTACGGGAGCCGTAATGTCCTTAATTATTCCTTTAATGGGCTCCTTCAGAAACGTATGCTCCGAATTATAAACAGCAAGCAGGAGCTGACCCTGTTTGCCTTCAAACCCGGACACTGAGATCCTAAGCGGATAAACGGATTCACCGGTGTTCTGTGCCATTAGCAACACAGGAAGGAATAACAGGAAAAAAACAATTTCAGAAAACTTCATTGTCCAAAAATACATTAAATTTCAGGAAAATTTTCACCCGGCAATGAACAAGCTCCTCAATCGCATGAATCCACAGGAATTGGGTTCGCTTTTCCCGATTTTCCTGACAAAACACAACCCTGCATGGTCAGAGCT
>Ga0265294_10005182_pt1 | contig 15974 bp, 14 predicted proteins | sample MunlanPumphouse3_FD_192504 | JGI IMG/M metagenome (GOLD analysis project Ga0265294, IMG submission 192504) | Groundwater microbial communities from a municipal landfill in Southern Ontario, Canada - Pumphouse #3 | ecosystem: Environmental > Aquatic > Deep subsurface > Groundwater | place...
AACAGTTGCAGCTCTACCCTTACCTACAGCTGCTGGTGATCACCTTGCTGTTGGCTCTTGCTTTTTTTGCGCTGAACCGTTCGCGTCGTGCCGAGCAAAACAGCGTCTGGGTGGGCCTGTCAAAGGAGACTGCTCATCAGTTGGGTACCCCCATCTCCTCGCTGGTGGCATGGTTGGAATATCTCCGGTTGAAAGAGCTGGATCCGACATTGCTAAAAGAGATAGACAAAGATGGGACCCGCCTGCAGATGATCTCGGAATGGCTTCGCATCGCTCACCCGCTTTGCCCACGCCCAGTAGCAGGTCGCCCTCAATCTTGTCCAGGTCGAAACCGCCAATGGAGTAGCCCGTTTTCAGGGAGACCAGGTTGATCAGGTCCACCAGGGTGTCGATCTGATAGAGCTCCTGGCCTTTCACAATACGCCTGCACAAAGCTTCCGCCGAGGGACGTACCGGTTGGGGTCCTTTCCTAGTTTCTTGTAGGCCTGCCGGGTCGCATAAATGGGAACTCTTTTGTTGATCTCTTCGATCCTGTAGGTCTCTCTGTAATGAGTGATACATGTCTCAATCTCCTTGAACCGAAGCCCAAAGATATAAAATCTCAACCAGAAGAGAAGAAAATCACCATAAAGGGATGAATGTTTGAAAAATAAGAGGATTTCGCTTGTGAAAGTCTGCCACAATTCCTATATTTGCGTGAATTTTTGTTTTCATATGACGGACGAAAATAACAAGCTGCTAGTCGATCTGGAGGTGCGCATCAAACAGTTGATGTTTTTATGTGATACGCTGAAAGAGGAAAACGCTGTACTGAAAAAAGAGCTGAAAACCAGGCAGCAACAGATCGATGAAGCAGTCACTGATGTGAATCGTCTGAAAACAAAATATGACAGTCTGAAGGTCGCGAGAACCATCACCGCCGCTTCGGTCGATGTGGATGCCGCGAAACAGCGACTGTCACGACTGGTGCGAGAAGTTGATAAATGCATAAATTTGTTGAAATAATCTTTGAAAAATTTATGTGATGGGCGACGATAAATTTTTATTGACATTAGAGATAGCCGGCAGGAGATATCCGTTGAAGATCAGACGGACAGACGAGCAGGCTTTTCGTGATGCCGCCGCCAGGATAAACAGAAAAATAAACCAATACCGCGTTGCCTACGGTGGTGAACACTCCGGGATGACGACGCAGGATTTTATGGCGATGACAGCCATTCAGGCATTGGCTGAGAATTTTTCTCTCGGTGATAAGAATGATACGAAACCCTTTGAAGAGAAGATCGGATTGTTGATCAGCGATTTGGATCACTATCTGAAGCAATAATTCATTTTCCTGCATATCAGGAGTCAACCGACGCATCTTTCCGCACATACGATCTATGTGTCCGAATGGGTGCGTTTTTATTTTTTCAGAAACAGAGAACAGTGGCTTGCCGGCATGCTGCAACCGTCGTGGTGGCGATGCCCGGCAGAAGGTAAAAGAGAACAGTCTACTATATAAAACAGAGAACGGAGATTCTTCCCTGGACAGGTCTGAGCAGATGCAGGGAAGAGAATATTAATCATTAACAAAAAGAAGTATGGAAATAGTAATAGGAATTATCGGACTGGTAATCGGAGCGGTGATCGCCTGGTTCCTGACCGGTAAAACGGCCAACTCCCGTGCGCAAAACATTGTGAATGATGCGGAGAAAGATGCCGAGGTGATCAGAAAGAAGATGTTGCTGGAAGCCAGAGAGGAGACGTTGGCGATGAAAGCCGAAGTGGAAAAACAGGCCAATGCAAGGGTGACCAAGATACAGGTAACCGAGAACAGGCTCAAGCAGCGTGAGATGTCGCTTAACCAAAAGCAGGAGGAGCTGAACAAAAAATCGTCGGAGATCGATGAGGTAAAACTGAACCTCGCCAATCAGCAGGAGTTTTTGGAAAAGAAGAATACCGAAATGGAACGGCTCCATCGACAGTCGGTGGAAAAGCTGGAGACCATCTCCGGCCTGTCGGCCGACGAAGCCAAAGAGCGGTTAGTAGAATCGTTGAAGGAAGAAGCCAAGACGGGCGCTCAGTCCTATATCAATGACATCATGGAAGAGGCGAAGATGACGGCCAACAAGGAGGCCAAGCGCATTGTGATCCAGTCGATCCAGCGGGTGGCCACGGAGACCTCCATTGAAAATTCCATCACCGTTTTCCACATCGACTCCGATGAGGTGAAAGGCCGCATCATTGGCCGTGAAGGCCGTAACATCCGGGCACTGGAGGCCGCTACCGGCGTGGAGATCGTGGTCGACGACACGCCTGAGGCGATTGTTCTCAGCGGTTTTGATCCGGTACGCCGTGAGATTGCCCGTCTGTCGCTCCACCAGCTGGTGGCCGACGGGCGTATTCATCCGGCCCGCATTGAGGAGATCGTGTCGAAGGTAAAGAAACAGATCGAGGAGGAGATTGTCGAGACCGGTAAGCGGACGGTTATCGACCTTGGAATTCATGGCTTGCATCCCGAATTGATCCGCATGGTGGGCAAGATGAAGTACCGCTCTTCGTATGGACAGAACCTGCTGCAGCATTCACGTGAGGTGGCTAACCTCTGTGCCATCATGGCCTCGGAGTTGGGACTCAACCCGAAGAAGGCAAAACGTGCAGGTCTGCTGCATGATATTGGCAAGGTGCCCGATGATGAACCGGAACTGCCGCACGCAGTTCTGGGGATGAAGCTGGCAGAGAAGTTCAAAGAGAAACCGGATATCTGCAATGCTATCGGCGCACATCATGATGAGGTAGAGATGACTACGCTGCTGGCACCGATCGTGCAGGTGTGTGATGCCATTTCCGGAGCCCGTCCCGGAGCCCGCCGCGAGATCGTGGAGGCTTATATCAAGCGACTGAACGACCTGGAGAACCTGGCTCTTTCCTATCCCGGTGTGGTGAAGACTTACGCCATTCAGGCGGGTCGTGAGCTGCGTGTCATTGTGGGAGCCGACAAAATCGACGACCAGGACACCGAAAAGCTGTCGGATGAGATCGCTCGCAAGATTCAGACCGAGATGACCTATCCCGGACAGGTGAAGATCACCGTGATCCGCGAGACCCGTGCCGTCAGCTATGCAAAGTAAACGGTGCGTAGGGAATTTAATACCCGTCAAAAAAAGGAGCTGTCAGGCTCCTTTTTTGAATAGGTATCGGTATGTTATTCCTTTTTCTGTTTGGTTTTACGTTTGTTTTTTTCCACCAGCAGCTCTTCGTTGCTGCCGATCACTGTCTTCAACTCCGTTTGAAGGCGCTTGATCTCCATCGCCTGGTTGTGGATGGTGGTGAGCAGTGCATTTAGCTCTTCGTTGTCGACCGTATCGGGATACTGTGCCTTGACGCGGGCAATGAAGTCGCTCAACACGTTCATATAGTTGTTAAAAGCATCATAGGGTGACATATAGGGGCTGAACTGGCTTTGTCCGCTGCCAAAATGCTTGGTCGACATGTAATAGAAGTGATCACTCGACTGCAGATAGATCCAGTCCTGTTTGAGCCGGCGGTCTGTGCACAGGCGTACTCTTTCTCCTACCTCGTAGAGCGATTTGAGGGCGCTCTTCTGCAGCTTATTTCCCAGCCAGGCGCTCACATCGCGTTCCTCATCCGACCAGGAGATGGTGTCGGGTACAACCATGGAGCCGATTGCATCCAGGTTATTCAATGCTTCGTTGGGTGTGGTGAACCCGATGCCCTTCTCCAGTGCAAAGCGGGGAAGGGCTTTGAAGAACTCGAAGATGCCGGTATGGGCCGGCTGCAGGTTTCCCAGCGTTTCATAGTTCATGAACAGGTTGATCACCTGTTCCTCCGGTGGGGTAGCCACGATCCAGGAAATGAATTTCTCGGCTGTCAGCGGATATTCATGCCAGCTGTAATTGGAGAACCGGTAAGTGATGTCGTCACTGAAGCGGCTGTTTTTGAGCAACAGCTTCATCTCCGGGCGAGTGGCAGCCTGATAGACATAGTTGGGACTCTTCCACCCCAACACATGCTTGGCCCCTTCGGTGATCATTTTGGTATATCCCATGTCGCAGACCATCTCCGCGATCTTGTCGGAATAGATCAGTTCTGTGTTGCGCACAACCGTGGGTTTCAGGCCAAAGAGCATCTCGATGCGGTCGGCATGCTGCTTTACCTGGTTGCGAAACTCTTCGGGATCGAAGAGGCTGGCCAGGGAATGAGCATAGGTCTCGGTGAGAAACTCCACATGACCGGTTTTTGCCAGTTCGCGGAACCCGTCAATTACTTCGGGTGCAAAGATCTCCAATTGTTCCAGGGCGACACCGGAGATAGAAAACGCCACCTTAAACTTTCCCTTATGCTGATTCACCATGTCGAGCAACATCCGGTTCGCCGGCACATAAGAGCGGGACGCGATCTGCTGGAGGATATCCTCATTGGCATAGTCATCGAAATAGTAATGATCTCTGCCGATATTGAAAAAGCGGTATCTCTTTAACCGGAAGGGCTGGTGGATCTGGAAATAAAAGCAAATATTCTTCATCTTGTTGATTTGATTTTGATTTTCTACATAAGGCTGTCATAGATCCGACGGATCTTCCTGCCGGCATCTTCCCATTTGATGTTGTCCACTTCGATCTTTCCCTCTCTCTTCAGATGTTCTGCCATGGCGGGATAAGTGCAGATGGAGTAGATGGCGTCGGCCATCGCATCCACATCCCAGTAATCGGTCTTGATCACATTGTACAGGATCTCCGAGCAGCCGGACTGGTATGAGATGATGCTGGGCACGCCGCATTGCATTGCCTCGAGCGGTGAGATGCCAAACGGCTCTGACACCGACGGCATCACATAGACATCGCTCGACTTGAGCATCTCATACACCTGCTTGCCACGGAGAAAACCGGTGAAATGAAACTTGTGGGCAATCCCCCTGTCGGCTACCAGACGGATCATCTGATCCATCATGTCGCCACTGCCGGCCATCACAAAGCGGATATGATCGGTCTTGCGGATCACCTGTGTGGCAGCATCGACAAAAAATTCGGGGCCCTTTTGCATGGTGATTCTTCCCAGAAAGGTGACCACCTTCTCCGACACACCGGACATGCGCTCAATGGCTTCGATCTCCGGACTGAGGGGATCTACGGCATTGTGCACGGTGGTTACCTTCCAGTAGGGCTGGTGGTAGTTTTCAATGACGGTTTTACGGGTGAGGTTACTGACGCAGATGATATGGTCGCAATTGTCCATCCCGTCCTTTTCGATGCCGTAGACGATCGGGTTGGGTTTGCCGCGGCTTCGGTCAAATTCGGTAGCATGTACATGGATCACCAGCGGTTTGCCCGTCACACTCTTCGCGTGCAGGCCGGCGGGGTAGGTGAGCCAGTCGTGTGCATGAATGACATCGAATGAGTAGGTGCGGGCGATCACCCCGGCTACGATGGAGTAGTTATTGGTCTCTTCCAGAATGTTGTGCGGATATCTTCCGGAGAATTCCACGCATCCCAGATCATTGGTGTGCATGTAACTGAAATCGGCATAGATGTGGTCCCGTAGGCGATAGTACTCCTTCGGATCCATGAATTTCTCCAGACGGGCCTGGGCCGTTTCCCGGCTGATATCGCGCCAGACGATGGGCGTATTGTTGGCTCCGATGATTTTCAGAAAACTCTGGTCTTCATCCCCCCAGGGTTTGGGGATCACAAAAGTGATCTCCATATCTTCCTGTTGTGCCATTCCCTTAGTCAGTCCGTAGCTGGCTGTTCCGAGGCCCCCCAAAATATGCGGCGGAAACTCCCAGCCAAACATTAATGCCTTCATCTGTTTAGTTTTAGATAATTCATGAGGCCGTTCCCGGTCTCTCCTGTTCATTGTCCCATTGGTACCTGTTGATGAGTCGCTGTGCTCTGAGGAGCTCTCCTACACTCATTGCAAACGAATATCCTCCGTGGGCAATGAACGGCGGGTTGGAATCATAAAATTCCGAGATAGTGCCGATGCAGTCATTCTGCATCTCTCCTTCCATATCCACCATGATACGGTCGGCAAGCGACAACCCACTCGTATGGAACAGGTTCAGGTATGCTTCAATATAGTGGCCCAGTAGCCAGGGAAACGCCATCCCGTTGAAATAGGCGGTCTTTTTCTCCTTTTCCGACCCGGTATAGTGCGGATGGAACGAGGCGCTTTTGGGGGTGAGTGAGCGGATGCCGCAAGGGGTCAGGAGCTCTTTGGTGACAAAGTCGATCACCGATTTCTTCTGGCTCCTTTCCAGGGGCGAATAGGGGAGAGAAACGGCAAACAGCATATTGGGCCGGACTTCGGGGTCTTTGTAATTTCCGTCGATGTAATCATAGAGATAACCGGCGTCGTTGAGGAATAACTGCCTGAAAGAGTTCCCGGTCAGCCGGGCTTTTTCTCCCAGATCGGAAGCCTCCTTCTCCCTGCCGGCATCGCGCGCTACCTCTTCGGTAAATTTCAGCGCATTGTACCACAAGGCGTTGAACTCTACCAGGTATCCTGAGCGGGGGATCATTGGGTGTCCGTCTTGCTGTGCATTCATCCAGCTGACTGCTATTTCGCGCCCATAGGTGGTGAGCAGTCCTTCCTCCTCATGAAACGCCAGGTTGGGATGTTTGCCCGCTGTAATATAGGCGATGATGTCAAAGAGAAAATCGGAATAGATCTCCGTGAAACGTTCTTTTCGCTCGTTACGGTATTGCTGGAGGGCCCAGATCACCCATAGTAGTACATCAGGGTCATCCACCTGCTTGAGATAGCTCTTGGAGGGTTTGTCAGCCATGAAATCCCGTAAATGGGGAATGGCTGTGTCCATAATCTTTTCGAAGTCATCCGGTCTGTCCACTGCGAGCGTACAGCCGGGAAGAGCAATGAACTGATCGCGTGCCCGCACTTTGAACCAGGGGTATCCTGCCAGCAGATAATATTCGTTTTTGTTGGGGATATAATAAAACTGGTGACTCGAGTTTTTCAGGCAGTTGTAGAAGCTGGAGCGCGGGGTACGCTTATGGATCTCGTAATCAAACTCTTGTTTCAGGCTGGCAGTCTCGACCATCATATCTCCGGCGGAGAAGATAATCCCCTCATTTTTCTCGATCGACATCTCGAAATAGCCGGGTACGTAGAGATCCTCCTGGTAGGTATCCCCGTTCAACAGATCCTGCAGATATTCAATGTCGCGATACCAGTCGGGATGATACACAAATTCCGGCTTCTTGCTGAACTGCATGAACAGCTCCGGGTAACCGAAGTACATACAGGTGCTGATGCCGTTTTCCACCTCCCGGTAGGAGCGGTCTACCTGGTCATTTTCCATCGTGAGCTGTGAGATCCTGCGAAAAGCGAGGAACGGCCGGAAGCGGATCGTAGTGGGAGAGTGGGCATCCAGCAGGGTGTAGCGGATCATCAGCCGGTTTTCCTTAGAGGAAAACATGATCTCCTTGGAGAGGATCACGCCGCCGATCCGGTAGATGGTTTTGGGCACGCTGTCACAATTGAACTCGCGGATATATTTATGTCCTTTGGGACTGTAGTTGTCACCGGCATAGCGGTGGATGCCCAGGTTGAACTCTGCTCCGTGCTGGATGACCGTCTCATCGAACGAGGAGAGGATGAGGTGGTTCTCATCATCCATGTAGGGCACCGGCATCACCAATAGACCCTGATACTTGGTGGTGTTGCAACCGGAAATCGAAGTGTTCTGGTATGCTCCTCTTCTGTTGGTCCTTAATACATTCCGATAAAGGGAATATTCAAGGTTAATCATCAGGTCTTTGTCGAATTTAAGATAACTCATCGCGAATAACAATTTATGGTCAGGTACCTTCCGTTGAATTCCTGCGAAAGATAATAAAATAGTCACGATCATACAAGGGAAAAAATGAATTAAATGATTCGTCCCCGTTTTTTTACCCGTGCGTAAATTGTTTGTACATTTGTATCAGATCACCAAGAACTTTTTTTGTGAATGATGACGGAACAGGAGTCCCACCGGAATGCATGTGAAAAAAAACGGATGTGGCTGGCATCAATCCCGGCACTTCTGTTTGTTTCATTTCTCTGGCTGATCTTTATTGTCGGGCACACGGTGTTTCAGGAGCTGAATCTCACGCGACTGGGGATCGTTCCCGGTGAAGCCGCCGGCCTCCGTGGCATCCTTTTCTCCCCGCTGCTCCATTCCTCCTTTTCCCATCTCGGCTCCAACACGCTGCCGTTGTTCATCCTGATCTGGTTTCTCTTCTATTTTTACCGTCAGATTGCCCTGCAGGTTTTTGCGGTTCTCTGGCTCGTCAGCGGAACGGTTACGTGGCTTATCGGTCGGGAGGCCCTGCATGTAGGGGCCAGCGGCCTGGTGTTCGCGATGCTGTTTTTCCTTTTCTTCAGCGGGATCATCCGGAAATATATCCCGTTGGTGGCGGTATCGCTTATCGTAGCGTTCCTCTACGGGGGAACTATCTGGAGCATCTTCCCCGTCACGGAGCTGGTCGATGCCTCCATCTCGTGGGAGGGGCACCTTTCCGGAGCGGTTAGCGGGTTGATGGTTGCTTTCATTTTTATGAATCAGGGTCCGCAGCAACCCCCGCCTGCATGGGAGGAGGATAATCCGGCGGATGAGGAGGAGGATACCTCCGGTTCTGCTCACGTATGACGGATCAATAATGTGTGTATTTCCCCGGTTTTTTTTCGGAATATATCAGAATATCCGAGAGATGGATTCCATAGCTCTCTGGTATTTTTTTTGCCCTTAATTTGATGGTGTGATTTCCTTCGGAAAGGTCATAATTCCATGTCACATCGTGCTTGCGAATCAGGGAAGAGGTGGGCATTTTGATGGTTTCCGTGAAATGGTTATCGATATAAATATCCGCTTCTAACACCTCATCGGTTTGATTGTATGGTGCCTGGGCATATCCGGTAATGACAAAGCCCGAGCCGTTGATATCCACTGAGATTTCATTTGCCCGATCGGTTAACCGGGTATTTATATTTTTTCTTTGGGTAGGATAAATCCCTTCAAAACCTATCTCCAGAGGAACTGGTTGCGGTGCCTGGTATCGAATCATAAATGAATCATTTTTTTCCGTGCCACCGTTTTGTTTGATCATGGTCACCGCGTGTCGATACCCAATACCATAGACTTTATTCAGCGACATTTCCGTATATTGAAAATTCATATTCTCCACTTTGTCAAGACCCTGCTTCCAAAAAGTCGGGATATGGCTATATCCTTTCATTGTCCCCAAGATACCTGCAGCATTAGCCGGGTTACAATCCGCATCGTAACCGCATCGGGTGCTGATATCTATGGTCGCTCCGTAATCGCCTTTTCCGTAAAGCAATCCGATCACAATGTATGCTGCATTGATTTTAGCGTCAATATTGAAAGCCTTAAAAACGCCATCAGGGCATCCTTTATCATGTGTCCATTTTTTCTGGGCTTCAAACCATGTAGATTTCCAGTCGTCCGGATAGATCTTGTGCCATTTGATGATATCCGAAATACATTGATAAAAATCGCTTTGTGACGGAATGGTTTTCAGTGCTTCTTTCACAATCAATTCAATATCGTCATATACGAAAGCCAGTGAATACATTGCGGCGACAAAAATGCCGCCATACAGTCCATCTCCGTAATTCATGATGTGACCGATCCGTTCACAGATGGCTGCGGCGGAATTCACCATTCCCGGAGACATCAGACCTGCAAAATCAGCTTCAATTTGAAAATCGATGTCATCGGCGTGGGGGTTATTTTTCCAATAACCGGAAGCAGGGGGCATCATGCCGTTCAATATATTGTAACGTGCGGCCTGATTGGCGTGCCACAGGGGATATGCAGCATGTGCGAAAGCCAGCGCATGCAAAGAATCGGGCGCGTCAATCCCGTGTTTTTCGAAGACATCCACAAAAGTCAGATCCATATAGATATCGTCATATAAACCCGGCTCGTTTTCATAATACCACAACATTCGGGTATCATCCCATAGGATAGGGACATGATCATCAACCATTGTTCCGTTCCATCGAAACTCTATGGGACCGCCATAGGTGCATCCGATCACCTGTCCGGCCCAACCGCCTTTTATCTTGTCCAACAGCGTACTTTTGGATATGGTCACTACATTCTTTCCCGAATTGCCTGCGTTGCAGAATAATGTGACGGAGCAAAACAGGCACATGATGGCTTTTTTTAAGTTGTTCTTCATAACCTTTTTTTATTTTATTCATTGAATCGCTTTCGTGATTGATAGGTATTCCGTTGCAAATGTATCAACAATCGCTACCAGGATAAACGTTTTCGTCTGAAATAATGGTTAAATAACGTTATTTGCCGGCTTGATTTCAGCTCGTTTCGTTATTTCTGTTAGCTTTGCTTAAAAAACAGGAGTATGCTGCACAAGTCAAACATTGTCGATATTGCCGAAAAGTCGGGGTTTTCCATCACGACCGTCTCTAGGGTTTTGAACGGAAAAGCGGACAAATTCAGGATAAGCAAAGAGACTCAGCAGAAAGTAAAAGCGATGGCAGAGGAGTTGAATTATGTGCCGAATGAATTTGCCAGGAATCTGCGTACCGGGAGAAGTAAAACGATTGCGCTGATTGTCCCTTCTTTAAAAAATCCGTTCTTTGCAGAGATCGCCAGTGTGGTGAATACGGAAGTGAGAAAGTACAATTATATCACCCTTATTGGTGATAGCGACGACAATATAGAAGATGAAAAAGCAGAAGTATTGCATTTGTCGTCGAGAAATCTGGACGGGATGATCATTGTGCCCTGTGGGGATGAATGGGAGCATTTGGTGAAACTACAGGAAAAAGGATTGCCGTTGATCTGTATCGACCGGTATTTTGAAGGGCTGGATCTCTCTTTTGTCTCTTCCGATAACTATGAAGGCGCTTATTCGGCATCCAAATATCTGATTGAACACGGGCATACTTCCATTGCCTGTATCCAGGGCGTGAGGCATTCTACTCCGAATAAACAACGGGTAAAGGGTTTTGTGGATGCAATGGTGGGTTCCGGAATCACTTCCTATACGGTAACAGGCGATGCGTTTAGTGAACAGAACGGCTATCTGGAGACGAAATTGTTGCTCCAGCAAAAAATCAGACCTACCGCCATTTTTGCATTCAGTAATACGATTGCCATGGGATGTATCAAAGCACTGAAAGAGGAAAGGATCAGAATACCGGAAGATATATCCTTGATGGCTTTTGACGAAAATCCTTACCTCAATTATTTGGAACCTCCGCTCACCTGTATATCCCAACCGGTGGAAGATATCTGTAAGATAGCGGTAAAAATTCTGTTTTCCAATATTCTTGAACGGGATACGTCGCCGAAATATGTGCAATTAAAAACCCAATTAAAGGTGAAAGCGTCGGTGAAAAATTTAGACCATGTGGTGTGATGGACTCATTTTTTTATGTACTTTTGAACCATTTAAGAATAACGCTTTATGTCAACTAAGATCAGAGCTGCCGTGGTGGGCTACGGCAATATCGGGAGATATGTAGTGGAAGCGCTGGAGGCGGCTTCCGATTTTGAAATTATCGGCGTGGTACGCCGTGATGCCACCAACATTCCGTCAGAATTGAAACCGTATCAAGTGGTGACCGATATTACCCGGTTGGAAAAGGTGGATGTCGCGCTGCTCTGCACTCCCACGCGACGGGTGGAGGAGTATGCCAAGGCCTGCCTGGAGCAGGGAATCAATACGGTAGACAGCTTTGATATCCACAGTCAGATCCTGCAGCTGCGCAAGTCGCTCAATGAAACGGCCAGGCAGCACAACGTCGTCTCCGTCGTCGCTGCCGGATGGGACCCGGGGAGCGACTCAGTAATCCGCACACTTTTGGAGGCTCTGGCCCCGAAAGGAATCACCTACACCAACTTCGGACCGGGCATGAGCATGGGCCATTCGGTGGCCGTGAAGGCGGTAGAAGGGGTGAAGGCCGCACTCTCCATGACCATTCCCACCGGGACAGGAGTACACAGACGGATGGTATATGTGGAACTGCAGGAGGGGGCCGATTTCACGGCGGTTGCGGAAGCAGTCAAACGGGACGACTATTTTGCCCATGATGAGACCCATGTCTTTCAGGTGGAGGATGTGGAAGCCCTCAAGGATATGGGACACGGGGTGCTGATGGAACGCAAGGGGGTGTCGGGAAAGACACAGAACCAGTTGTTCCGGTTCGACATGCGCATCAACAACCCAGCCCTCACGGCACAGGTGCTCGTGGCGGTCGCCCGTGCTTCGATGAAACAACAACCGGGCGCCTATACCATGGTCGAGATACCGGTGCTGGATTTGCTGCCAGGTAATAAAGAGGAATGGATCAGGAAACTGGTCTGATTTTTATTATCTTTGTCAAAAATATTGATCACTGATGGACATGTTTTTATCTGTTACATGGGATGTGGACCCCACGCTGTTCAACATTTTTGGACGGGAGATCCGCTGGTATGGCCTCCTGTGGGTCATCGGACTGATCGTGGCAGTGTCGATGGTTCAGCGCATCTTCAAGCATGAGGATCTGCCGGAGAAATGGTTCGATTCCCTATTTGTCTACATGATGGTGGGGATCATCGCCGGCGCCCGTCTCGGTCATTGCCTCTTCTATGAACCGTCATACTACCTGGCTAACCCTGTTGAGATCCTCAAGGTGTGGAAAGGCGGTCTGGCCAGCCACGGCGGCGTAATCGGCATCATCATTGCCGTATGGCTCTACTCGCAAAAGGTGTCAAAGCAGAGCATGCTCTGGACCTTCGACCGGGTGATGGTGCCCACCGGCTTCACGGCGGCCATGATTCGTCTGGGTAACCTGATGAACCATGAGATCTACGGAGGAGCGACCGACAAGCCGTGGGGTTTTCGTTTCGTGGATAATCTCTATCAGTGGATGCAGGGTGCAGAGCCTGTCTTTACGGAGCCGTCACATCCCACACAAATCTATGAAGCGCTGGCTTATCTTGTCGTGTTTGGCATCACTGTCTGGCTCTACTGGGGAACCGATGCAAAAGACCGCAGGGGGCTGATCACCGGGGTGGGGATTCTGATCATCTTCCTCTTCCGCTTCTTTGTGGAATTTATCAAGAATGTTCAGGTGGATGCAGAGATCGTTTTGCGGGAGCGTACCGGCCTGATCCTGGGGCAGTGGCTCAGTCTGCCTTTCATCATCTGGGGAATCTGGCTCATTGTTGCCGCGCTGAAACGGCCGTCCCTCAAGGCCGATACTCCCCGTCAGTCGGAGATGGCGAAGCCCTACAAACCAAAAAACAAAAATAAATAAAGCGATCAGCGATCAGCAATCAGCTTTGAACTTAGGACATTGGATCCTGAAACATCGAAACATTGAACTCGATACGTATGTACAAACCGCTTGAAATAACAAAAGATATTTTTTATGTGGGTGTGAATGACCGCACCAAACAGCTGTTCGAAAACCTCTGGCCGCTGCCTTACGGTGTCTCCTACAACTCTTACCTCATTTCCGATCACAAAACGGCATTGATCGATACGGTGGATGAATGCTATTCCGATCTTTTTTTTCAGAAGATCGCAGCGGTGTTGGGCGACAAGCCCATCGACTATCTGATCGTCAACCATATGGAACCGGACCACTCCGGATCAATTGGGTTGCTGGTCACCCGATATCCCGACATACAGATCGTGGGAAACAGGCATACGGTGAAGATGCTGGAAGGGTTTTACGGAATCACGAAGCATGTGCTGAAGATGGAGGATCTGGACACGCTGCATCTCGGACAGAACACGTTGCAGTTTTATCTGACGCCGATGGTACACTGGCCGGAGACCATGATGACCTACGTGCCGGAGAAAAAAACGCTCTTCAGCGCAGATGCTTTCGGTACCTTTGGGACCCTCGACGGAGGTGTACTGGACAGTCAGCTTATCCCCGCAAGGTACCGAAGCGAGATGATCCGCTACTACTCCAACATTGTGGGAAAGTTCGGTTCGCCTGTGCAGACCGCCCTGAAGAAACTGTCGGCGGTGCCGATTGAGGCGATCTGTTCCACGCACGGTCCCGTATGGACGCAACAAGAGAACATTGCGGAAGTGGTTGGCCTGTATGACAGGCTGAGCCGTTATGAAGCGGAATGCGGACTGGTCATTGCCTATGGCAGCATGTATGGACATACCGAACAATTGGCGGAACGGATCGCTGCCGAAGCGGCAGAGAACGGCATCCGGAACATTGTACTGCACAATGTCTCCAAAAGCCACGCCTCGGATATCATCCGTGATGTGTTTACCTATCAGGGTCTGATCATCGGATCGCCTACCTACAACAACAAACTCTTTCCGGGGGTGGAGAGCCTGCTCTCTGCCCTGCAGAACAGATTGCTGAAAAACCGTTTCTTCGGTTATTTCGGCAGCTTCACCTGGGCAGATGCCTCCGCCAAACAGCTGGCCGCCTTTGTGGAAGGATCGGAATTGGAGCTGGTTGCCGAGCCGGTCATCATGAAACAGGCGATGCTGGATGAGGTGGAAGACAAAGCAAGAGCACTCGGCCGGATCATGGCCTGCAAGTTGTTATCGGGTGCAGCCGGATCACCCGGAAAGAAAACCGATTGACATTTAATAAATTATAGGAATATGAGATTGATTATTCAACCCGATGCCGGTCAGATGGCACAATGGACAGCCAATTATATCGCTGCAAAGATCAACAAGGCGGCTCCTACCGCTGAGAACCCTTTCAAGTTGGGACTGCCTACCGGCTCATCCCCTTTACAAACGTATCAGGCGCTGATCAAACTGTATGAAACAGGTGCAGTATCATTCGAGCATGTGATCACCTTCAACATGGATGAATACATCGGACTGCCGGAGGATCATCCCCAGAGCTATCACACCTTCATGTGGAACAACCTTTTCCGGCATATCGACATCAAGAAGGAGAATGTGCATATCCTCAACGGGATGGCCAAAGACCCGGAAGCCGAATGCGCTGCCTATGAGAAAGCCATTGCCGATGCAGGTGGAATCGACCTGTTCCTGGGCGGAATCGGCCCTGACGGACATATTGCCTTTAACGAACCGGGCTCCTCACTCAGCTCTCGTACCCGGGTGAAGACCCTCACCACCGACACGGTGATTGCCAACTCCCGCTTCTTCGACAACGATGTGAACAAGGTGCCCAAAACCGCCCTCACAGTCGGGGTGGGTACCGTATTGGATGCAAAGGAGGTGCTGATCCTGGTGAACGGGCATCACAAGGCAAGGGCCCTCTTTCATGCCGTGGAAGGTGCCATTACCCAGATGTGGACCATCAGTGCCCTGCAGCTGCATCCCAAGGGGATCATCGTGTGCGACTATGATGCATGTGTCGAACTGAAAGTAGGTACCTATAAGTATTTTCTGGACATCGAGCACGACAACCTCAGTCCCGACTCCCTTTTGTAACGATTATCAAGGGTGCGGTCTTCGGATCGCACCTTTTTTTCACCGGTTTCCTCGTTACCCTTTAGGCCTGATGCCGCAGGCTGCTCCGGCAGGTTCATCCTCCGAACGAACCCATATGTCCGCAAATTCATCGGGGTGACGCTTGAACTTTACAAGAATATAGGAACAGGAAGGAATCACTTTGTATCCTTTTTCCCGTGCAAAACGCACCATCTCGTTAAACAGCCGGCCTGCAATTCCCTGCCCCTCCAGTTCGGGACGCACCCCGGTATGATAGGCATTGAGCAGATGATCCTTTATTTCAAAGTCGAGCTCGGCAATCTGTTGTCCTTCACGTTCAAGAAAGAAACTGCCCCGTTGCCTTTCGTCTATTCTGCATTGTATCTCCATTTTGCTATTTTTATTGACAGGTGATGCGGATAAAACGTTTTTGCCGGGCGAATTGTTGTCTCCATTGCAGGGTTGCCCGGGGGAGGTAAAAAGGTCATGTGTAAAAACCCCTCTCCCGGATGACAGAAACTTTCATAAATT
>Ga0265294_10005183_pt1 | contig 15973 bp, 16 predicted proteins | sample MunlanPumphouse3_FD_192504 | JGI IMG/M metagenome (GOLD analysis project Ga0265294, IMG submission 192504) | Groundwater microbial communities from a municipal landfill in Southern Ontario, Canada - Pumphouse #3 | ecosystem: Environmental > Aquatic > Deep subsurface > Groundwater | place...
CCAGGAAGGACGGTACATCCTTAGTGAAGTTTCCAGCGGTACCTATCTCTTTGATTTGCAAGTGGAGGATCTGTGGTATGCAGTGAGGTTTGTCGTTCCCGATATATCATCTGAGGAATTGGGACTGGAAAGGGTCTTGTTGCTTGAGGACTTCTGGGTTACCGATCCTGCCTTTGAGCAACGGATCATTGTGGAAGATGCATTCAGTGGGGTACAGGTTGAAGAGGAAACGGATGACTTCGGAGCCGAGCTTGCTACCGGGTATGACGCGCAAGTTACCCTTGAAGTGATTGAACGTATGGATGAGGAGACATTCTGGGCCATTATCTTCCCGCCATTTGATGAGAGTGATTTTGGGTTTGAATCCTTCGAGCAGGATGGCTTCGTGACTGAAGATGATTATGCATTCGATGAGGATATATTCGATTCCATGGTTGATTTTGAGGCGACAGACCCGACTGCACAGCAGGTTGTCACTGCAGCTCCCTAGGTTTGCTTGACACGTTTATCCAAAAGGTAGAGTATAAAAAAAGATCTATATAACTCGAATAGGAAGTGAAGCCGTGCGTAGCGATATAATCAACGATGTATTATCCGTTGAAGATAGAGCACAACAAATAATACGAGACGCCGAACATACAGCTAGAGATGCTATTTCCGACGCCCAAAGTGCTGCAAATGAACTCCTGCGTTCCTCTTTGAAAGAAGAACGTGAACATCTTCGTGCACAACTGGAACAGGCTGAGATAGAGGCCAGAAACGAAGTTGAGGAGTATGAAGAAAGTTTGAATGTATCGAGCAATCTTTCAGGGGATACCCTTGAAACTATCGCGCATTCAATCGTGGAGCAAGTCTGCAAGACTGATTTTGATACATTTCTGGAAAACAAATGAGCAGTGATCGTGTATCGTTGTATGGGTTCATCAACGCCAAACTTCGGGCTAAAATTGGTTTGATGCGACAAAGCAAGGTTATTGAAAACCTTTTGCACGCTTCTTCCTTGGTAGAGGCTGTGGGGGTACTTCGTGACTCCAAATACCACGCAGTAGCTGAGGCATACGACCGAACCGGAGACCTTCAACAGATGGAACTGGTGCTTCTTGGGATGGAGATTTCCATGTACAAGGAGGTTGCAGGGTATCTTGAGGGAAGTAGTGCCGACCTGATCAACCATCTTCTTGGAAAAATCGAAATAGACAACCTGAAGAACACACTCCGGCTCTGGTACAGCAGCATCATGAGGCAACGACCGATTCGCCATCGCAGCGAGTACCTCTTCAAGGACACCATACTCTCTCCCATCGACTGGACCGCCTTGATCAATGCAACCAGCTGGGAAGCAGTCGGTACTGCACTAAAGGATAGCCCCTATCATGCCACTGTTACTGCATTCAGTGAGCAAGACCTACAGCAATCAGGATTGTTCTCCCTCGAGACAGAGCTGGACCGAATGTGGTATGTGCATTTGATGGAGTGTGTGAAGACGCTCAAGAAAGCAGATGAAGAAGTGGCAACTTCCATGATTCTCCTGGAAATAGATCTGCGCAATCTTATGATGTTGGTACGCTACGGATGGTACCACCATATGGATGCAGATGCAGTGAAGAGACTTCTGCTTCCCTGGGGAAAGGTTGTCTCAAGCAAGGAGAGTGAGGCGTATTTGATGCAGAATTCCTCAGAGCGTAATCCTCATGCCATTATCAACCGTTATTATCCAGGGCTTGAGGAGCAACAGCATCCCGGCAGTGTGCAAGGTGCTGAGGCGAGTGTGCTTGAGACCTTGAAAATAGAAGGATATTTGGCTGAGCGGAGAAAAGCCATTTATCAACGTATGCTCTCCCAGGACCCCTTTACCATAGGACTATCCTTGTCCTATTTCTTCCTCTTCAAGGAAGAGACAAGCATGGTGAAGGCTATTCTCAATGGGAAGTATTACGGATATGAAGAAGCGTATATCAGGGGGGTGTTGGTATGAACTTGTTTACACGACCGATGAAACTGCTTACTGCAGTGGTATTGGAGCAGACCAGTGATACGGTCGTCAAATCCCTGCTCGCTCTTGGTGTCTTGGACTTTGTCCACATCAACAAGCTGGACTCCGGCCAGATGGAAAAACTCTCATTCCGCCAAAGTTCTGTCAGCCGTTCAGCCCTGCAGGATATGCGTCATCGGGTGGAAGCCTTGCTTAAGCAAGGACATATTGCAGTACCAACCAGTGATGTGCTGAATGTACAGAATCTGGAAAAACCTCAATTGGAAGCATTCGGCAGAACATTGGATGACCTGACGGCAAACCTGCTCTCCTTGAAAGAGAAACAGAAAGAGAGTAACCAGATGGTGATGGGCCTTGAGGAGATGGAACGCTATATCAAGGAGGACAAGGGAGAATACCTTGACCTCAGGGTAGGGCAGGTCACAAAAGGCAGAAGTGAGGACCTCAAGGATAAGATTGCTGCTTTCGGTGGATTGCTGGAGAATGTTGAGAATACCGACCTTTGGATCAGCCTGACACTCCGTCGCGATGTAGGGCAGGTTGATCCACTTCTGGAAAAATTTGGTTGGATGGAATCGAGTGATGTCCAGCTGCAACAACAAGCAGTCTCCATGATCAAGGAACAACTTAAGAAGGAACATCAAGCAGCAATTTCTGATCGGGAGAAAATCGAGAAGGAAGTTGACGCAATGGTAGCGAGTCAACAAACCCAGTTGTTTGCCATCTGGGCAAATCTTCGATTGAATGAGCTCAGTGACCAGATTCGCTCTTACTTCGCCTATACCCGTAATACAACACTTTTCTCCGGCTGGGTTCCTTCTGACCAGGCGGAGGTGGTAGAGCAGGCGATCATTGGGGCAAGCGATGGACAGTGCGTCATCGAGTGGACTGAGGCTCGTCAGGTTCCCCGGCGCGAGGTGCCGGTTGCTGTTTCCAGTCCCAAGATGCTTGCCCCATTCCAGAGAATGGTCAATAACTACAGTACCCCCGAATATGGAACGGTTAATCCAACTTTCTTTGTCATGATTGCCTATCTCTGTATGTTTGGCCTCATGTTTGCCGATGTAGGCCAGGGATTGGTGCTTATGCTTGTTGGCGTGCTCGGGAAGTATGGCTATAAGAAGAACCCACTGAAGAAGGATGGGATGATCAGCCGAAACCTGACAGATCTTCTAATCTATCTGGGCCTTTCTGCCATGGTTTTTGGAGCCCTATTCGGAAGTTACTTCGGTTTGGAACTCCTTCCTGCTCTCTGGTTCAACTATGAGGCAGTGGTAGCTGGACATGCTGGAGAGGGTTCCCTGATCACTGATGTGTACGGAATTCTCGGGCTTACCATCAAGTTTGGTATTATTATCATCTATACAGGCTTGGTCCTGAATTGGATAAATCTTTTCAGGAAAAAATCCTACTTGCAACTTACCTTGGATAAGAATGGATTGCTCGGTGGTATCCTTTTTGGAATAGGCCTCTATATGGGATTTGCCTTCGTGGAGAGCGGATACAGGAGCTTCCCCACCGATCCATGGATAGCCCCCGTCATTACCATTTTGCTCGTGTTGCTTTTTGTAAGGGGATTCCTTGCGTACTACCTGTCTGTCAAACAAGGTGGAGAGCGCCATGATCTTGGTGCCGTGACCATGGACGTAGTCATGGAGTGGTTTGTGGATATCCTGGAGATATTTACCGGATATCTTTCCAACACCCTCTCTTTCATGCGTGTGGCAGGTCTTGGTATTGCCCATGCGGCACTTATGCAGTCATTCAAGGAACTCTCTTCCTTGGCTGATGGTTTTGGTGGGGTAATGATATTCATCCTTGGGAACATCCTGGTGATCGTCCTGGAAGGATTGAGTTCAGGAATACAGTCTTTGAGGTTGAACTATTACGAGTTCTTCTCCCGTTATTTTACCGGAAAGGGCGTTGCCTATCAGCCACTTGGGCTGAAGAGCGCACCATCCGAGCAGAGATAGTGAATTTTTTGAGGAGGGTCACAGTATGACCAACATCGCATTCAGAAGAAAAGTATCGATGACCTTTGTGGCAACAGCACTCTTGTTGCTTGCCAGCGGCTTCATCTTCGCTCCCAGTGCCTATGCGGCAACCACAGAGGCAGCCAGTCGTGGAGACTATAACCTCGCTCTGGTCTGTTTCAGTGCTGCATTGGCGTTTGGGTTTGGTGCTGTAGCTGCAGGTTCGGCAATTGGCAAGGTTGGTAGCGCTGCCATGGGTGCCATCAGTGAGCGTCCTGAGATTGCAAGCCAGGCTTTGATCTTCATCGCTCTTGCTGAAGGTCTGGTTGTCTTTGGGTTCATCACCAGTTTGATGATCCTCGGAAAGGTATAACCAATGAAATATTTTGTCATCGGTGACGAAGATACTGTACTCGGGTTCTCCCTGGTTGGTGTATTCGGCATGCAGGCGACAAATGCACAACAGGCAAAGCGTGCCTGGGACAAGGCGGTGGATGATTCGCAGAATGGCATCATCATCATCACTGATGAGGTTGCAAATATGATCAGGCCCATAGTGGACCGATTCCTATTCTCTGAATCTTTCCCGCTTGTTGTTGAGATCCCTTCCCCCCGATCAAAGGAGGGAGGCACAGATTTGCGTGCCCTCGTCAATAAAGCGATTGGGGTAGCATTGTAGGATGAGTTCGTATGGAAACAACTGACAACCGTTTGCTGAGTGGTATCTTGGAACAGGCGGAGCAGAGTGCTCAAAAAAAGCTTGAGGATGCCCAAAGACAAGCAACGCGTATCGCAGAGGAAGCACAACTCAAGGTTGAGCGGGAGATAGCCTCCCTGAGAAAGGACCACGAACAGAAACTCAGGAATATTGAGTTGAAGAAGCAGGCCAATCTCGCAAGTGCGAAGCGAAAAGCAAATCTCAGACAGATCGATGAGAGTTACCAACAGGTGGTCAAGCATGTAACCTCTCTGCTTGATGCAAAAAAGGTTGCCCAGCATCTAAGTACGTGGATTGCAGAGGCTGCAATCGGTCTGGACCTCAAGGAAGCCAAGGTAGCATTCTCACGACAATGTCCTGTAAAAGAGGAACATCTCAAGGAAGCTACTTTCTTGGTCCAGGAAGCAACCGGTGCGAAGATAACCTTGCACCTTGATCCAAAACCAGTGCAAGGCCTTGGTGTGATTGTTTCCTCCATGGACGATACGGTTTCGTTCAACAACCAGGTTGAAATCCGTCTCAGACGGTTCGACCGCGTCGTAAGGTCAATGATTCAGGAACATACATGAAAGAAAGAATAATTGGACGTGTCAAACGAGTGAATGGACCGATTCTTATCGTCAAGGACATTACAAATGCCATGATGATGGAAATGGTCCGTATCGGTGAACAGCAACTGGTCGGGGAGGTGGTCAAACTCTATGATGGATTGGCTACTGTCCAGGTGTATGAGGATGCAACTGGTATCTGCCCCGGTGACAACGTCTATGGAAGTGGTATGAGTCTAAGCGTCGAGCTTGGCCCCGGGCTTATCGGTACCATCTACGATGGTATTCAGCGACCCTTGGAAAAGCTCATGGAGGCAAGTGGGGCATTCATCTCACGTGGTCTTTCCTATGATGCGGTAGACCATGGAAAGCAGTGGGAGTTTACCCCGGTTGTTGAGGCAGGGACGAGTGTCCATGCAGGTATGGTCATCGCTACTGTGGAAGAGACCAGCAGGATCCAGCACAGGATCATCATACCTCCCCAGTACCAGGAAGCAACACTCAGTGAAATTGCTCCATCAGGTTCCTATACTGTGGATGAGGTAATCGCGACCCTGGTTTTACCAGATGGAAAGCAACAGAAACTTACCATGGTGCAGAAGTGGCCGATCAGGTTGCCCCGTCCGGTAGATAGCCGTCTTGCCTTGAAACAACCATTGGTTACCGGTCTTAGGGTTATTGATACCTTGTTCCCTCTCGCAAAAGGCGGAACGGTAGCAATCCCTGGTGGGTTTGGTACCGGGAAGACCATGACACAGCATTCCATCGCACAGTGGTGTGATGCGGATATCATTGTATACATAGGCTGTGGTGAGCGCGGAAACGAAATGACCGACGTATTGAGGGAATTCCCTCTCCTTGTAGATCCAAGGACCGGACAGTCTCTGATGGAGAGAACCATCCTTATCGCAAATACTTCCAATATGCCGGTAAGTGCCCGTGAAGCGAGTATCTATACGGGTATAACGATGGCTGAGTATTATCGTGACCAAGGATATCATGTGGCGATTATGGCTGACTCAACCAGTCGTTGGGCAGAAGCACTGCGCGAACTCAGTGGACGCATGGAAGAGATGCCGGCTGAGGAAGGGTTTCCTGCTTACCTGCCTACCCGTATTGCACAGTTCTATGAACGGGCAGGATATATGCGAAATCTTTCTGGAAGCGATGGTTCGGTCTCCATCATTGGTGCCGTTAGCCCTCCCGGTGGTGATTTCTCGGAGCCGGTAACCCAGCACACAAAGCGATTCGTACGTTGCTTCTGGGGGTTGGATAGGCAGCTAGCAAGCAGTCGTCACTATCCTGCCATTAGCTGGTTGGACTCCTATAGTGAATATCTTGGTGACGTGAAACAGTGGTGGAATGATCACAGTGATGGGGCTTGGCACGAGAACAGGCTTAGGATCATGGACCTATTGCAGAAGGAAGTCCGGCTGCAACAGATTGTCAAGCTTGTTGGTCCCGATGCTCTTCCCGATACCCAGAACTTCATCCTGGAAGTGTGTTCCTTGTTCAAGACCGCTTTCCTGCAGCAAAACGCTTTTGATGAAGTAGACCGGTACTGCTCGGTGGAAAAACAGGTGAAGATGCTCTCGGTAATCCTTGCCTACTATGATAAGGGTCTGGAAGCGATCAACAAGGGAGTACCAATGGTGAAGGTAAGGAGGCTTCGTGCCGTCCAGGAGATGGCAAGAATGCGTCTTACCGTCAAGGGAGATGAGCTTGAGATAATTGACAAGATCCAGCTACGGCTAGAGCGCTCCATTGACCAGATGGGAGGAATTTATGAAAACTAACACTGAATCCTTGATGGCCCAGAGTGATCGCAGGCTGCTCAGCGGTAGGGAGTACCGTGGGGCAAGCAGGATCGATGGACCACTTGTATATATGCGCAATACCCATCCGGTGGGTTTTGGGGAACTGGTTGAAGTGGTTACCCCTGATGGCAAGCGTCGTTCCGGCCAGGTACTCGATACCAGTGATGAGGTTGTTGTAATCCAGGTCTTTGAGGGGACTGACAACCTGACACTTCCTGGCACGGGAATGCGATTCATGGGTGAGCCCCTTACCTTGCCGGTTTCTGAGCAGATGCTTGGTCGGGTTATGAACGGTTTGGGCAAGAGCAGGGACGGTTCAGGGACCGTACACGGATTCGCTGAACGGGATGTGAACGGGGAACCGATCAATCCAACAGCTCGTGAGTATCCCAGGGATTTCATCCAGACCGGTATTTCTGTCATTGATGGAATGACAACCTTGATCCAAGGCCAGAAGCTCCCCATTTTCAGTGGGAACGGTCTGGACCATAACCAACTTGCCGCGCAGATTGCCCGTCAGGCAAAAGTTAGGGGAAGTGAAGGGGATTTTTGCATAGTCTTTGCAGCCATGGGGGTCAAGTATGACGTTGCCCGTTTCTTCATTGACAGCTTTGAGGAGACCGGAGTACTGGACAACGTTGCTCTCTTCCTCTCCTTGGCCGATGACCCTTCCATTGAGCGAACCATTACCCCCAAGACAGCGTTGACCCTTGCTGAGCATCTGGCTTTTGACAAAGGGAAGCAAGTATTGGTGATTATGACCGATATGACCAACTACTGTGAGTCTCTGAGAGAGATTGGGACCATGCGTGGTGAGATTCCCTCGAGAAAAGGGTATCCAGGCTACTTGTACTCCAATCTTGCTGAGATTTATGAACGTTCCGGGAAGATCAGCGGACGCTCTGGTTCCATAACACAGTTGCCGATTCTCTCAATGCCCAACGATGATATCAGTCATCCGGTACCAGATTTGACCGGTTATATCACAGAGGGACAGATTGTATTTGAGCGAGGGATGCAGGCCAGGGGTATTTATCCACCGATCAACTGTCTTCCTTCCCTCTCCCGTCTGATGAAGGATGGTATCGGAGAAGGCATGACCAGGGACGACCATCCCCACCTTGCCAACCAGCTTTTTGCCTCTTACAGCCATGTCAAGGATGTGCAGAACCTTGCTTCGGTTATCGGGGAAGAGGAGTTGACCACCCTCGACCAACAGTATCTAGAATTCGGAAACTTCTTTGAGAAGCGATTTGTAAACCAACGGTTCGATGAGGACAGGAGTATTGAACAGACGCTCGATCTTGGTTGGGAGGCTCTGGGAAAACTACCTTCAGAAGAGCTTCAGCGTCTCACCGATGAGGAGATTGCCGAACATTACGGCAGATAGGAGGAGTCTTGAATACCACACTTGCTCCTACCCGGAGCAATTTGCTCAAACTCAGTGAAGATCTCAAGTTTGCCCAGCTCGGCTATGAGTTGCTGGACCAGAAACGGTCCATACTCATTGTTGAACTTCTGACCCTCGTGGACCAAGCAGTTGATTATGAGGGTAGGGTTGTTCATGCATTGGGTGAGGCACAGAAATCACTTAGTGATGCAATCATGCAGATGGGCCGGCTTAGGGTAGGCAATCTTGCAGGAGCCGTCAATATCGACTATTCCATTGAATTGGGCTCAAGGAGAGTTATGGGGGTCACGGTTCCCAAGGTCGATACCTCCTTCTCCGACCACAGTCCCTACTTCAGCAGTGAGGATACCAGTATCTTGAGTGAGTTATCGATTGATCGGTATCGGACGACATTGCAGTTGATGGGAAGGCTTGCCGAGCTCAAAGTATCCATCATGAGATTGGCCAAGGAAGTAAAGAAGACCATCAAAAAGGTCAATGCACTCGAGAAGATAGTCATCCCTGAAAACAAGGAGACCATTGCCTGGATGCGTTCCCGCATTGAGGAGCAGGAGCGGGAGAATTTTATCCTGCTGAAGGTTGTGAAGGATAGGATGGAGAACGCCAAGGCAGCGGTGCAGGCTTTGACCACTTCAGAAGATGATGATACGATGAAATCACAGGGAGGTTTGCATGGGAGTTCCATTTAAGCAGATCGTCGTGTACCAGGATGGTTCAGAGAGTTCGATGACAGCAATCATGTATGGCATCAAGCTGGCCAAGGAACACGATGCAAAACTGACCGCCGCGTATGTTGTGAATACCAGAGCCTTGAGCGAATTGGTCAAGGCAGGCATATTTGTGACAGTGGAACGTGATGAGTACCAACGCGACCTACAATTGGATGCTGACAGGTATCTACGGCATGCCTCCCGTCTTGCCCAGCAGAAGCAAGTAATCATAGAAACGATTAAACTGGAAGGTACTGTGCACGTAGTGATGAAAGAGTTGTTGAAGTCTTCAAAGGCAGATTTGCTGGTGTTGGGAGGGGTCACTGATATCCGTTCCCGACGCGAGGAGCTTGCCAGTGAGACTGACAGGATGCTGCGTACCTCCCCTTGCCCTGTACTGGTAGTCAGGGATGATGACGATATCTGGCTGGAGTTTGAAGCATAAGGAGCTTTGCATGAATGTACTGGATGTATTGGACAGGGATTTGGTGAAAGTGCCCCTCATGCACACCGATAAGCAGGGTGTGATCACGGAACTTGTGGAAGTGATGGCAAAGGCAAAAGGGTATTCATCTGAGCAGTTTCAAGCTGTCTTGAACGCTGTCCTTGATAGGGAGAGTCTTGGCTCCACCGGCATTGGGAATGGGATAGCCATTCCGCATGCCAAGAGTGATGTGGTGGAACATGTCTCGCTTGTGGTTGGTATAAGTAGATTACCCGTTGAATTCGATGCGCCGGATGGCCAGAAGAGCCGGATCTTTTTCTTGGTACTGGCTCCTTCAAAGGAAGCTTCCGCGCATGTAGAGCTTCTTGCATCCATTGCCCGCAGCTGCACAAGCCAGGTTTTTCGCCGAATGCTTGAACAAGCCAGGGATAGTGATGAGGTGGTACGCCTGTTCATGGAATAGTCGTTCGATTAACATCAAAGGTAAGCACTCTCTTCAGGAGGGTGCTTTCTTAATGGTGCTGGACATTTCCCTCTTTCCATCCTATGGTGGGATATCTCATTGTGTAGGTAGGTTTTTTACATGAGTGGTAAGAGCGCTTTTTCCGCTGTTGAGTTGGTATTGCTTGACGCATGTCAGTCTGTGCTCGATACAATGGATACATCACTTGCTTCATTGCTGAGATCAAAGAGAGACGATTTGCATACCCTTGCAGGCATTGTGGAACGATCGAGTTCGCTGGACTACGATCTGGGAATCTCTATAGAGGGTCGCAATCGGCAGACCTTGACTTCCAAATTGACCAATCAGGGTATTGAAGAAGTAATCAATCTTCCGGTGAAAGCATCACTGGGGCGTTCATTTTCCATTGCCAAGTTGCATCTCTATGGTTTTCTTCTAAGGATTACAGAAAACAAATCGTATCTTGCTGTGTACAAGGAAGCTGTACTCACTCAGTACCATGCCTGTCTGTTTTCCCTGATGGCTGAGGATCTGTATATTTCTATCATTTCCGATAGTTCAGGGAATGAGACTTGGGTTGGGAAGGCTAGCCATGAACTGATTACCATGTGGGAAGATCGTTCACGAGCAGAAATTGATGTGTTCGCTCCATTGTTGCAGCAACTTTGGGAGGCAAGGAACTCCCTTGTGCCTGTGCTTGGAACGTTGCTTGGTACCGTTGAACTGTTGCAGCTATCAATGCAACTTGACCAGCGTTGGCATGTGTTTCTCGAGGAACAAGGAAGCCAGGATGAAGTGGTATACGCACTCAATGAGTTCCTATTCTCTCTAAGTTATGAGCAACAGAGGAAGCTTGAGATATGGATGGGGTCGAGTGGGGAACGCTTGGTAAGCAGGAGTGAAGCGGCTGGGCTACTGAATCTCAGACCAGATCAACAACTCGAAGGCCCTGGTGAAGACACCTTGCCGGTTGTTCGGTTGTATCGCTCATTCCTAAGGAGAAATGCACTGGCAAGAATGCGGCGGGAAACTGATCGAAAAGGTCCTCACCGCACGCTTGAACAGTACTTGTTGCTCTATCTTTGGGAGAGAGACACCTAACCCTGGTTGGCATCCATATAGATATCCTTGATCTCCTTTGCTCCCAAGACGAGGAAATCACCCAAGGTTCTTTTTCCGAAGAAGGTAGCTTTCAGAGTCATCTCGTCAATCTGTTCTTCTGTAGGAGCAATCCCCAATTCCCGGAAGTTTGTGGGCATGGAAATGCTCTTGAAGAAGGTCTTGACCTGTTCAATGGCTTTCAATGCATCTGCTATGGTATCGTTGGTTCTCTCCATGCCAAATACGGCACTACCGAACCTGGCAAACCGCTCAGGTTTCTGTGTATAGACATAGCGTGCCCAGCTGTCCCATATGGCGGCAAGTCCTGCACCGTGGGCTACATCAAACATGCCACCCATCTCGTGCTCCAACTGGTGAGGAGCCCAATCTCCACGGGATGTGTTTCCTGCACCAGTCAAGCCATTATGCGAGAGGCTGCTGGCCCACATGATGTTTGCACGTGCATCGTAATCGTCATTATGATCTTTCAGGATGAGTGCAGCTTTGACTACCGTTCTAAGCAAGCCTTCTGCGATCTCGTCAGTCAGATCCATGGTATCGCCAACGATGAAGTAACGCTCCATCGTGTGCATCATGATGTCCGCTGCACCACACATGGTCTGGTATTGTGGTAGGGTATATGTCAACTCGGGGTTCATGATTGCAAACTTGCATCGTGATGAATCATGATTAAGGCCACGCTTGAGATTTCCCTCTTCATTGGTGATGACCGATGAGCTACTCATCTCACTGCCTGCTGCGGCAATGGTTAATACCGTACCAACAGGGTAGCATCCTTCTACCTGACGCTTCTGTTCGTAGAAGTCCCAGACCTCTCCACCGTGGTATAAGCCATAACCAATAGCCTTGGCTGAGTCGATGACTGAACCACCACCCACTGCGAGCAGGAAATCAACTCCCTCCCGCTTGCCCAACTCAATACCTTCGTGTACCTTGCTGAGTCGTGGGTTGGGAACCACTCCGCCAAGTTCAACGTAGTTGATACGCTCTGCATCCAGAGAAGCCTTGATACGATCAAGCAATCCTGATCGCTTTGCACTTTCTGAACCGTAGTGAAGAAGGACCTTCTTGCAACCCTGTTCCTTGACCAAGGTTCCAACTTGCTCCTCTGTATTTCTCCCGAACACCACACGGGTGGGGGCGTAATAGGTAAATTCTGCTGACATCATTCCTCCAAATCAGTATCCCAGGCTCTCACCGATGATGAGAACCTTCATTCTTCCTTCTATTTGCTGGTGACTGAACACCACATAGTTCGAACAGATGGTATGTTCACATGCTCCAGCGGTGAGAGCCATTAGGTTGTTTGCATCGCAGTGGGCATTGATGCATTTCCCACTCTCCACACAATATGCTCCAGTATTCAATCGTCTGGCGTTGGCAGGGGCTGCAAGCTGCTTGACCCTAAGGATTGCACTTACCAGGTCTGGGACAATCTTATCCCATGAGACAACAAGGATTACCTGCTTCGGGCCGTAGAGCAGGGCTGCAACCCTGTTGCTGGTTCCATCAACACAGTACAACTCTCCATGTTCTGTAACAGCATTGGCACTGGCAAGATAGGTGTCAACAAAGAAGCTCTTGTGCATGACTTCAGTGATTCCCTCTTTATCGAGGCCAGGCTTGTAACGGTCATAAAAGGTGTAGTCCCCATTCCTCAGGAGATCGAGGACGCCGGTTTCCTTGAGGGTCACAGAACCTCCAACTGCAACACTTTCTCCTTTTGTGAGAAGCGACGTGATAGATGGAACAACCTCATCCATCGTTTCAAGGAAACGGGCATCGATATTGTTTTTTTTGAGTGCCTTGATGGTCCGTTCAACCTGCAAGGTACGATTCGTTTTTACATTTGCATCCATAGGCTTTCTCCCTTTTGATTAGGATACCCAATCAAGCTTTGCATTACAAGGTACAACGGATTTTGATTAGCAATTGCGCCATACGCACATCAGTCGTATTGTAGTAGTAGAGAGGTACTCACTATGCATATTACGTTTTTCGGAGCAGCACAACAGGTAACTGGTAGTTGCACGCTGGTGGAGGTGAACGGTAAGTATTTGCTTGTCGATTGTGGTCTCCCCCAGGGCAATGATGAGAAAGAAGCGGGGATGAATCTTCCTTTTGATGCACACGCCATAGATTATGTGTTCTTGACTCATGCCCATATTGACCACAGTGGACGTATTCCCCTGCTGGTGAAGGAGGGCTTCGAGGGTAAGATTTTCTGCACTGCTGCAACAGTGGACTTGTGTGAGATCATGCTTGCCGACAGCGGGCACATCCACGAGATGGAGGCGGAGTGGAAAAGCCGGAAAGCAAAGCGTGCCGGCAAGAAGGGTGTAGAGCCTCTGTATACAGTGGAGGATGCAAAGGATTCCATGGGGTTCTTTTCTCCCTGCGACTATGAGAAGGTCTGTACGATCGATGAGGGTATCAAGGTGCGATTCAATGATGCAGGGCACCTGCTGGGTTCATCTTCCATTGAGATGTGGCTCAGTGAAGGAAAAGAGAATCGTAAATTGGTATTTTCAGGAGATATCGGGAATTTTGACCAGCCCCTGATCAAGGACCCAGACTATATTGATACCGCTGATTTCGTGGTGATGGAGTCCACCTATGGAAACCGGGTACATAAGAAACCAGAGAATGCTGTTGGTAACTCAGTTCCCACTCAGGTAAGGGCGCAAGAGCTCGCAGATATCATTGAGCGGACTTTCAAACGTGGCGGTAATGTAATAATCCCTGCTTTTGCGGTTGGTAGGACACAGGAGATGCTCTATTTGTTGAGGGTAATCATTGAGAAAAAGCTCTGTCCAACAGTCCATGAGATACCGGTATTTGTTGATAGCCCGCTATCGGTGAAGGCAACTCATGTGTTTGCGGGAAACTTGTTTGGCTATATGGATGATGAAACCATGGAGCTGGTGAACAAGGGTATCAATCCCATTCTTTTCCCCTCACTGGTAACCATCACTGATGTAGAGGGGTCCAAGGCATTGAACCGACGCAAGGAAAGTTGTGTGATCATTAGCTCCAGTGGTATGTGTGAGGCGGGAAGGATCAAACACCACTTGAAGCACAATTTGTGGAGAAGTGAGTGTACGGTTCTCTTTAGTGGGTATCAGGCGGGTGGAACACTTGGACGTTCCATTCTTGAGGGAGCAAGGCATGTCACCATCTTTGGTGAGCAGATTGATGTACGTTGTGAAGTGAATGAGTTGCATGGTATCAGCGGGCATGCCGACCAGGAAGGCTTGGTGAAATGGCTTACCAGCTTCAAAAAGGAGCCAAGACGAGCCTTCATTGTTCATGGGGATAAGGAAGTTGCCCCTTGGTTTGCTTCCTATGTATCCAGAACTCTGGGTATCAAGGCATATGCACCAAAGATTCTGGAACGGTTCGACTTGCTCAATGAGGAGTCATTGCCACTTGCAGAGCCTATGGAAGAGATCATGCTTCCATACTTCCGTGAGCTAAATGAGGCTTTAGAAGAGCTAAAGAAGCAAGAGGCCAACCTACTCTCAGTTGTGCAGCGCTTGGAAAATGCTGGGAAAGAGAAGAACCTTGAAGAAAAACGTGCCCAGCGGCTCACCAATGCGATCAACAGGCTTGCCAGTGACTTGGAGTATTTGAAGATTAAATGGGGAGTGGATGCTGACTAGATCAACTGTTTCCCAAAAACCGATCCCCAGCTCTGTTGTTCTAGGATGGTAAATCCCATTCTCTCATAGAAACCATATGCACGGGTGTTCCTCCCATCCACTCCAAGGTGGATGCCTGGGACACCCTTTTCCTGTACTGTTTTTATAAAGGTTTCCATGAGGCTCCGCCCAAGGCCCTTGCCTTGCAACTGTGGGAGCAGGTCGATATGCAGATGCGCTGGATACCCCAGATTTTGCCACATCCCTTGTCCAGGTCCTTTGAGCAGTGTTTTGATTACACTCTCTTCTGCTTCACTCTTGAACACTTGTTGATGGTTATAGTGTTCCTGCAAGGGAGGCAGCCAGGTTTTCTGAAGCCAGGAGGTATAGGATGCAGTGTCACTTGTTCCTACAATATATCCGGAGGGTATCCCATTTTCATCAAGCGCTATGAAGCAGAGTTCTGGTTCATAAAAAAAGTAGGGAGCTGCATAGTAGTGACCGACACACCATGGATCATTGAAATATGGGGTACCATCAAGTCCTGCAAAGGCGGTCTTGAGAGCTATTGAGTAAAGATAGGGAATATCCTGTGGTAATACTGTTCTGATGTTCTGCATGTTCATTTCCTCGCCTCCTCATACCATATCGCTATTATGGGAAATTCTCAATAAAAATGTAATTTCTTGGAATAAGGTAACTTAGCCTAATAGCGAAAAATTTCTTCAAAAAGTGCTGGACAAAATGTGGATTAGGGTTTAGTATCCCTCCTTGTTCGGCAACGAGAACACAGACTGATTCAAATCACCAAGTATCGCTCGATACTTGACGAAATTAGAATATGTCGGATACTCTGAAAGAACGCCCCTTATGAGGGGATGGGAAAATGTGATGTGTAAACATTAGGTTTTTACCATGATTATTGAAAGTTATTAGCGCAGGGAAGAATAGAGAGATTGGAACAGTGGAAGACCACCAAGATGGGCTTCCCAGTCAATTCACAAGAATGAGAACGATAGTTGAAAAGCTACGTTCGTGCGAGAATTACAGGGAAAACTTATAAGTAAGTAAGCCGGGCCCTCGGGCCCGGAAATGCTATAACGGAGAGTTTGATCCTGGCTCAGAACGAACG
>Ga0265294_10005184_pt1 | contig 15969 bp, 12 predicted proteins | sample MunlanPumphouse3_FD_192504 | JGI IMG/M metagenome (GOLD analysis project Ga0265294, IMG submission 192504) | Groundwater microbial communities from a municipal landfill in Southern Ontario, Canada - Pumphouse #3 | ecosystem: Environmental > Aquatic > Deep subsurface > Groundwater | place...
AGGAAGATGACAGTCCATGCAATCAGCCACAAATCCCTGGGCATTATTAACATGGGTGGACGTCTTCCAGGTATTATAGGCCCATTGGATTTCATGACATGAAGAACAAAACTGCGGGGTCGATGTCCTGACCATTGTATAGTACGTCATACTAAAAACAGGGAAGGCGATGAGGATGCCTAGGAGTATCCATAAAATAGGACCCTTTTTTTTCATCACGTCCTCACTTTTTTATATATATTTATAAATAGTAAACATTCAAAATGAGCATATATTATTTTTTTTATTTACACCACTTTTTTATCCTTATTTTTACATTTTGACCAATATTTTTCCTCCATGCATGCTCCTGTAACAGAACAAACCGCTGGCCGATTCTTTGCATAGCTCAAGAGAAACAACGGCATCTGTTGTCTGTGTGATTCCCGGATTACTACTAACAAAGAAATGGACATGTCCTGTAAAACAACCATTCTCATCATCGGACACGAATCAAAGCTTTGCGACCATCACGCAAGGAGCTTGAGCAGACACAGATACCACGTAATCTGTACTCCCTCGAAAGACACTGGGATCGATATGGTTCAAAACAAGCCCGCAGGACTGGTCCTCCTCAATCTGCACCCTTCTATATTGGAGAAATCAGATATACTGGAACAAATAACCCAAAAACTCAAGAACATCCCCATCCTTGTGTTCTCCAGAAACAGTGATGCACAACAAATCATCAAGCTCCTCCGCATGGGCGCGTGGGATGTACTGTGCCCACCCTTTACCCAGGAAGCGCTATCTATGGCCATTATAAAGGCCCTGAACCGGACAACGGTACTCTCCCCGGACCACGTAGGAATAAAAGCTGCAAACCACGTCATTCATTTCTTCACGGAAAACACACCACAAAAAAACTCATCCCAGACACTGGAATATCCGGGAAATATTGCTGGATGTATCGCCCATGATTTTAACAATATCCTCGGTACGATCGTGTGTTCATCAGAAATATTGCTGGATACATGCCAAGCGACATCTCCACACCATGAAGATATCCAGAGAATACTGCAGGCTTGCATACGGGGTAAAGAACTTGTTGCGCAAATTCTTTGTTATGCCTGTAACCGACCGGTACAAAAATCTCCCGTAGATCTTGCTCAATTGATTAACAAGCTCATCCCCCTTCTTCAAGCAACTATACCGACCCACATCACGATCAACAAAAAATTCGATGCTCACCATTGTGTTATTTCAGGCAATTACGCACAAATTCAGCAAATCATCGTCAATCTGATCACCAATGCCGTCTACGCGTTGCGCACGGTTGCCAATCCGGTTCTTGATATCCAACTCACCAACAACGGGAAACGTTCGGCACGCATCGCAAATTCATCTTCAGAGATTATGAACGTTGTGCTCAGTATTACAGACAATGGAGAAGGGATTGATCAGGAATCCATCTCCAGAATATTCACTCCTTTTTTCACAACTAAACAAAACGGAGAAGGCACTGGACTGGGACTGTCCATCGTTGCCAAGATCGCACAGGAACATCAGGCCAGCCTGTCCCTGCGGAGTCACAAAAACAGCGGAACATCCTTTCAGGTGCACTTTCCGATCATTCATGACTACACGCCGATACTGTCTCCGCAAAAAAAATATTACTAAATCAAACCCATTTTGAGATGTTGTGTTTCATTCAATGGAAGCATGCGTTCACCGTGTGCTCAAAAAAATGACTACTGTCTGCGTGTGCCCCAACGCTGTAGAGTAGGGACAATTCAGGAATTGCCCGTTTTTATACGCCCGAGAGGGGCATAAAAACAGATTGGTCGATGGCGCCACGAGAGCCCGAACAATAATTCATGACCTTCCAAAATACAATGCATTTCAAAGTGGGTTTGGTTTCGATAGCAGTAAACACCACAATGATCCTTTTACAGAAAAGATCTGCCGTGCCGTATAGTCAGGTCATGTTTTTTAAAAAGTTCATAAAGACGAGCCCGAGAAAGTCCTGATATACTGCAAGCTTTACGCACGTTACCACTGGAAACCTTTGCAAGCGCTGTCAAATAGCTCAACTCGAGACTTGAGACAGTCTGATTCCGCACCTCCTTGAGCGTAGGTAAATTCTCGGGGACAAGGTCTGGTATATGTGACTCAAGACTTTCGTTTTCCAGGACGGAAATCTCCGTGCCATCAACGGTTCCATTGCCATGTCGCGAAAATGAAGACTTCGCCACTGCAACCCGGATATCCAAAGGAAGATGATGGGGATATACCGTCTGTTCATTGAGTGAATTATCGATACAAACATACAGGGCATTCACAAGTTCCCGGACATTTCCTGGCCAGGAATAACTATCGAGGACCCGCATCAATTCCCGAGATAACGCCTTACGGGGGATTATATACTCCTTGCAAATTTTGGTTGTATAGTGCCTGGCCAGAACAGCAATATCCTCTTTCCTATCCCGGAGTGCATGGAGATGAATACAATGTGTATTGAGACGAAAGTACAAATCCTTGCGGAAGGTTCCATTATCAACCATTTCGTTGAGTTTTTGATTAGTTGCTGCGATGACCCTGAAATTGCTGGAAACTTCTATATTAGAGCCAACCGGTCGGAAACGCCCTTCCTGCAAGACACGCAGCATCGATTTTTGCAGAGGCAAAGCCAATTCCGCAATTTCATCCAAAAAAACAGTCCCGCCATCTGCAATTTTAAACAGCCCGTCTTTGGATTCATGAGCTCCTGTAAAAGCCCCCTTCACATGCCCAAAAAGTAGACTTTCACGCAGCTCTCGGGGCAAATTTGTACAGTCCACAACAACCATACCAGCGTTCTTGCGATCGCTGTTTTCATGGATTGCCCGGGCAAACAGCTCCTTACCTGTTCCTGTTTCTCCTGTGAGAATAACATTGCCCTTGCTGCGAGCCACTCTGGCCATCATTTCCAAAGAACAGACAATCTGCTGACTCGTACCGATAATTTCATCCCGCTGTACGACCTTATGTCTATAAAATTCATTTTTCTTGATCCTGTAGTCCAAAGATCTTTTAAGAATCAGACGTAATGTGGTCATGGAGACAGGTTTTTCTATATAATCCCACGCACCGTTGCGAAGAGCCAGCTCAGCTCCTTCGCTATCACCAAATCCAGTAATAATAACCACTTCGGGAGCAGACGAGGCCATCTGAAAACGTTTGATTTCATCAAGCCCGTTGCCGTCCGGTAGATGGACATCCAAAAAAACCAGATCATACTCGTGTGCCATCACCTCCTTCACACCTTCCTGAAGAGAAAGCTTCCCCACGCATTTTTGCCCCATATGTTCAAAAACATGTTGCAAAGAGGTCAAAAAATCAGCGTCATCGTCGATGAGTAATATTTTTGGCATAAAGTAGATAGGTTGGATAGAGGTAGTTATATATAACTAATGCATTTTATGTATAAAATATCACAAAATAGTACAATCAATGCCTAAAAAACATAATGGATATGCGTAAAAAAATAGTTTGTTTTCTTATTCACTCATCGTATTTTTATTTTAATATTCCCATGGAGTTACAGATGACAACAATCATCTGCATACGAATATCAATTTAAGCATAAATTATACCACAATATCATCAACATCATTCCAATTATTATAGATTTTTTCTAACATTCTATGTTTATTTACAAAAAAACGCCCGTCTATATACCGTATCTGAACACTCCTACGAATAATAACCAGCGATACATATCCTGACTCACGTAGGACCATGTTTGAAAAACCTCTATATTATTTTATGTTCCTCTAAACAATTTTCAGATGAAACAAACCTCTTGGCCAGAAGAACTTGCGCAGAGCGGATTGCGGAATCTACTATTCTGGCAGCCATTACTTGCTATCCTTCTCAATTTATTAGGAAAAAACTGACAGCCTGAGAATAGTTACGAGGCATATTACTTTATATATCTTTTTTCCCGTGGGTACGGATATTGCTTTTTACTACACAAGAATCTGACAAGAGGATCTGCTCATACAACGAAGAACATCACCTCAAATGTCAAAAAAAAGCATGACAAAAAAAAGATATGGTTTTATTTTGTTTCCAAAAAACATTGCAGCCTATACATACGCCACTTTCTAAACCCAAGGAGCTATGCCATGTTCATCATCCGCACCATGCTGACGTGTCTGGGGTTGATTTTTTTTGTTCAAATAAACAGTGCTGTTGCTGAAAATCTGCCCCGTTTTCTTCTAGGTCCTGAAGATATCCTGGAAATTTCGGTATGGCGGGATGAAACGCTGACCCGACAGGTAATGATCATGCCTGACGGCAATTTTTCCTTCCCTCTGATCGGAGATATCCATGCAAGCGGTCATACTATTGCAGAAATACGCACCATGGTTCAGGAAAAAATCAAAAAATATGTTCCGGACTCGCCTGTGAGTGTGGTTATGGAAAAAATACAAAGTCCTAAAGTGTATATTGTTGGACGTGTCAACAAGCAGGGAACCTACATCATGCAAGGAAGGCCTCTCACTGTTGCCCAGATTATTGCCCTGGCCGGTGGCCTCACTCCCTTTGCCGAAGGTGACGAGATCCACGTTCTGAGGAATTCTGACGACGGACAAAAAGCCATCCCCATCAATTATGAAAAGATCACCCAGGGCAAAGAACTCAGTCATAATATCATACTGCAACCCGGTGATACGGTCGTCGTTCCCTAAGTGCCTCTTCTTGTCCGCATGGTGTAAACCCGTCAGCATGCGGACACCTTCAACATTTCTCTCATACTACAGGATATCGTCATGATAAAAAAAATCATTCTGACAGTATTTGTACTTATACCGATACAACTTCTATTTTTTTCAGACATATCAAAAGCGTATAATCAAAAAATAGTACCTTCAATTGGTATAAAAGAGACGTATGACACAAAAGTTGGATATGAAGACGAAGATGACTTTATACATTCTATTATTCCAAGTCTGAAATATACATTATCTGATGATAATACAAATATTTTTTTTAACGGACTAATAGACATATCATTTTACTCTAAATTACATGATTATAATGGAGTAGACCAAATATATCTTTTGGATGTTGATCATAACCTTACAGAGAATATTGTCATTGGTATAAAAAATAATTTTATGTATGATAATAATTCAAAAAAATCCTTTGAATATACAGGTGAAGACATTAACTCTTCTGATCGTATTATATACGGAATATCTCCATATATTACATTAGATATCAATGAAACTACTCGAGCTAAATGTAATTATAAAATAAGTGAAATTAATTATCAAGGGTATAGCTACAATGATGATTACAGCGACAGCATCACAAACAGTTTTGGGGCCAGCATAGAACACGACCTTTCCGAACGCATAACCATGGGGTTGGCAACAAGTGCGGATCTTCGGTCATATGACAAAGATGACGCGAAAAATCATTATGATCATTATAAGATATCCTTACTGACCCGATACAGACTCAGTGAAAGGACAAAGCTGCGATTGAGCATTTCAGGTGACCAGTATTACGAGAATGAGGTCAATGATGACAGCGATACAACCCAGACAGTTAACGTTTCCGCAGGGGCGACCCACGAGATCTCCGAACGGCTCAAGCTGGATATTTTTCTGGGCACCGGGGACCAGACAACATTTGATGAAAGCGGCGCCCTCGGTGCGGAACTTACCTGGATTGGAGAAACATGGAAACTTTCAGGCGGGTACAAAAAAGATATCACCTCCGGGGCTCGGGGATATGACCTGAAACGCGACAAAATCTTTGCAACGGGAGAATACAGAGTTTCAGAAAAAACCCTGCTGGGGTTCAGGGGAGGATATGTCTACTCTAATGAGATAGACAACGATGAGGACGATGAGGAAAAGTATACGTATTATAGCATGGAACCATATTTGCAGTATGAAATAGTAAAAAATTCGTTTATCACAGCAAGCTATAATTATGGTGTATACATGGATAGAGATGAAGATAACTCCATTACAAGGAATCAAATATATATTATGTACACCATAACATTTCCAAGCGATAAATAAGTATCCGATATAAACTCAAAAAAAGAACACAATGGTGATGTCATGAATGATAACGTAAGTGTGTTTAAACGCGTTTTTTTCAGAAGAAAATGGTATTTTTTTGTTCCATTGCTTATAATAATCACAATATCTATCACCACTGCGTTTGTCATACCGCCAAAATACAAATCAAAATCAACAATTCTTATTGAAACTCAAGTGGTTCCGGAAGATCTTGTACGCACAACCATCACGGGATTTGTGGAGGCTCGCCTCCAGGCTCTCTCCCAAAGAGTACTCAGCGTTCCTAATTTGACAAAAATAATCCAAAAATATCACCTCTACGCAGATATCAAAGACAATCATACCAACCAGGAACTGGTCGAAAAACTCACAGCCAACATTGAGCTTCTACCGATCACTACAAAACTGGGTAGAAAAACAGATCAGATCGCAACAACGGCATTTGAAATCGGATTTGAGGGTGAAGATCCCAAGACCGTTGCCGATGTAACTAATGAACTGACATCGATATTCCTTCAAGCAAACCTTCAAGATCGCGAAGGCAAGGCAAAAACAACGGTAGATTTTCTTAATTCGCAACAAAATGCATTTAAAGATGAAATAGTTAAAAAAGAAAAACTCATTGCTGAATTCAAAAGAAGTCACCCTTCTGAACTTCCAGAGCTTATCCAATCCAATAGAAATATTATGGATAGGCTCGCCCAGGAAATAAATCTCAAGAAAAGTGAACTACGAAGATTTGCTGATCAAAAATCTTTTCTTGAAGGGCAACTTGCAACGATTGATCCGTATAGCAATGAAAACTCACCTGACACAAACATTGAAACACTTACTCGTCGTTATACAGCTCTTAAAGCAACACTGTCTGAAAATCATCCTGATATGTTGACATTAAAAAATAAGATAGCCGCATTACAAGATGCATCTTCAACACATGAAAATGTAGGGGATATGCAGGCTGAACTCAACGAATTGAAAGCGCAAAAAGCCATTTTGGAAAAAAGCTACTCGAATATTCATCCGGACCTTATCGCATTAAACAAAAAAATTACGCTGTTAGAAGAGACAATATCCGATTACTCCGGATCATCCCCGTCTACCGGTCAAAGTGCCCTACACCCCAACAATCCCATTTATCTAAATATGCTTCATCAGATTGAAACCATAACAATAGATCTCCGGGAAGGGAAAAAAGAGCTTCAGGCCCTGAAAAAAAATTACGCGATCTACGCCCGAAGGGTAGAGAACACTCCTAAAATCGAACAAGAATACAAATCTCTCCTTCGAGGGTATACAACGGCCCAAAACCAATACGAATCCACCACTTCTCGACTCATGGTTGCGGAACAGGCACTCATGCTGGAAGAAAGTCAAATGGCCGAAAAAATGACCATTATTTCGCCACCGGTTCTTCCTGAACGCCCATCAAGTCCAAATCGCCTGGCGATACTTTTTCTTGGATGTGCATTGGCCTTTGCCGGAGGAATTGCCATGGTGGCCTTTGCTGAAAACATGGATCACGCCATCCATGAACCGCTGGATCTTGCCAATCTCGTCGGACAACCGGTCATGGCGGTGATACCGGTTATCACAACGGCACGGGAAAGGATGCTGAGTAAAATACGTCGGATCGCGATTCCATCCGGGGTCGTAATACTTATCATCTCAGGCATACTGTCCATACACTTTTTGTATCGTCCTCTCGATATCTTGTGGGTGCAGTTAAGCAGAAAATTGTATATCATCTTTTAACCCCTGCCAAAAGAAGTAAAAGAGCTTTGTTTCAAGGCGGTTCAGTATCGGGCATGGTGGGCATCTCTCATGCGAGCGGGCTCACGTATCCGCACACTGCGAAGGCATTGCTTCGGTATTGAACAGAAAAATCAGTATCTCAGCGGGGTTTGTTCGGCGGCTCTACCCCACGTTCTTTCATCCCAAGCCAACGAGTATCACATGAGCAAAATTGCTAAAGCACTAGAAAAAGCAAAACTGGAACATGAACATACCCCTGCAGAAATGCTTCGTGCGCCCCTCTTTCACGACAACCATGCACAAAGGACTGCTGCGCATGAACCCATTGTGTACACCAAAACCAAAGTAATTCCGAGTGTCCACCGCGACCTGGAACGATTCAGAATACTCACGGCCCTCGATGATCCTAAGCTCATTGATACGTATAGCCTGTTACGGACAAAAATCATGTCCAAGACAAAAGATCAGGGCAAAACAACACTGATGATCACCAGTGCCACGCCGAACGAAGGCAAAACAACGACGGCCATCAATCTTTCTCTGAGCTTTGCGAGACACGCTCAGCAAACCGCTCTGCTTGTCGATATGGACCTGCGCAGTCCAGATATCAGCACCTACCTTGGATTGGAACGCCATGCCGGTCTTACGGACTATTTGGTCAAGGACACTCCTCTGGACTCCCTGCTCATACATCCCGAAGGCATGCAGGATATCGTCGTCCTACCTGCCGGGCAAAGCAATCAGGGATCAACCGACCTCTTGGGAACCCCAAAAATGCAGTCATTGGTCCGCGAACTTAAAACGAGATATACGGACCGATATGTGATCTTTGATTGTCCGTCTTTGGTGGATAATCCCGATGCCCTTATTTTTTCTTCATATGTAGATGCGATCATTCTCGTGGTCGAGGCTGATCGCGCCCCCAAAGAAAAAATTCAAAAGGCTATCGAAATGCTCGGGGACAAGGAAATTGTAGGTCTGGTGATGAACAAGGCCGCATACACACATTGAACAAGGGCAAAACCCGCCATGTACAAAAAATTTTACGGATTTTCCTGCAAGCCTTTCAGTATCGTGCCCAATCCGGACTGTCTGTACATGACTTCCAAACACCAGCTGGCTCTTACCTACCTGCAGTATGGGATCGCTGAAAATCTAGGATTTATTCTCCTGACAGGAGATATCGGGACAGGAAAAACAACCCTGATCCGTCATATTCTGCGTCAAATCGACCAGGACATGGAAGTGGCCGTCATTTTCAATACACAAATTTCTGGCGATCAACTCATTGAAATGATTCTTTCCGAATATGAACTAACCCCAGAGAGAAATAACAAATCAAAAAATCTTGATCTCTTGAATGCATTTCTTATCGCCCAATATGCTCGTCAACGAAAAGTCCTGATCATTATTGACGAGGCCCAGAATCTTTCTACGGAAGTATTGGAAGAAGTGCGTATGCTTTCCAACCTGCAAAGCGAATCACAAATGCTTTTGCAGATCATGCTCGTCGGTCAGCCGGAACTGAAGATCAAAATCAAAAGTCCCGAAATGGCTCAGCTGACGCAGCGCATCGCCGTCAACTACCACCTAGGTCCCCTTTCCAAAGAAGAAGTATCCCATTACATTGCCTACCGGATTGAACAGGCGGGGGGAAATGCCGGTCTTTTTACCCCGGAATCTATTGAAAAAATTTATACATTTTCAGGCGGGGTACCCCGGTCAATCAATCTTTTGTGCGATGCCGCCCTGGTGTATGGATTTGCCGATGAATTGCAGAACATCTCGACCGAAATTATTGACCAGGTTGTTGCGGACAAGGGCGGAATCGGCCTGCAGATGCAGGAGCAGAAATTCTCAGAGCCTGAAGACCACATCCACCCGCCGGATGAATACCCAGATCAAAGCCTGTTCTCGCGCATCCGTAATCTCGAAAAACAGGTTGAAAAACTTACGCTCCAGGTCCAGTGGCAGATCGAAGAAAATGAACACCGGGCGACATCGTTTAAAGATGACATTATCCGAACACTCAAAGAACTGATCAATCAGGAGAGAATGACCGCCAATGCAACTCTGGTCCAGTATGCAAGGATGAAAGAGCACTATCTGCGTCTCAAACAAAAAATGAACAAGCTGCAAAAGGATCATACAATCGAAGAGATACAAGATAACCGTCAGCACCTCCCTGAAGACAAAAATCCGACCTCCTCCTCGTTGGAACCAACACTCGCCCCCCCCAAATGGCCATGGGCTATGAGCTTTGCCTGCATGTTCGTTATTGCGATGGCAGGGATTATCTTTTACCGGATGTACTGAGCATTCTGTACGGCAGCACTTTCAGCCCCAGGCACGACCAGCCCATATCAGGCAGCTCCGCAACGAACTCCGTAAAATGTTACACCTCGTTCCTCTATCTCTGCATGTCCGGCATGACCCTCCAGACAACACTCCTTACCTGTGTTTTCGCCATCCCTTGTAGGTAATCCCGAATTTTTTGATTTTATAATTCAAAGCGCGTGGGCTCACCCCCAACCTCTTGGCCGCTTCTTTTTGCACCCAGTCGTTTTCCCGCAGGGCCAACAAAATCATCTCCCGTTCCTGATGCTCCAAAGAGATTGACCGGGAATAATCACTGAGCAGACTCCTGTCCCCGGCAGCAACCACCGTCCCGTAAGATTTTTCGGAAAGCACAATATTTTCACCAGATATCGCATCAGATTCCTCCAGGATAGCAGCCCTTTCGATAACATTTTTCAATTGTCTCAAATTTCCCGGCCACGCGTACTGCAAAAAAGATTCAAGAACCGAAGGCTCAAAGCCAAAGATCTTTTTCTTGAGATCACGGCTCACCTTGTCCAGGATATACTTTGCCAGGGGCACAATGCATTTACGCCTTTCACGTAAAGGGGGAAGATGGATGCGCAGCACATTAATTCTGTAATACAAATCTTCCCTGAACGTTCCTTCGGCAACCAGAGTTTCCAGATCACGGTTGGTTGCTGCAATAATCCGCACATCAAATACAATGGTTCTGTTTCCTCCCAAGCGCTCAAAACTTTTTTCTTCGAGAACCCGCAGCATCTTGGACTGCAGCGAAGGAACCATTTCTCCTATTTCGTCCAGAAAAACTGTACCCCCGTTGCCCTGCTCTAATCGCCCCACACGCATCTTGTCCGCGCCGGTAAAAGCCCCCTTTTCATGCCCGAAAAGTTCGCTTTCAAGCAATGTTTCCGGTATATTGGCACAATTGATAGTGATAAAAGATTTATTTTTACGCCTGCTGTTGAAATGGACTGAACCCGATAAAAAACTTTTTCCTGTTCCAGTTTCTCCGGTCATAAGAATAGTCGCATCGGTCATGGAAAACTTTTTCAAGGTATGCAAAACGCTGCGCATAACCGCGCTTTCGGCGACGATCTTATCAAAATCATAAACGAATCCTTGATCATGACGCAAATAATCTATTTCATCCCGGATCTGCCGGTGTTCAAGGGCTCGTGTAAGCACGAGCCTCATTTTTTCCTCGGAGGCAGGGAGAGGCACAACATCAAAAGCCCCCTCCTTGACGGCCTGAACAATACTATCGGTTTCGAAATGCTGGCCAAGAACAACGACAGGAGTATGCGGCACCTGTTCCCTTATCTGCTTAAGCATCTCCAAATCCTTGTTTCCACGATTCTGAAAACACATTAAAACAATATCATAGCCGCAGGTAAGTGACGTTAGCCACGCACCTCCCGAGCTATGATAATCGATATCATGCCCTTCGCCAAAGGATGTGCGCAAAAAAGCTTCCCATTTCTGAGAAGGATCTATCACTAAAAGTCTACCCATCCCGCTCCTCATTTGCTCGGATTGGTATATATTTACAACAGATACTTATATCATTTTCACATTATTCTGGCACAAACAACGTCTGAGACACGCCACCGCCCCCGGATCTCACAGGGGAAAATGCGGCTTTTTTATCATGAACAGCTGCGGGTCCATCACCTCCACTTCCACGCGAGATCTTGCAAAAAGCGGGCTCAGCTCGTAACAACGCTTTTTCCTCTACACACAGACATGTCTTTTACGTATTGGTAATCAAAGTTGGTAATTCGCCCCCTCACCCCAAGACCGTACGCAAAAAAAATGTTGCTTCCTTTTCCTAAGCACAAAAAATAGTCATATATTCAAAAATAGTATCCTTTTTTTGCCTTTTTATCACCACCGCAATCCCCCGCATGGCCCCCACCTTGCTTACCCACAATTCAGCAAAAGCAAACCACTTGAAAAAATGGGACGCAAAGCTACCGCCTACGTTCAATCGTGCAGTTCGAATAGGGCAGTGGGGCCACCGGGGCAGATCAAACACACACAGACAGACTGCATTTCCCGGTTCAACATTATTTTTAACGGAGGCAGTTTTATGTCGTTATTTTCCAAACACGCACGCATGTATATGTGGTTTTGTGCCCTCATTGTCGTACAAACATTGTCAGCACATGCAGCAACCGTGACGATGAGCTGGAATCAAAACGCAGAAGATACCCTGGCCGGATACCGGGTCTATTGCGGAGAAACGAGTTACGACTACACAATCATTGACGATGTCGGTGAAAACACCCGCCACACAATGGCTAACCTTGAAGAAGGCAAAACTTATTATTTCGCAGCAACAGCCTATGACATCTATGGAACGGAAAGCGATTTTTCCGAAGAAATTTCCTATACAGTTCCAGCCCCGGTTCCATCAACCCAGGAACCGGAACCAGAACCAGCTCAGGAGGGGACGATCGCTCTTGAAACAGGTGAAGTTTCTACAGATCACAACTGGACACATGTCCAATTCGACCAGACATTCAGTAACCCGGTTGTCGTAGCCAACCTGCTCAGTTTTGATGGAACGGATCCCTCTGTTATCAGACTGCGCAATGTCAGCCCCACGGGTTTTGATATCAGAGTACAGGAATGGGATTATCTTGACGGGGAACATGCGGTTGAAAAAATAGGTTATATTGTCATTGAGAAGGGAACACACGTCCTGCCCGACGGAACCCGAATCAATGCGGGTATATTCACAACAAACACAACAACCTCTTTTGAGAAAATCGCGTTTACAACATCCTTAAACACAAAACCGGTTATCATAACCAGTATCGCCACTGTAGCGGGTGAGGACGGGGTTACGGGACGGATACAGAATATCACTGCCGACGGTTTTGAATATTGCATGCAGGAACAGGAAACGGGTAATCAGGCTCATGCTACAGAGACCATCATGTACATCGCCTGGGAAGAATCGGAAGGTTCCATTGGCAACATTTCCTTTGACGTAAAAAATCCCCAAGATCTCATTGCCGATGAATTCCAGACCATACAGCTGGATTCCAACTTTGAGGATACTCCCGTTCTACTGGCTGAGATGCAGACATATAACGGGCAGGACCCAGCAACCCTTCGTTATACAAACAAAACCAATTCCTCCTTTGATCTTCGGGCCTATGAGGAAAAATCCCTTGATCCAGAAATGGAGCATGCGAATGAAAACATCGGCTACCTGGCTTTCAGTATCGGTTCAGCAAACGTAGACACAACTTCAGATACGTCCACAGACGATGACACGGGAACCACGACACCGGATGATGGTACGTCAAATATCGATACTGCCTCCATGGAACTAGGGGAAATAACCGCCGATAATAACTGGAAAACGATCCATTTTAGCAAGACGTATACAGATCCGGTCGTGATCGCCAGCGGGCTTTCCTACGCCGGAACAGACCCTTCAACCATCCGCATCCGGAACGTATCCCCTGACGGATTTGAAATCAGGGTTCAAGAGTGGGATTATCTTGATGGCCCGCATGCAGAGGAAACCCTGGGGTATATTGTTGCCGAACGCGGCATGCACACCCTGCAGGATGGTACACGGATCTGCGCCGGTACGGTCACCACATCCAAAACAAATAGTTTCGGGGCCACCACGTTCATAGAAGAACTCCCAAGCGTCCCCGTTGTTCTGGCATGTATTACAAGCACGAACGACACTTCAGCCGTGGCCACCAGGATCAAAAACATCTCCCGGACTGGATTTGAAACAGGCATGCAGGAACAGGAAAAAAGTGACCAGAAGCACCTTGCTGAAACCCTTTCCTATATAGCATGGGAAAAATCTTCAGGAACATGCGACGGGCATCGCTACGAGGTCGGAACCACAGGACAAATTGTGGATCAGACATTCAACACCTTCAGCTTCGATACAGCCTTTGACGCCACTCCCATATTTATGGGGAGCCTACAGACCTATGCAGGGCTGGATCCGTCCTCATTACGTTTCGATTCGTTGTCAGACCAGGATGTCTCACTCATGGTCGAGGAAGAACAGTCCGCTGACAACGAAACAGGCCACACGGCAGAAAATGCTGGATATATTGTCTTCGAAAAATAACAAAACCGTCCATAGCTATTCATAGCCATCCATAGCACACGCCAAAGAGCCGATACAGGAAATATCCTGCATCGGCTCTTTGCATATTTAGCATGCACGGGTTACATGTATTGTTTCAGAGCAAAAGCATTGCTTTTCAATCCTCTCTTTCGATGCTATTTTGTTCTCAATCTTTCACTGTTCCACAACCATTCCATGTTCACAGAGGAGGCAGCCATGTATGAAGCACAATGTTATGAAAAACGTCCTGACACCAAGGTCCGATGCACCCTCTGTGCCCACCGCTGCAGTATCGCAAACAACCAAAGAGGGTTATGCGGTGTGCGAGAAAATCGGGACGGCACGCTTTTTTCTCTGAACTACGGAAAAATTATCGCCGAGCAGGTTGATCCCATTGAAAAAAAGCCTTTGTTTCATTTTTTTCCGGGATCAAAGGCCTATTCCGTAGGGACTGTTGGCTGCAACTTTCACTGCAGACATTGCCAGAATGCAGACATATCCCAGTATCCCCAAGAACACCATGGAGCCATTGTCGGAAAGACAAGAACCCCGCGAGAACTCGTTGCTCGTGCCCTTGAAACCGGATGCAAAAGTATCGCCTATACCTATAACGAGCCAACGGTCTTCATGGAATTTGCACATGACACCGCACTCCTGGCCAAAGAAAATGGCCTAAAAAACGTGTTCGTAAGCAACGGCTACCTGACGCCCGAAGCCATGGACTTCATCTGCCCGCACCTTGATGCGATCAATATCGACATCAAGGCATTCAGCGACATTTTTTACAGGGATATCTGTCAGGCCCGGCTAGCCCCTGTTCTTCAAAGTGTACAGATAATGCACGACAGGGGCGTCTGGGTTGAAGTGACCACATTGGTTATTCCGGGCCTTAATGACAGCGACGAAGAGCTACAAAAAATAGCCGATTTCATCGCATCCGTGGACCCGGAAATTCCCTGGCATGTCACCCAGTTTTACCCCACCTACCTCATGACCGACAGAGGCCGAACTCCGGCAGCAACCCTGCACCGGGCCAGATCAATCGGGAAAGAGAGAGGCCTTGCACATGTATATGAAGGAAATATCCCGGGGACGGGAGATGAAAACACCTATTGTCCGACATGCGGGGCATTGTGCATAGAACGCAATGGATTCCACGTCGTGTCCCAAAATATGACAGAGGGCATATGCCCCTTATGTGAGCAGACAATCAGGGGCGTATACGCCTAACACCCTCTGCATCATCGGCCCTGGTTCCACAAAAATCACCCAGAGCTATGGCCTGATTTCCATGCACCCCACTTTAGGCAGCGTGCACATCCAACGTGCTTTCCGACTTGGGAAAAAAACCTTGTTTCTTCAACAAAAAGAAACTATTTGTGCCCAGTTCAGTAACCATACTTACCGGAGTTATCCATGCACGAACTTTCCATTGCCGAAGGAATCCTTGATATCATCAAGGATGAAATGGTTAAGAATAATGTTACCAAGCTTCTGTCTGTCACCGTCGTCCACGGAAAATTGGCTACGGTTGTACCGGAAGCCCTGGACATGGCCTTCACCGCCCTGACCATTGACACTCCTTTGGCGGGGGCGACATTTACGATGAAAGAAATTCCCATCCGCGTCAGATGTCGCCAGTGCAAGATTGAATTTTCTCCGGATGAAGAAGATATCTATCTTATGACCTGCCCGGAATGCGGATGTGAATTCGGCCAT
>Ga0265294_10005185_pt1 | contig 15964 bp, 13 predicted proteins | sample MunlanPumphouse3_FD_192504 | JGI IMG/M metagenome (GOLD analysis project Ga0265294, IMG submission 192504) | Groundwater microbial communities from a municipal landfill in Southern Ontario, Canada - Pumphouse #3 | ecosystem: Environmental > Aquatic > Deep subsurface > Groundwater | place...
CGGTTTCCAGACCCATAGTAAGAATAACCTGAAAAACGGCAATATAGGCCAAAAAATAGGCCGCAACACCCAGGCTTGATGTAGTTAATGTATAGGTGTAGAGAGGTAAAAAGAGAAAATTTATCAATCTGGCAAGGATTGTACTGAGTCCGTAAATCACAGTCTCCTTTGCCAGCTTTCTGAACGGATTTGCACTCCCGGCACTTTTCTCCATGATCAGTTGGCTAAAGCTTTTGGTTTATATAAAAGGAATCCGATATTTAATTGGGGGAACCATTTAATGCCCGTCTTTTCGTAATAGGAGGCGGAGAGGGATACCGGGCCGACAGGGGATTGCCAGACAGCAGCCACATCAGCCATAAAAGTGCCTCTGGGGAAGTTATCAGAAAACCTTGTAGATCCGTCGTCAGTGATCCGGAGCTGCCTGTAGGGTTGAAAATAGACACCCTTAAAGTGGAAGAAGATGGATTTGTAGATTTTTAGTATCGGAGTCACCGATACTCCCAGGAAGGATGGGGCTCTGTTGGTGTTCTGGAGCAAAGTCCTGCTGTGGGGAAAAGGTTCAAAGGCGGGCATTATCATAAGTGTAGAGATGCGATCCTTCATTGCGAGCGGATTGGAGATAACCACATCTGCACTCCAACCCAGGATCAACAGATCAGAAATCTTCTCGAATGATTCGGTAAAATATCTGAAAGAGAGAGAGGTGTGGGGCATATTCTCTATGGGCGCTTTTCCCAGGGAGGTGCTCCCCGGTTTATAATCTTCGCTAAGTCCTGTAAAGCGCAGCGACACCCTGCCGTTCATCCCTTCTGTAGGATATATGGGATAATTGGTTGTATTTCTCTCTATCATCAGAGAGGGGGAAAAGAATGAATAATATGTTATATCAGGTACATCGTAGGAGGTAAACCTCTCATTCTGGAAATATTGATAAATATTGCGTCCGAAAGCAAAAGAGAGTTTTGCCAGAATGTTCTGATATATATTTACAGGGGTTGCTATGCTTACTTTGCCAAAGATCTCGCTCTCCTGAACATTGCTTGAAGGGGTGTTATTGGAAAAGAAGTTGGTCTGGTTTCCCCCAAAGTAGTCAAATCTGTGTGAAGTAAACTGAACTTCGTAAAATGCGAGTGGCCTTACAGAAAAATCCTGTCTGAAATACCCGCTCAATCCTGAATAGAATCTGCCCAGGTTTAAATCAGCATGTACTCTCCAGGGAGTGACGGAAAATTTGTGATACTCAGCACCTACATAACCCTGATTGAGGGACGAAGAGGAGATATTGCCCCCTATTGAGAGTCTCAGAGGGGGAGAGGTGGATACTCTCAGGTGAATATCAAAGATGGAGTCTCTTTTCATCTTTGCCACAGGAAAGAAATCCTTAACATTTCCGGAAGCGATCACCCTGTAATAACCTCTCTTAAGCTGTTCAAAATCGAAATAGCGGGTTCTGTTCTCCCTAAACGTTTTGTCTATGAACTCTTTTTGTTCGTTCACAAGAGAGTCGGTAATTACCACCTTTTCAAAAACCAGGGGAAGGCATCTTCTCCTGAATTCAAGTCTCCTGTTTAACAACTCCTCAGCTTTAATCCTGCGCTTTATCCTCTCCTTTATCTCCGGCATCAGTTTCATTGTATTACGGTAGCCCTCAGCCACAATGTCGTCAATCTTCCCGAAATCCAACAGACTTACATCTTCAAACTTTGAATCTATCAGAATTCCTCTCTCTTCCGGAATGTTATAGTTGGTCTCAGCAGTGAGCATACTCTCTATCTGAGAGATTATATCATCGGAGGTGGGTGCCCGTGAAAACTGGGTGGCGCATTTTACACCGATTATATAATCCGGATTAAAATCCTGAACCATCACATCCCATGGAAAATTGTTGTAAAAGCCTCCGTCAAAGAGTAAAACCGAATCAATCATAATCGGTTTAAAAAAGAAAGGGAAGGTCATCGAACTCCTGATTGCCGAGCCCAGGTCGCCTTTTCTGAGCACTACAGATTTTTTGTTAGCCACATCTGCCGATACACATCTAAAGGGAACCATCAACTTGTTAAAATTATATCCTGCGGCGGCAGAAGGAGAGGCAAAAATCTGCACAACAGCAAGATCCATAGGATAGGGAGAAACTATACTTGTAGGCAGATTTATCGATATTTTGCTTTTTTTGTCTTTTGAGAGGGTGACTCCGAACATCTCTGAGGAGGCCTCTTTCCTGTACATGTAGGTTGCAAAATAGGGCTCCTGCTGCCCACTGTACCAGGACTCGAACTCTTTGGAACGGAACAGTGTAAGCATCTCTTCAGGAGTCAGTCCTATGGCATATAATCCGCCTACTATAGCTCCCATAGATGTTCCTGCAATAAAATCGACCGGAATGCCGTTCTCTTCAAGTGCTATCAGCGCTCCGATGTGTGATAGTCCCTTTGCACCTCCTCCGCTGAATACCACTCCGACACTCTGTGACTGCAAAGCAAAAGGAATAATATATAACAGTATGAATATGACAAACTTCTTTATTTGCATTATCAGGGTAATTGAGGTAATTTTGTCAGGATTAACAAAGGTATATAAAAAATCTTAAATATAACCTGCATAATTATGAATAAGAGCATTTTTAAATTACTGATAATCATTCCAATATCCCTTTATTCCTGCAAAGGGAAAAAGAGTGTGGAACAGGATCAGGAGCAGATAAAAACCACAGATACACTCACAATGGAGACACAACAACTATTTAACCCGGCAGATCTGCCGGAAGAACCAGTATTTGATATTATCACAACAATGGGAACAATCAGAATCAAATTGTACAAGGAGACTCCTAAACACAGGGATAACTTTGTAAAGCTGGCATCTGAAGGTTACTACAACAATATTCTCTTCCACAGGGTAATAAACGGGTTCATGATCCAGACCGGAGATCCTCTTACAAAGGATACCCTTAATTCTGACAAATTCGGAACCGGTGGTCCGGGTTACAATGTTCCCGCAGAGATTCTTCCTCAGTTTAACCACAAAAAAGGAGCACTTGCAGCTGCAAGAAGAGGAGACCAGGCAAATCCACAACGGGAGTCAAGCGGATCTCAGTTCTATCTGGTTCAGGACCCTCAGGCCTGCAAACAGCTGGACGGAGCCTATACTGTCTTTGGAGAGACCATTACAGGTGAGAATGTTATAGATCTGATTGCCTCTGTTCCGGTAAATCACAGGGACAGACCTCTCAATGATGTAAAAATTATTAGCATTACCCCTGTCAGAGAGTCCAGGTAATTAACCGGACACCCCCATCATCTCCTTCATCTTTTTTGCCATATTTGAGGCAAAGACAAATTCATTGAGCTCTTTATGGGTTGCAGTGAGTATATTATTCCTGTCTCCAACCCATACAAGTTCCCCTTTGTAGATAAATCCCACGTGGTCACCTATCTCCATTACAGAGTTCATATCGTGTGAGTTAATTACTGTGGTAATGTTGTATTCGGCTGTAATCTCAGAAATCAGCTGGTCAATGACTATGGATGTATGTGGATCCAGACCGGAGTTGGGTTCGTCGCAAAAGAGGTACTTAGGATTTAAAGCAATGGCTCTTGCGATCCCAACCCTTTTTTGCATGCCCCCACTCAATTCGCTGGGATAAAGCTTGTTGACGTTTTCCAGATTTACCCTGTTAAGGCAAAAATTGACCCGGTCTCTCTTCTCTTCACGACTCCACTCAGTAAAGAAATCCATCGGGAAGCGGACATTCTCCTCTACGGTAGCAAAGTCAAAAAGTGCTCCTCCCTGGAAAAGCATCCCGATCTCCTTTCTGATATTTTTTCTCCCCTGGAAGTCAAGAGAGCTGAAGAGTGTATCTCCGTACCAGATCTCTCCGCTGTCAGGTTCAAGAAGACCAACCAGGGATTTAAGGAGTACTGTTTTCCCCGAACCGCTGGCACCTATTATCATCGAGCATTTGCCCGGCATATAATTGATAGATATGTTCTTAAGAACCTGTTTATCTCCGAAATATTTATTGATTTCCTTTACGGTGATCATTTTATTAACTCTTTGGGCAGCCCTCTCTTAATTGAGCATAAGCTGCGTAATTACAAGATTCACTACAAGTATGGAGATGCTGCTTACAACAATTGCCTTTGTGCTGGATCTGCCGACCCCAAGCGATCCTCCTGTGGCATAGTAACCGTAGAAAGAAGATACACTTGTGATTACAAAGCTGAAAGCTGACATTTTTATCATACTGTAAAATATATAATAGGATCTGAAGGCGTACTGAAGCCCCTCTGTATACTGACCCATATTTATCACCCCTGTGAATATTATTATGCCGGCACCTCCGAGCAATCCTACCATAAAACTCATAAGCATCAAAAGGGGATTGAAAACCACCGATGATACAATTTTGGGAAGTATAAGGTAATTGGCTGAATTTATGCCCATCATCTCCATGGCATCAATCTGTTCGCTTATCCTCATACTGCCAAGTTCAGAGGAGATATTGGAACCCACCTTTCCGGCAAGAATGAGTGCTATCATTGTGGAGCAGAACTCCAGCACCAGACTCTCCCTGGCCATGTAACCCACATACATTTTTGGAATAAAAGGATTCTCAATATTGTAGGCCGTCTGAATCACTATTACCGCCCCGATGAATACAGATATTACCGCAACTATCGGAATAGAGCTTAGTATAAGTTTCTCTGTATCTACAATAAATTGTTTCCAGAAAATTCTCCACCTGTCAGGTTTTACAAGAACAATCCTCATCAGCAGATAATAACGTCCAAAAAGTTCAAGTGCGTTTTTCATTTCATTTTGAGTGCTACGTTACAAAAGTACTCTTTTTTAGCTATATTCGCACCTGAATTTTTAGATGCCTGCCGGTGATATTAAAAAACCTTTACCATATCTCTCTGAGGATATTTCATTTATTACTTCTCTTAGTAAAACCTTTTAACCAAAAGGCGGCACTCTTCTGCAAAGGGAGAGAGGGATTGTTAAGGAAAATATCAGAATCGGTTAATCCGGGGAATCCTGTTGCCTGGTTTCATTGTGCATCGGTAGGTGAGTTTGAGCAGGCAAGGCCTCTGATAGAGAGGTACCGGGAGCTGAATCCAGGTCACAGGATCCTCCTCACATTTTTCTCTCCCTCCGGATATGAACTCAGAAAAAACTGGCCGCTGGCCGACTGGGTCTTTTATCTCCCTCTGGATATCAAAAGAAATGCCGTGAAATTTCTTGATGCTGTAAATCCCAGAGTGGCAATTTTTATAAAATACGAATACTGGTTTAACTACCTGTTTGAACTTAAAAAGAGAAGGATTCCCTCATATGTCGCCTCTGCAATATTCCGGCCGGATCAGCGGTTTTTTAAGTGGTACGGATCGATATTCAGAAGGATGCTGAGGACTTTTTCCCATATTTTTGTACAGAATTCCGAATCTGCAGAACTTTTAAGGGGGATTGGGATTAAATGTGTTACTGTCGCCGGGGATACCCGTTTTGACAGGGTGGCTGCCTTAGCCTCAGAAAGTCTGGATATTGAATTAATAAAGCATTTCTGTTCCAAGAGCCGTTGCTGGGTTGCAGGCAGCACATGGGGACCGGATGAGGAGCTTATATCAGCCGTCATACAAAGCCTTCCCCAAAACAAACTGATTATAGCTCCTCACGAGGTGGGAGAGAACCACATTGAGAAGATTATTTCAAAGTTCCAGGAGAACAGGATATTAAGATACAGTTTCATAAAAGATAAGGATCTGTCATCCGGTATAGTTCAGCAAATTGAAGAATCCGATATTTTGCTGATCGATACGGTAGGGATACTCTCCTCGTTATATAAGTATGGTTCCTTTGCATATATCGGGGGAGGTTTCGGTGCCGGAATACACAATATCCTTGAGGCCGCCGTATATGGAATTCCTGTAATATTCGGGCCGGGTTATCAGAAATTTATGGAGGCAACAGATCTCATAAAGCTCGGCGGTGCGGTTTCTGTGAATGATTCAGACAGCCTTAAACAGGCCCTGAAAACATTTCTCTCAGATCCCGAAAAATGCCAAAGCGCCGGAAAGGTATGCAGGGAGTATGTTGAGAACGGAAAAGGGGCCTCGGAAAAGGTCTGCAAAACAATCCAGCGCTGGCTTCAATAGTTTTATACCACATCTGTTCTTTTAAAGCCGGATATCATATTACCCCGGAAATTAAGCTCTGTCCCGGGGTTTTATATGCAGTACTTTTAAAATGAAAACCTTATACCTCCGCTGAAATTCCGGCCGAACCCCCAATAACCTGTCAAAGAGTTAATTGTGTGGTCATTGCCATCTTTTGCCCTTTCGATATACAGTTCGTCCAACAAATTGTTGACATTCAGAAAAAGAGTGCTTTCTCCTGTTCTCCATTTTTTTGACCATCTTATTCCTGCATTAAGAAGGTCATATTCCGGCAGCCTGCAGGAGGTAATTCTGTCATCAGGGTTGTTTCTCAGGGTAGGATCAAAATCAGAGTAGAAATGATCATAATAACTCCAGCTCATATCCAGTTCCAACCCCTTTGCAATTTTGAACAGAGCAGATGCATATATCTGCGTCTGTGGAGAATCACCCACAGGTAATCCGTCACTGTAAACCTTAACCTGATCTACCATTACCCCTGAGTACTCATCGTATATGTTTGCCTCAACATCATTTTTCCAGCGCCAGCGGCCAAGAGATGAACCTCCGTCCAATGAGAGCCAGTGGTAAGGATTCCAGGTGAATGTAAACTCAATTCCCTTGTGAAGAGCGTCCATCCCCTGTACCATATAGCGGTAAGTAATATTGTCCGGTTGTTTATAGGGATCTGACATTATTGTCTTGTTAATCCAGTAAGCAATGTATCCGGTAAGCTCCAGGGAAACCCTGTCTCCCACAAATCTGTATCCTATCTCTGCCAGCAGGTTTTTTTCATTTCTGACATTGGAGGCTATCTGATTGGTACCGGTGGAAAAGAAAAGGTCAGAATAGGGCAGCCTGCTGTAAACACCTGCATTTATATAGTAAGAAGAACTTCTTGCAGGTTTAAAGAGCGCACCGCCTTTGATCCCGAAACCTGTTGCCGATGCACTGCCGCTGTAGACTCCGGTGGCAGATGATGACGGAGCATCAACATAGTTATATTTGTCCCATCTCCTGTAGCTGTTATGCATCAGGGATGCGCCACCTCTTAGATTCCACCTGCCGGTATTATGCAGAACAGAGAGGTATATAGTCTGATGGTTTATTATTTTGCCGTTGTGAGTACGGATATAATCTCCGACCTTTTTGACAGGATTCCTTCCAGCTAAACCGGCCAGGGATTTGTTTGCATAATCTTCATACCAATAATCACCACCGAGCAGATCGGTAATCTGTTCCTTCTCCCATGTGGAGTAGTATTGAATATGTGCACCGGCCTGCAGGGATGTATTGGCATTAAGGTGATAATCCGTGTGGTGTCTGAATCCGGCCTGTGTGTGCCCGGCCAGATAATTGCTCAGTATATTCACAGAACCCTCCCCAAGGCTGTTGGTCTCAGTGACAGCATCCCAGTCAATTCTGCCATCTTTGCGGAAATCAATTATTCTTTTCCCCTTGCTCTCTGACCATCTGCCGCCCCCGTCACCCACAGAGAGGTAGAGAGTGTTTGTAATCTCAGTTCCCTTTGAGCTTTTGTAGAAGTGGTTGAGTGTAATATAAGGCTTGTGGTAAAAATTTTTACTCAGGTTAAATGGTTCTCCATCCCTGTATCCCCAGTTTTTATTGTATCCTGTCCCGTATTGGTTTATTTCCTTAAAGCTTAGCCTGACTGATCTCTGTTCATGGGTTTCCGGAGATCCGAGAAGAGTAAGAAGCAAAGTATTCCTGGTGTTTATCCGCTTGCTGACATTAAAAAGATAAGCCCCGGAATTCACACCTGTCCTCTCTGCATAACTCTGTCCACGGGTATATGAGCCGGCAACGGAGATATTCCATCCACCCTTTAATTCTCCGGGTGAGAAGTTCAGAGTGACTCTTGTCTGCCCTCTCTCTGTGATAAAAAAACCTGCTGAGGCAGAAAGTTCCGGATCAGGCACTCTGGTAATAATGTTAATAGTTCCACCCACAGAGTTATCTGAGAGTATGGATGCACCTATACCTTTCTGGAGCTGTATGGAGTGGGTGGCATCCGTTAAACCCAGCCAATTGTTCCAGAACATGTTTCCGGTTACAAGTCCTGAAATGGGAATGCCGTTTAGCAAAACAGAAATATTTTCCTGCTTGAATCCTCTGATGTTAATCCTTGCATCCCCGTAACTTCCCGATTCGCTGGTAGCGAATATTCCCGGATTATTTCCGATGAGTTCCGGATAAGTAATACCGGTGGCTCTTTTTAAGATCTCGTTCTGAGTGGTGAGAGTCAGTCTCAGAGGTGAGTTCTTTTCGGTTACAAATCCTGCGGAGAGAGTCAGTTCCTTGATCAGATAGGTCTTTGAGACAATGGTGTCTTTTGAGTCTGATCTTTGAGTTGTGTCGGTTACCGTTGCGGCCTTTGCCGGTTTTAGAGTGATGGTTTCCGCATCTGTAGCTGCTGCGATTGAAGCGGTTACACTGTTGTTTGCCGCAACGGCAGTTGAGTCATTGATAGTTGAGTCATTGATAGCTGAGGCAGAGAAAGCTGCCTGATTTGTTAGCAGGAGAAAGATTATAACCAGTATCCTGCGGGATAGCGTATAAATTGTTGTTTCCATAATTTCTTCTTCCTTCCAGACTTTAACTGTCGGTACCGTAATTAAAACGGTTCTGCCGTATGGCTCGCGGACTTTACCGCCGATCGGGAATTACACCCTGCCCTGAAGATTTAGGCTGCAAATGTAATCGTTTTTTACAAAAAAACGAATCAATTCAGATTTTTTTTAATACTTATGAATTTTGATACTTCCATATTAACACGGAAACCCTTCTAAATTGCCTTGCAGTCCCTCTCTTTTATAAAATATTATTCCATACTTATGAGAAGGTGCTGTAAATTTTGTGTCCAGTCCTAAAATCGGTCACCGTATTTTTGGACGACTCGGACATGCAAAAGTTTCCCACATAAATGGTTTGTTTGGTTGTTTGTTTGTTTGTTTGTTTGGTTGGTTGTTTGGTTTGGTTGTTTGGTTGGTTCGGTGGTTCATCCGGGGAATGCCACATAACAGCAAATCTTGTAAATTGCAGATAATGTGTATTATATGCAATTTTTCAAAAACTATAGTTTTTCAAAAATTCTTTATATCGCTTAATAACAATAAATTACAAAATTTGCTGACATGTCTGAGGTCGTTGGTGAGCTATCATTAATTGAAGTTTTGTCCAGTGGTCATTTATTCCGTGAGCTTTAGTTTACTTGAGGGGGCTCTTGTATAAAAAAGAGAGGCTGTCTTATACAGACAGCCTCTTCATTATAAGGATTTTAGCCGGTAGTTTGCCGGTTAAAAACTAGGATAATTTTTAGTCGTTGAGCGAGTAGCGGAAAAATCCGGTTACTTTGACATCCTTATCGATACTGTTAAGATATGCTCCTACAGAAATTTTGCCATCTTTTACAAATGTTTGTTCCATAAGAGTGCTCTCCTTGAAGAATTTGTTGAGTTTGCCCTGAGCTATCTGTTCAACCATATGCTCCGGTTTGCCCTCTTCCTTAATCTGAATGCGGTATATTTCCAGTTCCTTGTCAATTACTGACTGCGGGCAGTCATCCTTGCTTATTGAAACAGGGCTCATTGCTGTGATCTGCATTGCGATCTCCTTGCCGGCCTCGTGGCTGATCTCTTTTGTGAAACCAACGATTGTGGCAAGTTTACCGTTCATGTGAATGTATGAGTCGATATGGGGTGCCTCCAGTTTGCTGTAGGTGGCAAGGGAGTGCTTTTCACCGCTCTTACCTGTCTGCTGGGTAATGGCTTCCTCGATTGTTTGTCCGGCTATCTTCACTCCTTTTAAAGAGTTGAGATCTGCAGGAAAACTTTCAAGAGCAGCATCAGCAATACTGTTTGCAAGCTTCTGAAACTCTTCGTTTTTTGCGACGAAATCAGTTTCGCAGCCCAGACAAACCAGGATTGCTTTGTTTTTATCTTTATTCACTTTTGCAACTACTGAGCCTTCAGTAGTCTCTCTGTCGGCTCTTTTCGCTGCAACAAGCTTACCTTTTTCTCTGATGATGTCTTTTGCCTTTTCGTAATCACCGTTGGCTTCAACCAATGCGTTCTTGCAGTCCATCATTCCTGCCCCGGTCATTTGACGTAATTTGGCAACATCTGTTGCTTTAATATCCATATTATTGATTTTTAAATTAAACAGGTTAATTGAACCTATGCTTTCTCTGCGGTCTCTTCCGGTGTTTGATTTTTTTCAACCGGAGCTTCAGTGATTGCATCTTCTTTAGCTACAGCAACAGTGGGAACGGCTTCTTCAGTTGCAACAGCTGGGGATACAGGTTCCTCATTTACAGCAACAGTGGGAACGGTTTCTTCAGTTGCAACAGCTGGGGATACAGGTTCCTCATTTACAGCAACAGTGGGAACGGCTTCTTCAGTTGCAACAGCAGGAGAAGCAGGTTCCTGAGCTGCTTCAGGGGTAGAAGTAGGTTCTGCAGCAGCAGAAACTGCTGCTTTCTTTGGAGTAGCTACGGGTGCTTTTTCCTGGGCAGGCTCGGATTTTTGTGTTTCCTGAGCGGGCTCGGATTTTTGTGTTTCCTGAGCATGACCGGATTGTGCTGTTCCCGGTTTGCGGGTACGGATTCTTTTGCCCGAAAGATCTTTTCCTGACTCGTGGGTGCTCTCCTTGTCCTCTGCGCCTTCCTTCTCTTTCTCGAACTTTCTTTCCGAAAGCCCTTCTGCTACGGCCTGGCTCAAAACGCCCATTATATAAGATATCGATTTAGCCGCATCGTCATTTGCCGGGATCACATAATCAACTGGACCCGGATCGCAACAAGTATCAACCATTGCAATCACCGGAATATTAAGACGATTGGCCTCTCTCACTGCGTTCATCTCTTTCTGGATATCTATGATAAACAGGGCGGAGGGAAGACGGTTAAGATCAGCGATAGAACCTAGGTTCTTTTCTAGTTTTGCCCTCTGGCGGGTAACCTGAAGCCTCTCGCGTTTTGCAAGGGTTTCGAATGTCCCGTCGGTAAGCATTTTGTCAATAGTGTTCATCTTTTTCACTGCCTTGCGGATAGTCGGAAAGTTTGTAAGCATTCCTCCCGGCCAGCGTTCGGTTACGTATGGCATATTCACCGCTTTTGCATTTTCGGCAACAATATCTTTTGCCTGTTTTTTTGTTGCTACAAACAGAATCTTTCTGCCGGCGCGTGCCAGCTGCTTCATAACGTTTGCAGCCTCCTCTATTTTGATAACGGTCTTGTGCAGGTCTATGATATGAATCCCGTTCTTTTCCATAAAGATATAGGGAGCCATTTTTGGGTTCCACTTCCTTTTGAGGTGTCCGAAGTGTACTCCTGCATCAAGTAATTCCTGGAAATTTGTTCTTGGCATTGTTAAATACTTTTTTTGTTTTTATTGTTTCTCTTTACATCAACCGGCAGTAACGATTTATTCGGTCTTTCCGGTTTTCCGCAGCAGGACAAATACTGGTAGCTTATAAAAAAGATCCTGTAATTTTCAATCCGTGCTGTGCAGGGTAATCAGCATCAAAACGACATACTATCGTTTGCTGAACTGGAAGCGTTTACGTGCACCGGGCTGGCCTGGTTTCTTTCTCTCCACCTCGCGGGGGTCGCGGGTAAGAAGGCCGTTCGATTTAAGTACAGGACGGTAATTCTCTGCGTCAATTTTACAGAGAGCTCTGGCAATACCAAGGCGCAATGCCTCTGCCTGTCCCTTGATCCCGCCGCCATCCAGATTGACATTAATGTCAAACATAGCCTGAGTGTTGGTGAGTTCAAGAGGCTGCTTCACTATGTACTGAAGGGTCTCCTCTTTGAAATAGCTTTCAAGGGGCCTGTCGTTGATAGTGATGTTACCTTTACCTGAGTTTACATAAACGCGAGCAACTGCTGATTTTCTTCTTCCAAGGGCGTTAATTAATTCCATGCTCTGTTTAAATTTCGGTTAATTTGATTTGTTTTGGTTGCTGTGCCTGGTGAGGATGTTCCGGACCTTCATATACAAAAAGGTTGCGGAACAGTTCTGCGCCAAGTTTGTTCTTAGGCAGCATGCCCTTGATTGCATGCTCTACTACGGCCAGCGGTTTGCGATTAAGCAACTCCTTGGGAGTTTCGAACCTCTGCCCGCCGGGGTAGCCGGTGTGTCGTACATACACCTTGTCTGTGAGCTTTTTGCCCGTGAGACGCACCTTAGTGGCATTTATGACGATGACGTTATCGCCACAATCCACATGTGGGGTGTAGTTGGCTTTGTTTTTACCGCGTAGGATCAATGCAACTCTGGATGCTAGCCTTCCAAGAATCTGGTCGGTAGCGTCAATAACTACCCACTCCTTGGTGACATTTGCTGCATTTGCCGACACAGTCTTGTAGCTCAATGTGTCCACTTTGTTGATTTTTAAGTTAATATATTAATAATGTTGCGATTTCCCTAAAAAATAGGGGGCAGCAAAGTTAGGATTAATTTTTAAAGTGACAAAATCCTGCTGATTTCGTACAACTTTTTATTTATCTCGTTTCGCAAACTGCAGGCCTCATCGAAAGAAGTATAAACAATCTGATTGTTTAGCTGTCCTATCATAACTCCGAAGCGTCCTTCAATCAGAGCATTAACTGCTCCGTGTCCCAACAGGCTTGCCAGCACTCTGTCGTTGCAACTTGGTGAGCCGCCTCTCTGAATATGGCCAAGGGTAGTAACCCTGATTTCATAATCCGGAAGTCTCTCCTTTACTTTTTTTGAAACCTTGAATGCCCCACCGGTATCCTCTCCCTCAGAAACAATAATTATTCCGGAGGTTTTGTTCTTACGTCTGTCTCCCTCCATATAGCTGCAGAGTTTCTCAATATCGGTATGGATCTCGGGGATCAGAGTCGCTTCTGCACCGGTGGCAATTGCGGTGTTGAGGGCAATGAACCCGGCATCTCTGCCCATTACCTCCACAAAAAAGATAATATTATGGGAATCGGCAGTGTCTCTTAATTTGTCAATTGCAGATACTGCAGTGTTGATAGCGGTGTCAAAACCAATTGTGGTGTCGGTGCCGTAAATGTCATTGTCTATAGTACCGGGGATACCTACAACAGGATATCCGAACTTTTTCCAGAGCAGGTTTGCACCCCTGAATGACCCATCCCCTCCTATAACAACCAAGGCATCAATGCAGGCCTCTTTGAGATTTTCCATTGCCTTTGCCCTCACCTCTTCTTCTTTGAACTCCGGACATCTTGAGGACTTGAGTATTGTCCCGCCCTGGGAAATAATTTTGGAAACGGAGTGGGACTGCATTCCAATAAACTGTTTGCATATCAGTCCGGAAAAACCCCTCATAATACCTACAACCTCAATCTGGTTGTAAATGGCAGTCCTTACCACGGCTCTGATAGCGGCATTCATTCCGGGAGCATCTCCGCCCGATGTAAGTACACCTATTCTTCTAATGTTGCTGCTTAACTCCATAAACCTAATCGACCTGCAAAATTACTCTTTTTTATTAGTATTCAAATTTATACTTTTGCGCTATGAAAATTGCAGATACAGATCTCGGTGAGAGACCTCTTTTTCTTGCCCCGATGGAGGATGTGACAGACACATCCTTTAGATTTATCTGCAAAGAGTTTGGCGCCGATATGCTCTACACCGAATTTGTATCTTCTGACGGATTGATAAGAGATGCAAGAAAAGCTCTCCGGAAGCTGGAAATATCAGACTTTGAAAGGCCTATAGGGATACAGATTTACGGGCACATACCAGAATCAATGGTTATGGCTGCAAAGATGGCAGAGGCTGTCAATCCTACCCTGATAGACATTAATTTCGGTTGCCCGGTAAGCAAGATAGCTGCAAGAGGAGCCGGTTCGGGGATGATGCGCTACCCCGATAAGATGGTGGAAATCACCAAAATGGTTGTTGATGCCGTAAAAATACCTGTGACAGTGAAGACCAGACTTGGTTGGGATGAGAACAGCAAAAACATTCTTTCCCTTTCAGAGAGGTTGCAGGATGTTGGTACTGCTGCAATCACCATTCACGGCAGAACAAGGTCCCAGCTATACAAAGGAGATGCAGACTGGACTCTTATCGGGGAGGTTAAGAATAATCCGAGGATGAAGATACCGGTCATAGGTAACGGAGATATTTCAACGCCCCGGGAGGCAAAGGAGGCTTTTGAAAAATTCGGTGTGGACGGAATAATGATTGGAAGGGCAACCTACGGAAGACCATGGATATTCAAAGAGATAAAACATTTTTTAAGATACGGGGAGCCAATGCCGGAGATGACAATCTCAGAAAAAGTTGCACTAGCAAAGCGACATCTGCTTAAATCTATAGAAGTTAAAGGGGAGAGGAGAGGTGTGCTTGAGATGAGACGGCATCTGTCGGCTTACTTCAAAGCATTACCCGATTTTAAGGAGTACAGGATTAAGCTGGTGACCGAAAACGACCCGGAGGTGCTTCTCAAAACACTTGACACAATAGAGACGGTTTACAAAACTATTAACTGAAAAAATACTAATTAAATATATGATAGAAGCAATCTTAAACAAGATCATACTCTTTCCCTTGTATATAATTCTCAAAACGCGGCATTTTCTTTTTGACAAAGGGATTTTTAAATCGAAAAAATACAATATTCCGGTAATATGCATAGGAAATCTCTCTATGGGCGGGACCGGCAAAACTCCCCACACTGAGTATCTGGTCAGGGAACTGATGCCCAAATACAGGATAGCTGTTTTGTCCAGAGGGTACGGAAGAAGGTCCCGCGGTTTCAGAATTGTCACCGAAAACGACACTGCAAAAGAGTCGGGTGATGAGCCTTTGCAAATGAAGAAAAAATTCAGGGATCTGACTGTTGCCGTTTGCTCCTCAAGAAGGGAGGGAATTGATAAATTGTTAGCTCTTCCTGAAAGGGAGCGGCCCGGCGTAATTTTGCTCGATGATGCCTTTCAGCACAGATGGATTTCTCCCTCTGTCAACATACTTTTGACAGATTATTCTTCCATTGACAAGAGAGATATTCTCTTCCCGCTGGGCCATCTGAGAGACCTTCCATCACAGATGAAGAGAGCAGATATTGTCATTGTAACCAAGTGTCCTTCAGAGCTTAACCCAGAAGAGAAGTTCCGGCGGGAACGCAAACTCAGTCTTAGGCCTTCACAACAACTCCTCTTCTCGACCCTCAGGTACAAAGAGCCTGTGAACATCTTCCCTGAGGCAGACAGAAGATATGTTTATTCAAGGTATGCAATACTGCTTACTGCTGTTGCAAATCCCACTCTGTTACACTATCAGGTGCTAAATGAGTATAAAATCGTAAGTAAAATAAATCTGAGAGATCACCACAACTTTGGAACATTGGATATTTACAGAATAAATAACCTGGTAAAAAAATGGCCTAAAGCAGTGATATTCACCACAGAAAAGGACGCGCAAAGGCTTGTGCACAATAAAAGAATATCTAAGGAGGTAAAAGAGAGGATTTTCTATATTCCTATAGAGGTAGTTATGATTTCTGAAGACAGGCCACTTTTTGATATGATCTCATAGCTCTTTTTTATTATCTTTGTTACAGCTACAAATCATTAAACTCAACAATTATGTTTAACAAAGAGGTTTATATTAACCGCAGAAAACATCTTAAATCATCAGTAAAATCAGGTATATTGCTCTTTTTGGGGAACTCAGAAGTAGGATTCAATTATCCTTCAAACGGATATAAATTCCGCCAGGACTCCAGTTTTCTCTACTTTTTTGGGTTGGACGAACCCGATCTGGGTGCAGTGATTG
>Ga0265294_10005186_pt1 | contig 15961 bp, 13 predicted proteins | sample MunlanPumphouse3_FD_192504 | JGI IMG/M metagenome (GOLD analysis project Ga0265294, IMG submission 192504) | Groundwater microbial communities from a municipal landfill in Southern Ontario, Canada - Pumphouse #3 | ecosystem: Environmental > Aquatic > Deep subsurface > Groundwater | place...
ACTTGGCTCAAGTCCATATATGACAAAAAGAATACCTGCATCTCATCGTGGAAGAATATTTTCTACAAGAACCATAATTGCTGGATTAATAGGTTCAATAAGTCAATTAGCAATTGGATTTTTATTAGAAAAATATACTTATAATAATGTCTTTATAATTTATATAGTATTAGGACTAATATGTGGTGTAATTTATTGGTTACTAATTAAAAAAGATAAAGAAGAATATCCAAAACTATATAATTCATAATAAAAACCTCACAAATACTATTGTGAGGCTTTTTATTTAACTAATTATTAATTAAGAAGCAGGAACAACTTGATTAGCTAAAATATAATCTATTTTTGCTGCTAATTCTGGAGATAATTCTAAATTATCTACTATTGTATTTAAATTATCTATCGCATCTTGAGGTAATTCAATAGTTTCTCCTTCTGGTATTTGATCGACAAATTGCTCTATTTGAGGCTCTAATTCAGGAATTATTGATTGAACTAATTCCAAGTTATTGGCGATTTCACTAATAACTGCTAAATCCGATAATATCGCTGAAGCATTTTCAACATTAATTGTGCCATCTTCATTTAAAGCTCCAGAAATATATCCTTCTGGATCTGCTGCAATATCATCTATTTTACTTATCGTTTGCGTGTATTGCTCAATCTTTTCTGGAGTCATTTCTCCGCCAGTAATTGTGCCTAAAGATACTGCTAAAACCTCTTCAACACTACAAATTATCCCGTTGTCACACAAAAGTTTTTGTCTCATATTTTGTGTAACGCCATTAAATTCTTTAACACCAGATGCATTATTTATCCAAGTATCTCCACCAGTAAATAACAAAGTTGAGGATATAAATGTTAATAATACTGTTGCTATCGCACTATTAATAGCAAAACCTAAAACCATTCCTAGAAGTCTATTAATTGCACCTTTTTTTCTAAATAACGCTCTAAATATAAAGGTTATAATCTTAACAATTATCATACCTATAATAAACAATCCAATACCAGCAATAACATCATAAACAATCTTAATAACTTGAGGCAAGATTGCTGCAACTATTTCATTGTTTTGTATTCCAGTTGAATTTACAAAATTCTCAATAAAACCAAAACTTTGTAACATCCCTGATACAACGGGCGTTAAAAAATAAAGTAAAACAAAGTATAAAACATAAATAGCAATCTTAAATAATGTCTTAATTGCTCCATTTGCTAGTCCTGAAATAACTCCCCATAGCAATATAATACCTAACCCAATTTGTAAATAAGTAGGATTTAATGCAGATAAATCAGCAATCATATATAAATCGCCTCCCTTGTTATTTATACATATTTTAAAATAAATACTCTACTTTAATATATTATAGAATGTATTCATTCCATCGTAAACAGAAATTTCATCAAGTTCTTCTTCAATTCTTATAAGTTGATTATATTTTGAGATTCTATCAGTTCTAGCCATAGAACCAGTTTTAATCTGCCCTGCATTGAATGCAACCGCAACATCTGCTAGAGTAGTATCTTCAGTTTCGCCTGACCTATGAGAAACAACTGCAGTGTAACCTGCTCTTTTTGCCATTTCCATCGCATCAAATGTTTCAGTTATTGTTCCAATTTGATTTAATTTGATTAAAACTGAATTAGCAACTCCTTTTTCTGTGCCTTTTTTAATTATTTTTGGATTAGTAACAAAAATATCATCACCAACAATCTGAATCTTTTTTCCTAATCTTTTTGTTAGTTCAATCCAACCTTCCCAATCATTTTCTGATAATCCATCTTCTATAGAAACTATTGGATATCTATTAACAATATCTTCGTAAAAATCAATCATATCTTTTGTGGAATATTTCTTGCCTTCAAAATTATATTTTCCATCTTCATATAATTCACTTGCAGCTGCATCTATTGCTAAACAAACATCTTTTCCCGGAACATAATTAGCTTTTTTAATTGCTTCAACAATTAACATTAATGCATCTTCATTATGATTTAATTTAGGTGCAAAACCACCTTCATCACCAACAGAAGTTATTAGATTCTTACTAATTAATACTTTCTTTAAATTGTGATAAACTTCTGCTCCAATTTGAACTGCTTGTTTAAATGTCTTCGCTCCCACTGGCATTATCATAAATTCTTGAATATCAATGCACCAATTAGCATGTGCTCCACCATTCATAATATTCATCATTGGAACTGGCAAATGTTTAGCATTGACACCACCTAAATATCGATAAAGTGGCATTTGTAAATAATCGGCGGCAGCATGAGCTACAGCTAGTGAAACTCCTAAAATTGCATTTGCCCCTAATTTTCCTTTATTTTCTGTACCATCTAGTTCTATAAGTTTTTTATCAATAAATGCTTGTTCTAAAACAGAATCACCAATAATTTCATTAGCAATAATTTCATTAACATTTGCTACTGCTTTTAAAACACCCTTTCCAAGAAACCTATTTTTGTCATTGTCTCTTAGTTCAACAGCTTCTTTTTCTCCTGTGGATGCTCCACTTGGAACAATTGCTCTTCCAAATGCTCCACTTGAGGTAGTAACTTCAACTTCAACTGTAGGATTGCCTCTTGAATCAATTACTTCTCTTGCATGTACATTAACAATAAATGGCATTATTTTTTCCCCCTTATTTTATTAAAACATTACCAGTCATTTCACTAGGTATGTCTTCACCAAGTAAATATAATATAGTTGGCGCTATATCTGCTAATTTTCCTCTATCTTTAACAAAACTAATATCTTTTCTTGTAATAATTAGTGGAACTGGATTTAAAGAATGTGATGTAATGGGATTACTTTCATTATCATATATTTCATCAGCATTACCATGATCTGCAGTTATTACAAGTGTTCCTTTAAGTTCAATTACTTTATTATAAATTTTTCCTACACATTCATCTACGACTTCAACTGCTTTTATTACTGCTTTTGGTATTGCTGTATGACCAACCATATCGCAATTTGCATAGTTGACTATAACAACATCTAAATACCTCTCATCAAGTTGTTTTAGCAATGCATCAGTAACAAGATATGCTGACATTTCTGGTTGTAGATCATAAGTAGCAACTTTAGGAGAAGGAATCATAATCCTTTTACAGCCTTGTAATTCTGGGTTTTCAATCCCATCATATTTTATAGTCCCATCAAAGAAAAAAGTGACATGAGCATATTTTTCTGTTTCTGCTATTCTTAATTGCTTGTAACCTTTATTTGCTAAATATACTCCTAAAACATTATTTAATGAATCCAAATGAAAAGCAACTTCTCCTTTTACTGAATCAGCATATTTCATCATTTCAACAAAATAAATATTATTCAAGTTAGTCTTTGGTTTATAGTTTAATCCATTATTATCATAATAATTTGGATTGGTAATTATCGTTGATATTTCAATTGCTCTATCTGGTCTAAAATTAGCAAAAATAATTGCATCGTTATCTTTTATACGGGAATCAAATTCACTACAATAAGCTGGCTTTACAAATTCATCGGATGGACTATTGACTTGTTGCTTATAATCACTTTCAATGTAGTCTTCAAAATTTTTAAATGATTTCCCTTTATTATCAACAATTGCTTCATAATATAAATTTACTCTATCTAAATTCTTATCTCTATCCATAGCATAATATCTACCACTAATGGATGCTATTTTCCCACTACCAATAATTTCTATTTTTTCCTTTAACTCTTTAAGGTATTTTACTCCTAATTGTGGATCAACATCTCTTCCATCTAATATTGCATGTATGTTAACATTTCTAACATTATACTTTGCAGCAAGTTCAATAAGTGCATATATGTGCTGATTACTAGAGTGAACTCCTCCATCTGATAAAAGTCCCATAATGTTAAGAGTAGAATTATTATCAACAACATGTTTTATTGCTTTTAAAAATTTTTCGTTTTCAAAAAAAGATTTATCTTCAATACTTTTATTAATAAGCGTTAATGATTGATAAACGACTCTACCGGCTCCAATATTCATATGTCCTACTTCAGAATTTCCCATTTGTCCTTTAGGTAAACCAACATCCTCCATAGAAGCATTAAGCAAAATATTAGGATATTTTCCCATAATAAAATCAATATTTGGCTTTTTTGCCATAGCAATAGCGTTACCTATTTTTTCTTTTCTTATTCCAAATCCATCCATAATTAATAAAACAATTGGTGTCTTTTTTACCATATAATCACCTACTTAACTACTTTCTTTATTAAATCAATGAAGGTATTGACATCAAGTGAAGCTCCTCCAACTAAAACTCCATCAATATTTTCAGTTTTTAAATATGAATTCACATTTTCAGGTTTAACAGAGCCTCCATATTGAATGATTATCTTTTGGGAAACATTATCACCATACATGTTAGCTATAGTCTTTCTAATAAAAGAACACATTTTTTCTGCAATCTCGGCACTAGCATTTATTCCTGTACCTATAGACCAAATTGGTTCATATGCAATCACCATTTTTTCTACATCTATTGCTGGAATGTCACTTAGTCCCTCTTCAATTTGCATTTTTATAACATCAAAACTCTTGCCATTATTATATTGCTCAAGGTTTTCACCAACACAGTATAATGGTATCAATCCATTTAAAAGTAATGCTTTATTTTTTTTGTTACATGTTTGGTTATTTTCAGAAAAATACATTCTTCTTTCAGAATGCCCAACTAAAGCCATATTAATGTTTATTTCTTTAAGCATAGGTATACTTATTTCACCGGTATAGGCTCCTTTTTCTTCATAGTGAACATTTTGTGCTATTATTTTAAAGTTTTTTGAAATATTTTTTAAAGGCAATAAGCACAAGAAAGAAGGAGCTATTCCTAAGTCTACAATATCTTTATATCCTGAAGAAAACTCATCAAAAACCCTTGAAAAATCTTCGGCTTCTTTGATATTTTTGTTCATTTTCCAATTGCCTACTATAAATTTTTTACGCATTATTTTCACTCTTCTCATTATCTTCGATTATATCAATACCTGGTAAATGGCCATCATTTTCAATCATTTCTAGAGAAGCCCCTCCCCCTGTAGAAATGTGTGAAAATTTCTTTTTATAACCAAATTGAATTGCTGCGGCTGCAGAATCTCCGCCACCAATAACGCTAAAAGAATTTTTTTGTGAAGTTATTGCTTTACATATTCCTATTGTCCCATGAGCAAATTTTTCGTTTTCAAAAACTCCCATTGGTCCGTTCCAAAAAATAATTTTTGCTCCCTCTAATTCTTTTTTAAATAATTCTACCGTTTTAATACCGATATCAACACCTAAATATCCATCTGGAATTTTAACATCTTCTGTATATTTAATATCTGTTGGATTATCAAAATTGTTAATTACTACTTGATCAATTGGTAGTACTATTTTATTTTTCCCAATATCTAAGAATTTTTTAGCAAAATCTAATTGATCCTCTTCCACCTTTGAATCTCCTATGGGAGATCCTTTTGCCTTTAAAAAAGTATGAGCCATCGCTCCCCCAATTAAAATTTTATCGGCCTTTTCTAATAACCCCTCTATTACTTTTATTTTATCTGAAACTTTTACTCCACCTAAAATTGCTATATATGGATGTTCTTTAGCTACAACACACTTTGAAAGTGCTTGTACTTCTTTTTCTACTAAAAAACCAATAGCAGTTGGTTTTCCTTGTTCATTCATTATTGATGGAACCCCATATGTTGAAGCGTGCTTACGATGGGCACTACCAAAAGCATCCATTACATAAACATCTGCTAAATCAGCCCAAAAAGTTGATAATTCTAGATCATTTTTTTCTTCACCTTTTTCGTAGCGTGTATTTTGAAGAAGAATTACTTCACCATTTTTTAGTTTATTTACTGCTTCTTTTATTATTTTTCTATCCATCGAAGCGCAATAGAAAAATCCTTCGCCTATGTATTCTTTAACTTTAGGTGCTACAAATCCCATATCATTTTTAGCTTTATCTTGCTCAGTTTTTTCTTGATCTTTATGATTAATTTTACCAAGATGCGATAACAAAACTATTTTAGCTCCCTTTTCTTGCAAAAACTTTATAGTAGGGAGTGCCTCAATAATTCTATTACAATCTGTTGGACAATTATTTTTTAATGGAACATTAAAGTCAACTCTAAGTAAGACAACTTTTGAAAAGACATCAATGTCATTAATTGTTTTCTTCACAACTATTTCCTCCTTTTTATTCCAAAAGCGCCACGAGGCGCTTCAAGAACGAAATTAATATTATTTACTTTTATATTAGGCCTTGTTTTTTGGCAACAGCCTTTGCTAAACGAATATATTGACAAGTATATGAGTATTCATTATCATACCAGGCCACAACCTTAACGTATTGCTTACCATCTGGATTATCAAATACTAACGTTTGAGTAGAATCATAAACTCCTCCATATGTAGAACCTAATATATCGTTAGAAACTATTAGTTCATCATTATATCCTAGTATATCTTTTAAATATGTTTCGCTTGCTTCTTTCATGGCTGCATTTATTTCTTCTACAGTTACCTTCTTTTTTAATGTCAATGATAAATCTACTAAAGATCCATCAATAACAGGAACCCTTAAGGCTCCCCCATGGAGACGTCCTTGCAATTTTGGAAGAACTAAATGTAAAGCAGATGCTGCACCTGAAGTAGTTGGGACTATATTTGTTGCTGCTGCTCTTCCTCTTCTAAAATCCTTTTCTTTATCGCCATCAAGAGTTGCTTGATCATTTGTATAAGCATGAACTGTTGTCATAAATCCACCCTCTACACCAAACTTTTCATCAAGAACCTTCATAACTGGAGCTAAACAATTGGTAGTGCAAGAAGCACCAGATAATATTGTCATATCTTTAGTAATAATCTCATCATTTACTCCATAAACAACTGTTGGAGTCTCTTTGTCAGCTGGTGCTGATATTAAAACTATTTTTGCACCACCATTTGTAATATGTGGTCCAGCTGTTTTTATACCTTTAAATTTGCCAGAACATTCTAAAATCAATTCAGCACCATATTTTTTCCAATCAATTAATGCTGGATCATATTGCTTAAAACATGGTATTTTTTTGCCATCAAAAATTATATTATTATCTTCCCAAGAGATATCATGACCTTGGAACACGCGATGTGCTGTGTCATATTTTAATAAGTATGCAAGGTTTTTGGCTGTCGAACCATTATTAATTGCTACAATTTCAAAATCTTCATCTTCTATCATTCTTCTAAATGCTAGACGACCAATTCTTCCGAAACCACTAATTCCCACTTTTATTTTCATAAACCCATCTCCCTTTTTACATGTTGATTATATACTATTTTAGGGGTATCATGCAATCTAAACGAGTTTGCTATATGTATTAACATATAAAAAAAGAGAAACTATCTCATTTCTTTACAAGAATACACAATCCAGTACTCTTCTGGATAATATGATTCTTTTGATTTTCTAAGCATTTCAATGCCTACATCATCTTCTCTATTAACAATTTTTGCAGTTGGATAAAAAGTTTTTAACATCATTGAAACTAAATATTGATATAGACCCCTTATTTCTCCATTAGCTTTTTCAACATTTGTTTGTACACAATCTTTATTAAGCATCGTAGAAATTGAAAAACCTTCTAAAATGCCATCTATAAATACTCCACCTATTTTCATGTCTAATATATCATAATAATTTAGCATTCTAATTATACCTTGATGCTCACTTGCTAAACTTGGATTATTTTCTTTGGTTGCAATCCACTTTTTTATTAATTCGTTACATTCATGACAATGATTGCCATTTAATTCACGAAACTCATACCTCCCTACATAATTTTTCAAAAAATAGTTATAATTATTCCTTTTTTTCTGCATTTTTCTTCCAGAATAATTCATTAGTTTTTCAGCATCATAAATATAATCTGACTGATCTCTTGTGGTTTCAAAAACAAAAAAATCTTTAAATTCTTCTTCTAGTTTTTCTTTTTCATTTTTTGGCAAATAACATACCATAAATTCCTTTTGCTGACTAGCAAAAATTTCTTTTAAATTCTTTATGGATTTAATAAAATTATCTTCACTTGTCAATGGAGCATATGAATAAAATATCTCGTTTTTTATAACAAACAAAAATAAGGCATTATCTTTTTCAATATAATATAGTGGATAATCATCCAACCACAAAAACATACTAACTATATTATAATTACTGCTTTTATAATTTGCTATTTTTAAGTATTTCTTTATAAGTTCAATATCTTTTGTAGTAACTTTTTTAAACATAAAAAAACTCCTAATCTATAAATAAGGCATCGACACTAACATTTAAACCTTCGGCTATTTTATAAATTGCAATCAAAGAGATATTGCGCCTTCCTCTTTCTACATCACTAATATAATTGCGATGCAAATTTGACCTATAAGCCAATTCTTCTTGAGTAATATTTAATATATTCCGAAGTGCCTTAACTCTACTACCAAATTTTAGTTCTATACTCCTATTTTTGTCCATTAATATTTTCTTCTCCCTTTATTTTATCAGCGATTTCCATTAATTTTTGCATACGATGATTAATTCCTGATTTTGTTATTCTTACATTATGATCTTCAAATACTGCATCAACAAGATCATTTAAACAATACTCTGGATGCTCTAGTCTAATTTTTGCTAAATCACGATATTTGTCATCAAGATTATCCAAGCCTATTCTTGATTGTATAATCTTAATTTTTGCTTGTTGTTCTAGTCCTTTATTTAGAGCTTTTTTTAAATTTGCTATATCACAATTTGAAACACGATTAGCACTATTATATTGATCTCGCTGAATTCTTACATTTTCGAATTTCATTAGCGACTGATAAGCTCCCACAACTCTTAGAAAATCAGCAATTTGTTCTGATTTTTTAAGATAAACAATTATTTGATTCCTTCTTTTTATTATTTTCCCATCTATATAAAATTTATTTAACTGGTTTACTAATAATTCTGCATGTTCAAAACTATTGACAGCAACTTCTAAATGATAATTACTAGTATATGGAGAATTAACACTCCCAGATGCTAAAAAAGTCCCGGCAATATAATCTTTTTTAACTTCAGAGTTTTGTAAAAACTCATATTTTGGCAATAATGTAAACCCTGATTTATCACTATATATTTGCAATGTTTCTAGCATATTTTTAACGTTGTTAGTTATTTCTATTAAAATAACTTTATTATTACCTGTTGTTTTAAAACGTTTCTTTTCACTTATAATTATTCTACATTCACTTTTGAATATTGATTTTGTTAAAGAAAATATTAATTTAGCAATTTTTTTGTTTTCTGTTTTTATTTGAATTACCCAATCATTGCCCCTTAATAACAAGCTTCCATTAATTTTGATAAATGCAGAAAGCAATGCTAAATTAGAAGAAATATTTCTCCCTTCTACAAGACAAATTTCATTTTTTACTTCATGGGTGAAAGAAACTTTTTCCTCGTTATTAAAATCTTTGGACATTACTTTCACCACCTTCTTTTTCATTATATTATTACACTTATAGACTGAAAAAAACAAATACTAATTATTTTGTTTCTTTATTTTTCTTGATAAAATTTAAATAAATTATTCCTAAAACTCCAAATACAACAAAGGCAATTGATGTAATTATTGATGTTCTTACACCCATTATCTGCATAATATATATCTCATTTCTAAGTGGTTCTAAAAGCGCTCTTACTACCCCATACCAAACAAAATATAACATTGCTAAACTGCCATTTTTTCTTGATTTCCAAAATTTTCTTAAAACTATACTTATTAAGATGAATCCTAAAATATTTAATAATCCTTCATATAAAAATAGTGGCTGAGCTACCTCAGTAATTGCACAGGCAATTTCTCCCCCGCCTTGCATCTGATTTAAAATAAAACTTGGTAAGAAAGATAACTTACTTGCATCAACACATTGTCCATACACCTCTTGATTAAAGAAATTACCCCATCTCCCAATTGCTTGAGCAATTAAAATATTAGGTACAACTAAATCTAATACATGTTTTACTTCAATTTCTTTATGAGCTTTTTTAATATAAATTATTCCTGCTAAAGCCCCAAAAACCACACCGCCCTGCACTGCAAGACCACCTTCCCAAGAAAAGAAAGCATGGTACCAATTAGAACCAGTATATGCTGATAAATTTGATAATACAAACCATATTCTTGCTCCGATTAACCCTGCTGGAAAGGAAATAAAAAATAAATTATCAATTATATCACTAGAATATCCTGCTTTTTTAGCGAAATATTTAGAAAGAACAAGAGCTAACAAAGCTCCAATTATTATAAATATTGCATACCAATATATTGTAAAGTCTCCTATTTTTATAAAATATGGATCTAGTTTTGTCAGCAGATTAATCATTATTTTTTTCCTCACTTCCTGCTAGTTTATCAAAATTTGACATTAAATCTTTAGTGGCATTAAAACCTTGAGATTTTAATTTTAAATTTGTAATACCAACTTCTATTAAATCAGATATAAACCTTCCTCCAGTTACTGGTATTCTAATAAGCGGAATATCAACATTAAGTATGTTTTTTACTGGCTCATCAAGAGTTAATCTTTCAAAAGCGTTTATTTCTTCTAAAGATACTAACTCCACAACATAATCTATTGTTTTAAAATCTATTACTGAAGTAATACCAAATATTTTGGAAACATCAATAACTCCAATTCCCCTTACTTCTAGTAAATTTTTTAAATGTTTAGGAGATTTACCATATATTTTGTTGTATATTTTATAGGTAATTATTGAGTCATCAGATATTAACCTATGACCCTTTTTTATTAATTCTAGGGCTGATTCACTTTTACCAATACCACTTTTGCCAACAAGTAAAACTCCCATACCAAATATTTCAAGAAGAGTTCCATGATATAATTCTTGTAATGCCGTTTTTTCATTAACAAATTGCATAATCTCGTTTATTAATACTGAGGTTTCTGTTTTACTTCTAAATATAGGAAAATTCTTTTTTTTACAAACATCAAGTAGCAAGGAAGGGCATTGCAATCCCCTTGCTATCAATATATAAGGTATTCTATCCCTTGTAAGAAAATCAAAACATTTCTCCTGATCTTCTTTTTTTAAAGTTTCGATAAATCTTATTTCTTTAAGCCCCAAAATTATTGGTCGCTTAAAATCTGTATAATCAAAATATCCCACGAGTTCTAGCCCTGGTCTATTAAATTCTGCTGTTTCTATTTGCTTTTCATAACTAGATTCTTGAATATTTAATATTTCAAAATCAAATTTATCAAGCAAAGTTTTTATATTTAGTGTCCCCTTTTTCATTAATTTACCTCGCTTCTATTTCTATGCTTAAATAATAATACAATTTTAGGTATAATTCCATTTATTATTCTTAAAAAAATAGCAATTATAAGTATAACCCAAAATGCATCTATTGTAAGTATTGATCTAAAAGCAACAAATAATAAAGATAAAGATATAACATCAATTATATAATCAATTATTGAGGGTATCATCATCCAATATATGGGAACTTCAACATTTTTTTGAACTATTTGTAAAATCACTTTTAAATATACTTTTACCATTATTACTTGGATAATAACTCTAACTAATAATATAACAAGACTAAATATTAATGAAAATATGAATATGTGAATTGTTTTTTGAATATTAATTAGTTCAAAGACATAATTAAAAAGCATGAAAACAACAATAGTACTTATCATATATTTCAAAAATAATTCTGAAACTTTACTTGTGCTTATTGTAAATGATTTAAACTTCATTAGACTCTCCTTCTACTTTAATACATTATTTAAATAGTGACCCGTGTAGCTTGATTTGCATTTAGCAATTTGTTCTGGAGTTCCTGTTGCAACAACACTTCCTCCTCCTTCGCCACCTTCTGGTCCTAAGTCTATTATATAATCAGCAGACTTAATTATGTCTAGATTATGCTCAATAATTATCATACTATCACCATTATCTACAATTTTATTTAAAACAAAAAGCAGTCTTTTAACATCATCTGAATGTAATCCTGTTGTTGGTTCATCAAGAATATAGAGTGTTTTACCCGTCGATTTTCTTTGTAGCTCAAAAGCAAGTTTTAATCTTTGTGCTTCTCCTCCTGAAAGAGTTGTAGCACTTTGCCCCAATTTTATATAACCAAGACCAACATCATTTAAAGTTTCTATTCTCCTTTTTATGTTTGGGATGTTTTTAAAAAACTCACAAGCATTTTCTACTGTCATATCAAGAATTTGAAATATATTTTTACCCTTATATGTAACAGCAAGAGTTTCATCGTTATAGCGTTTACCATTACATTCTTCACATGTTACATAAACATCTGGCAAAAAATTCATTGGAACTCTAATGACACCATCACCTTGACACCTTTCACATCTACCACCTTTTACATTAAAAGAAAATCTACCTTTATCATATCCTCTCATTCTTGCTTCTTTTGTTGAAGCAAAAAGAGCTCTAATAAAATCAAAAACTCCTGTATAGGTTGCAGGATTAGATCTTGGTGTTCTACCTATTGGATCTTGTGATACATCGATTAGTTTATCAATGTTTTCCAAACCAATTATTTTTTCATGTGCTAAAGGCTTTACTTTTGTATTACCAAAATAATTAATTAAAGAATTACCTAATATTTCATTAACAAGTGTGGATTTACCACTACCACTGACTCCTGTTACTACAACTAAACACCCAAGAGGGATTTTAACATTTATATTTTTCAAATTATTTCCTGAAGCTTTAATAATTTCTATAGATTGTCCATTACCTTTACGTCTACTTTTAGGAACTGCTATACTCTCTTTTTTTGAAAGATATCTTCCAGTTATAGAATTTTCATTATCCATAACTTCTTGAGGAGTGCCTGCAGCAACAATTTCGCCGCCATGGATTCCAGATCCAGGACCAACATCAACAATATAATCGGCTGCTAACATTGTTTCTTCATCATGTTCTACAACAATTAGTGTGTTACCTAAATCTCGCATTGATTTCAATGTATCAATTAATTTTTGATTATCCCTTTGGTGAAGTCCAATTGAAGGCTCATCTAAGACATATAACACTCCTACAAGATGGGATCCAATTTGAGTTGCTAACCTTATTCTTTGTGACTCTCCTCCAGATAATGATCCCGAACTTCTTGCTAATGTTAGATAATCTAAACCCACATTTATTAAAAATCCTAGTCTTTCTTTAATTTCTTTTAATACTAAATGAGCTATTTCTTTTTGAGATATAGTTAAATCAATTTTTTCAAAATAATCTAATATATCTTTTATTGACATTGAAGTAACTTCATAAATGTTTTTTTCGCCAACTCTTACACAAAGAGCCTGCTCATTTAATCTTTTGCCTCCACATACTGGACATGTTTTGTCATTCAAATAACCTCCATACCAACTTCTCATCATTTCTGATGTTGTTGATGCATAAAGTCTTTCAATATGGGTTTTCACGCCCTCTATATAAGAATTTCTATTCATTTTATTGCCTGAGCGGGTTTCTATTGAATATTTTATTGGTTTATCACTACCCAATAATATTATTTTCTTTTCATATTCACTTAAATGCTTATATGGCATATCCATATCTATATCATAGTTTTGACAAAGTATTTCAAATTCTTGCCACTCTATGTTTTCAGAACCAACTATGTTTTTATAGTAAAGTATTGCTCCCTTATTTAAACTCAAATCTTTATTGGGAATTAGCAAATCAATATCAACTTCTTTATTAACACCTAATCCATTACATCCTTTGCATGCCCCAATTGGAGAGTTAAAAGAGAATAAATTAGGCTCTAATTTCCCAACAGAAAAACCACAATGAGGGCAAGAATAATTACTTGATAACAAAATTTCTTTACCTTTATTTTCAACAATTGCTAATCCCTTGCCCCAAGTAAGAGCCGTTTCTATTGAATCAGATATTCTAGTTTTTGCTTCACTATTTAATACTAAACGATCAACCACTATATCTATATTATGTTTTTTATTTTTATCAAGTTCACCAATTTCTTCAATCATTATATATTCATTATCTATTCTAGCTCTAATAAAACCCTCTTTAAGAAATCTTTCTAATATTTCTTTATGAGTTCCTTTTTTCATTCTACTAACTGGAGCTAAAATTATTATTTTACTTCCTTCTTCTAATTCATAAACTCTTTCAACCATCTGTCTTAAGGTTTGTGCTTGTATAGGAATATTATGAGTTGGACAATAAGGTATACCAATTCTTGCATAAAGTAAACGTAAATAATCATATATCTCTGTAACAGTACCTACTGTAGAGCGAGGATTATTGCTAGTATTTTTTTGATCTATTGCTATTGCAGGAGATAAACCTTCTATTGAATCTACATCAGGTTTTTCTACTCCACCCAAAAATTGTCGTGCATATGCACTTAGTGATTCAACATATCTTCTTTGTCCTTCTGCATATATTGTGTCAAATGCTAGTGTTGATTTTCCGCTTCCTGATAATCCTGTCATAACTATTAATTTATTATGAGGAAGAAACAAATCTATATTCTTCAAATTATTTTCTCTAGCACCCTTTATAACTATTTTGTCCGGCAACATAAGACCCTCTCCTTTAAGATACCTCTTATAATTTTATAACATAGTAAAAGACATAACAACTTTTTTACAAATTAATAATTAAGAAACATTTTTGAATAGTTTTTTAATTAATCATTTTTTCCCTTTTACTATAGTAAAACTTCAATTTTATTAATCTTATATAATATATATAAAAAACTATTGACTAGTAAATTTTCAATTATGAAAAACCTGAAAGCGTTTACACCTCTTTTTCGACATTTTTGACCTTATTATTTATTGACTTGAATAAAACCATGATATATATTTAAGTAAACTTTAATAGACATCTCGACAAAGTCTTTATAAAGTAGAATTTTATTGCAAAAGGGGGAAAAACTATGCAAAAGAAAACATTAGGAATGTTATCTGGATTAGCAGCTCTAGCACTAGTTGTTAGTGGATGTGGCGGAACTTCAACAAGTTCTTCATCTTCATCATCAAGTAGTTCAAGCTCTACATCCTCATCATCTTCAACTGTTGAAACTCCATATGGTTCAGAAAATCTATTGAACCAAAAGGTAGCAAAAGACATCGCTATACCTTCAGGATTCAACCTAGTTGATAGTTATGTTTCTACATTCACTGCAGACCTATACACATTTGACTATTTAATGACTCACTACGCAGCTGACTCAGAACACTTAGTTAACTTTGTTGATGGTTTGGTCGAATTCGATCAATTTGGAGTTTTAAGAGGAGCTATGGCAGAAGCTGTTTATGCAAACGCTGATATGTCAGAGTTCACATTCAAACTCAAAAAAGGAATGAAATGGTCTACTTCAGATGGAAGTGTCTATCCAGAAGGAGTTACTGCTCATGACTTTGTAACAGGTCTACAACACTTATTAGACGCTGAAGGCGGTCTAGAATATATTGTTTATCCTGTAAAGAATGTTACTGCTTATTTAGCTGGTGAAGTTCCATTCTCACAAGTTGGAGTTAAAGCAGTTGATGATTACACTCTAGTATACACTCTAGAAGAATCAACTCCTTACTTCTTAACAACTATGGAATATAACCCATATATGCCTTTGAATAAAGATTTCTTTATTTCAAAAGGTTGTGCTCTTGGAAGAGATGAATATGCTGCTTCACAAGCTTCATGTAAATTTGGTGTTGTTGGTGATCCAAGTTCACTTCTTTACAATGGCGCTTACTTACTAAGCGAGTATATTTCTGGTTCTATTATCTCTTATGCAAAGAATCCAAATTACTGGGATGCTGCTAATGTAGTAACAAGTAATATTAAATTCTTGTATGAAGATGGATCTAACCCAGATGCTATGTTA
>Ga0265294_10005187_pt1 | contig 15961 bp, 9 predicted proteins | sample MunlanPumphouse3_FD_192504 | JGI IMG/M metagenome (GOLD analysis project Ga0265294, IMG submission 192504) | Groundwater microbial communities from a municipal landfill in Southern Ontario, Canada - Pumphouse #3 | ecosystem: Environmental > Aquatic > Deep subsurface > Groundwater | place...
GATTTACCATCACCATGAAAGATGGAACGGAAAAGGATATCCTGAAAATCTGAGTAATAACAATATCCCTCTTGAAGCAAGAATAATGTCAATAGCAGATGCTTATGATGCAATGACATCCACAAGGGTCTATTCCCCTGCTATATCACATGAAGAAGCCAAAGCAGAACTTATAAGGTGCAAAGGCACACAGTTCGACCCCAACCTCATAGACGTATTCCTATCCATAGAAGACTCCATAAAGGCAGTGGCAGAGGCGTATAAGGAGTAAGTAAAGCACTAAACAGTTAACACTATTACTATTTTATAAATATTATCAGAGGAAAGAACATGAAGATTGTTATTATTGGAAATGGGTTTGATTTAGCTAATGGTTTACCTACATCGTTTAAGGATTATTTCATCTATAAAACTGCTCCTTTAGAAAATTTGTTCAATAACATTATTTCATTTTTGAATGATTTAAAAATTCCTTCATTATTAAAAGAAAATGTAGAATTATATAAGAGTTTTCAATATGCTAACGCTAAGATCTTGCCTGTTGATATGGATAATGCTGATAAATCTGTTCTATATAATAAGATTAAAATAATATTTGGTGATTTTAAGACGATTAAATTATCCTTTTGGGATTTATTTTTTTGGTATTTAATAAGAATCGAGAATACAAGTCAAGATTTATCATGGTTCAATGTCGAGACAATTATAAATGATTTTATATTTAACAAAAATTCATCGCAAAAAGTGAACATAAAAAATTTAGATAATTATATAAGAAAAGATATTATAAATATGCAAGAGTTTAGATTGCCTAATACTAAGACATATATAAAAAAGGAGTATTTAGATGACATCCTCAACACATATGAGTTTAAGGATAAATTACTGATACTTTTTGGAGAATGTTGAAAATTAAAGGAAGTGACAGTAATTTTTCTATTCATGACATTCTACTTAGTGAACTATGTGAACTTGAAGAATCCTTTAGATGTTATATTACATTAATCATGGATCATATCACTCCAAGCAAAACAAATAAGAGTATTTATAGAGATAATTTTTTAGAACTAATAAATAATAAAAGCAGTAATAGGTTTTTTTATCTTTTAAATTTCAATTACTCATGTATCTCATCATCACTAAACACAGAAGCCCAGGTATCACAAGCAACTGGTTCAGTAATTATTCAAAGAGGTAAAATAAAATATAATGTAATTGAAGTAAATGTACATGGTAACTTTAATAGAATTGCCATTTTTGGTGTTGATCAATCCAAAGTTCCTGCAGATGATCCAGGATATATTTTTACTAAAACATACAGAAAAATAAGTAATCAAGAAAAACTCATTAGTTTTTCATTACCACATATAAAAGATATAGATGAGATAGTTTTTTTCGGACATTCATTATCAGTAGCAGATTATTCATATTTTCAAAGTATATTTGACTATTATGATATTTATCATAGTAATATTAAGTTAACATTTAAGTACAGCTTGTACGAAGGCAAACCACCAGAACTAATTAAAAAAGAATGTTATGATAGTATTATTAAATTAATACGAAGTTACGGTGAAACAATGGATAATGTTAATCATGGCAACAATTTAGTGCACAAACTGTTATTAGAAAACAGACTTGAAGTTCAGTTAACAAAACTTAAAAAAATAGACATTTCCCTTTTTCATTCGCAATATATAAAAGATTTTAGCGTTCTGGAGCCTATAACTCTTTACAAACAATAACACACTTATTCTTTATCCAGTACTCTGAGTAACTCATTTGCTAACAACTCTACAACAGGTACAGATACAGAATTCCCTGCTTGTTTATACAAATGACAATCAGATAATTGTATATCCTGCTCTTTATTAGCAAGAAAATAATCAGTATCAATTGGAAATCCTTGTAATTTGTAAGCTTCTTTTGGAGTTATTCGCCTAATCCCATCTTTAACCTTAATTATAGGAACATTATGTCCCCCCATTCCCATATTTGCTGTTAAGGTTGGACAAACATTACTCTTATTCTTGCGAATATATTGCCCACGTCTTATTTGATAGAATTGATATTCCTCTGTTATTTCCTTCTCTATGTTAATCTTTGTTTTTTTTGATTCTTTGTTTTCTTCATCTGTATTATCAAAATAAATAGGGTATTTTTCCTTTGTATAGTAATACTGAGCATTACTTTCAAACTTAATTTTGCTATCAATTATTCCAGAAAATTGTTTTATTCTTTCATCAACACTATAATCTTTTTTATGTGTTCTTGCTATTTCATCAAAGCTAAACCTACTATAATCCTCAATATCGCGGAATCCTATAATATAGATTCTTTCTCTATTTTGCGGTAATTGAGAAAAATCCTTAGTGTTTATTATACAATCCTTTATCCTGTATCCACATTCCTCGAGTTTTTCCTTTATTACCTTATATGTCCGTCCTTCATCATGCGACTTCAAATTCTTAACATTCTCTAAAAATATAACTCTTGGCTTATAAAATTTTATCTCTAATAATTTAACTAAGTTAATTATTGATAAGAACAAATTTCCTCTGCTATCATTAAATCCTTTTTTTTCTCCAGCGATACTAAATGCCTGACATGGAAATCCCGCGGTTAATATGTCAATTGGTTCTTCGATTATTTGCTTGTGTTTATCTGAATAATAATCAAAATTATAGAAATTTTGCTTTGCTTTTTTGCAATTAGAAGATAAACAACAAGTACTATCCCCTGTTGTATGATTACTAAAATCTACGTTTTTTACTTTTTCAGGACTAATTATAAAATTTATATCTCCGGTTATTAATTTGTGTTTAAAATTTAACCCATATATCTTACATGCATTTTCATCAATTTCATTAGCCCATTTCAGAACATATTTAGATTTATTATTGAAAGCCATTTGAAAACCTAAGCAAATTCCTCCAACTCCTGCGAACATACTACCAACAGAATATTCAGTCATAGTTTACCTCTTTTGTATATTTCCGAACAATTTACATAGTTGCAAAACATATGTTTGCATTAAGTTTATCATACTATTTTTACTACTTCAATTGAAATTCATGTTAATTTTGCGTATTTGTTATATAATACTTGTACATATTATATTAAACAAAGGATTCACAAAATCATGAAATCAAGCATTAATGACAGTTTAAAAAATCGATATGAATCATATTTAAAAACCGCTTGTATGTTATCCTCACTATTCAGTGACAATGATGCTCCTTATATAAATTCCAGACAAGCGGAAAAAATCTACTGTTCTGTTTTTAATGCAAAAGATATAAGTAGAAGCGATTGTTCAGCAGATGCAGTCATTAATAATATTGGTATTGGTATTAAAACTTTTTTAAATTCTACAGGAAGGTCATTTCAAAAAATCGCTGAATTCAACAAGGATTCCTCATCTCTCCGTAAATTATCAAATCCAAAAGATATAATAATTGAAGTATCAAGATTAAGAAATGAAAGAATTAATACAACTATGAATATATATGGTTTAACTAATATGATTTATCATTGTATAGTTAGAGAGAGTAATAGAATAATTGTGTTTGAAACTGATATGGAGTTAATCAATGTCAATAAAATAGAATATATTGAAAAGAAAAATAATAATATTTATTTTAATGATACTATTAATGAATATAATTTTAGTTTGTCAAAAAGCACTCTGTACAAGAGATTTGAAACTCCTAATGATGCTATTTTAATAACTGATGTATTTATCCTAGATAATCCGTATGAGATCCTAAGTCAGGTGCTAGATGACAAAAAGAAGTTTGACTATACCACAGCGCATGTTTTTGAAATGAATGAGAAACCAGTTGAAGAGTATAGTGTTATTGAAAGTATAATGTTACCTCTATTTTCAGACAAGAAGGAAAGACATGTCCCAGAAAGAAGCGGTCTCAATCAATGGAATGCAAAAGGACGCCCAAGAGATTTTAACGAAATCTATATACCTATTCCATCATGGATAAATAACTCTTTTTCTTCATTTTTTCCAAATAGAGAAACATCATTTAATCTTTTACTCCCAGATAATAACACTCTTGCATGTAAGGTATGCCAAGATAATAATAAAGCACTAATGAGTAATCCAAATTCTGCTTTAGGTGAATGGTTATTGAGAAAAGTATTATCTCTAAAAGAAGGAGAGTTATTAACATATAAAAAATTAGAAGATTTAGGCATTGATACAGTTGAGATAATAAAAAGCAATAATAGTTATAGTATAGATTTTAGACCTATAGGTTCTTTTGATAATTTTGTTGAACATAATAAAAATTAATAAGATGCATATTTAGCTGTTTACTTATTTTTGTTTCGAATCTCAAATTACATTTTATCAACCAGAATATTTATGATTACTTCCCTTACTACCTCCACACACCCCTCTATATCCTTCTTTATGTCCTCTCCCCAGAAGCGTATTACTGTCCAATCTAGGTATGTGAGCTTCTTGTTTATTTCGCTGTCTCTTTCTTTGTTTCTTTCTATCTTGCTTATCCAGTAGTCTGGGTTATTGCCTTGCATTAGTCTTGGTTTTACTATCTGCCAATCTTTACCGTGAAAGAACTCGCTATCACAGAATATTGCTATCTTGTATTTAGTTATAGCTATATCTGGTGTACCTGGGAGCTTCTTGTAATTCTTCCTATACCTATAACCTTTATGCCATAATGCTTTACGAAGCTTTATTTCAATGCTTGTATCTTTGCCTTTAATGTTTTGCATACATTTACGGCGTTGTTCCTTTGTCAATCTATCCATGTTATATTCCTGTTCTTTTAATATATCACAAATATTAATCCTTGTCTTTGATATAATGTAGTTAATTGGAAGTTACCATGTTATTCATATGTTATTCAAAATGTTCTACATGCAAGAAAGCTCAACAGTGGCTGGATGATAACGGGTTGGAATATTCTGTTCGTGATATTAAGACTATGAATCCTTCCTATTCTGAATTAAAGAAATGGGTCAGTGGTATTAGTGTAAAGAAATTCTGGAATACATCAGGTATGCTTTATAGGTCCTTAGGCATTAAGGATAAGCTTCTGACTATGAGTGAAGAAGAACAGCTAAAACTATTAGCAACTGATGGAATGCTTGTAAAAAGACCTATTCTTGTTACTGATAATAAAGTACTTGTCGGATTTAAAGAAAAGGAATGGGAAGAAGTTTTACTTACAAGATAAATATACTTTGATAAAACACGCTTTTACCTGGTTATGAGTTATCCAACCATAAATGGTATATTAGTTTGATTTGAATTAATATTTACCTATAAGTCACTATAAAAACCAAGCTTTGGATTGTCAAATGTTCCTACTACTAACCCTCGATCAAGAAAAGCATTCCGTTCTTCGCAACAAGTTTCTGGTAAAAGGACACATGCGTGACACGCAGCAAGGTTTAATGATTCACGGCCTTGTCCACGACTTAAAATACACACAGGGTCATTTGAACACATTTTTGCATTATTTATTGCTCTTTTAAAAATTCCAGGGAAAGCATCTGGCCTTCCTTGTCGGACAAGCCCTCCTAGTGTTCCTTCTGAATCACCGCTAGCTGTATATATAAAAACACCTGACATTTCCTTTCCTTCGTTTCTTTCTGAACAATAAAGCCTTTCGCTTAAATTTGCTATGCTATAACCACATTCAAAGCTTAATTGCTTAATCAGCAGATGAGAAATGGTATGCAACAAAAGAAATTTCGGAGTTATCAAACGAGGATTATTTGGACCAAAATACGAATGCAAATAATTATTGTTCACAATATTTGCTCTGTCTGCAATTTCGGGATTTTTCATAATCCATCCTCTAATATCTTCATTATTAAATTCTATAAATATTCCTTCACCTTTTACTTCGTATGCAGGATACCAATTTGTTTCCTTTTCCTTGACACTAACAAAACCAATAGAGTCTATGCTTGATACAGGATTTATTCGAGAAAATCCAACTAATGCATTTACAACCCTTATCTTATTAATAAGTGAAATTGATTTTATATAAGAAAGTCTGTCTTGGTATAATTCTTTGTTAATTTCTAATCTAGAAAAATCCCCCATTACTCCTTTCGATGTGCTTACTTCACCATTAAGAGCTTCATATTCTTCAGAACGATATTCTATACTTGCCACATCTGTTTTTTTGTTTCCTTCATCAAACCATTTGCGTTTTAATATTTTTTCAACATTACTATTAGATATACCAACTTCAATAGCTATTCCTTCAACCCATTTTTTAAAATACTTATTAAGTATTTCCTCACGCATATCATGAACTTTGCCAAGAGTAGCTTCACACTCAAAGAAATTTTTGCTCTTTTCAATGCGGGAAATCAACTTATCTGTATACGGAGGTATAACAAGTGAACTATAAATTAAAGGAAAATATACAGACGATGCTCCTCTTTGAACTGTCCGTGGATAAGATAAGCATTCCTCTTGTATATGCTTATGTGGATGATTTCCTTTACATCGAAAAATTGTACTACCATTATCTTTATCAAGCTTTTTAAAGCAATCAACACTAAAAGCACCCATTAGCGTGGTAGTAGCACCGCATTCACATGCAACAACTAAACCTTCAAGTCCTTCAGTACTTGAAGTACCTGTTTTAAAAATTAACGAAGGTTTTTTACATATTGGTTTCTTACTGCGCACATGAACCCATTCTATCCAAGGGAAATCATTAATATGTCCTTTTTCACAAATTGTTACTATACGAGCAGCAACTAAATCCTGATTACATTTAACACATTTCATATGTTTTACCATATAAGGGTCCTTATCGTAAATGTTTTCTTTTGATTTCTTATTATACTCAGATACCCATCCATTTATAGGTTGAAATCTCCGGCATTTGGGGCAAAAATACCATTCTGGAAACCGGGAATAAGAAATCTTGGTAGGCAAAGCAAAAAAGTCAACACCTAACGCTTTAGCAAATCGATCATCATAGATCATTTGCTTTCCATTCCATGTTTCTGGTGCAGCAGTAATTAGTGTTTGATCTGGAAAGTCTACCATAGCTCCAACACCATATTGAAGTACTGCTTGTGCTGCTCTAACAGAATGTGTAACTTTATTCAATTCAACTTTATCATTAATACTAGCTATCATAAATTAATCCTCCCATATAACAATGCTTCCAAGAACCTGTGTGTCCACATTCCTCATAGATGTAAGTGTTTCAATAGCATCATCTTCTTTTACAGAATTGTATGGACAAAACAATCTGCTTGCATTTTCAGGGGGTTCTTTAACCATATATCTACGACCAAAATATAGAGAAGACTTTGTCTCATTTGCTCCTTTTGCTTTATCATGCCAAAATGAAATAAATTCTTCAATCTCACTTCTTACTTCATTTATATCACCATCAAATTCGTTAGTTGCACGAATATTTATTTCTCTTATCCTATCTATAATAAATTCTACAGTCTTTGATATTGGCTCAGCAAAAGTTACCTTATCAAAATAAATGGCTTCATTATCTTTATGTAATCCAGATTCTTGCCTTAATATTGAAGTAACAATAGCATGCAAAGCCCTTTCTCTCGCTGGTTTCGAGAATGGCGTAGCTCCCGTAGGTTCGACATATCTATAGAATGATTCGTGATATGCTCTAAATCTTTCATAATGCGATCGATCCCTGTTCTTAGTTCCGTCGTATTGTATAAAAGCTACTCCTGGATACAAACGACCTATTCGACTTGATGCTTGTATGTACTCACTTGTTAGTTTGGGTTGTCCTAAAATTAACATTACATTAAGTCTTGCAACATCAATGCCAACAGATATCATATTTGTTGCTAGCAAAATATTAGATGCATATCTCTTTTTTTCAATATTAATTTGAGAATATTCCAGTTTCTCAAGCTTATCTAGAGTTTCATTTAGTTCTGTTGTTGTAACACGGCTTGTTAATTCGTCAGCACTTACTATTAGTCTGTGTTTAGTAAATAATCTGTATGCTATTCTAATTATAAAGTCCTTTACATCATCTTGAACTAATGTTGAAGCCTTACCAAGATCTTTTAAACTATTAAAGTAAGTAGTTAATGTCCATAATTTGTCCTTAACCTCATCAGGTATATCCAGCATATACACCCTTTGTAGAAGAGCAGACATAATACGAATTTCCATCATTGCTTTTGTTTTCCCAGAGGGAATTAATCCAACATATTTGCGTCCATAAAAGCCATTCTCATAATCGATTTTTCCTTCACGAGCAAAAAATGAATCTGTAGAATCCAAACCAGATGCTGGAAATTGAACAACTCTTCGGTTATATAAAACTGAACATTGTTCCCTAGCTCTTCTTATCGTCGCAGTTGATGCAATTATTTTTGGACTCACTCCTTTTATGTTGCAAATAGCATCGACAGCTGTTTCATACAAGCCAACTATAGTGCCCAATGCACCTGATATTAAGTGAAGTTCATCTTGAATAATCAACTCAGGAGATCGGTTATTACTACCAATGCCAAAAAAGCTGCCTATTCTACCATCCCAAGACAGCATAGCAAATTTGTCAACTGTTCCAAATAATAGTGATGGTGGGTTATCATATAGTTCCTCATCAATTATCTGTATTGGAAGCCTTGCATTAAAATCACAATTTTCATTCGTACACGACATATAAAAATGTTTATTATCACGCATTTTATATCCCCATGATCCAATCAACTTTTTATCTTTTTCATCTTTCACCAGTTTTGTTCCACACCAAGGGCATTTTAATACTTGAAATTTATTGTTGCGTTCTTTTTCATTTCTTATATAGTAATATTCTTTAACTGAATACAATTTATCAAGACATTTTTTTGCCTCTTCATTTGTATTTGGAATATGGTTGTTCCCAATCCAAAGACCAATAGTAATTGATTCTTTACCTAAATCATAATTTGGATAAATATGTTTTCTTTCCATGCAATCTCTGCGTACATATTCACAAGCACAAATAAGAGTAGCCGCTCTTGTAAATTGTTGGGCTGTAAGTAATCTCAGAGTGTATCGCATTATTACTGTTGTTCCTCCTGACTCTGAAGGATATACTAGACGTCTATAAAAAATAGTAAAGGCAGTTAAACCAAGGTACGCTTCTGTTTTTCCTCCTCCTGTAGGAAACCATATCAAATCTACAATATTACGTTCTGGAGATTTGTCGTTAACAATAGAATTAATATCCATTAAAATAAACGCAATTTGAAAAGGTCTCCATTTGCAATTACTATCTTTCTCTTTTCTATAATCTAAATCTCTTAAAAATTTTGCAACTTCTTTATCTCCTGGGTAACGATCAATATCTGAGGTGTTCTGTTGTAACCGAAGATGAACTCTTTGCATAAACATAACACGATTTGCTAGTAAGAAAGCAGAATATGCATTACTATTTGTCTTCAATGTTTCTATTCCTGCATACATCCTTTCATAAGCTCGTTTACATTCAGACACATTTTTTGTTGCTGGAGAATGGTATTGCATATGGAGAGTTTTTATTTTTCTCTCTAACTCATCAACCCAATTTTTATAAAGCCCAACAAAATTTTTGAGAATATCAAGTTTTTTTGATTTATCAGTATTATCCAAATCAGACAAAAATTTCATTGACAAATCTTCATCAGATATTAATTTATTCAATGGTAAATCAAAACTCAATGGAGGAACCTCAAATGTTGGAATAAAATCACTCCATATACTACCTATTCCGTCATCGCTTATCTTCCAATCAACAGACACACCTAATCCAGTTCCATAAATCTTTTTGTCACGATATAGTAAATCCAAAGATTGCTCTTCGTCATCCATATTACCAATATCTGAATTTATCAGGTTTTCACAAAAAATAAACTTCTCATTACTATTGGAAACGAATATTTTTGGTTGGAATAAACAATAATCTACTTTACTAAATTTTTCTGCTGATTCGTTTACAAGCATTATTGTAATCGACCACACACCTTCAGCCATTTTTTTCCTTAGCGCTGTTATTTTAGCTTTAATAGCATTAATGTCTATACTTTTATTTATATAATCACTACTTGTAAAATCAAGATAAAAATTAATATTATTATGTGGTTCACGAATATAAGATGATCGACAAAGCTCAGCAAATCGATAAGCAGTTTGTTGTAAAATGTATTGTTCTTTTTCTGGGAAAACACAATTCTTTATGATATCTTTAACTTCTTTCTTTGTTATTGATTTTAATAAACGAAAACCCATATTGCTTTTATCATAAACCATTACATTTTCGAATTCTGCGGGTATTTCAAAGTTATGAGGATTTTCTAGCAAAAATGGTATAAAGAGATCTGTAATTTTTGCACTTCGATAAGTAGCAAAAGAAACTTTACCTTGCATAAAATCGGAATTACCTTTCACAGTAAAACTTATTCCCATTGAAGATGGCATATACTGTGTTGATAATATTATTTCTTCATCAAGATTCTCATCTGCTGTTGTATCTGTTTGAAAGTTGCGATTGCTAATACTTTTTTTTTGTGCTATTTCCTTTTCACATGATGTTTCTTCTTCAGCTTCATCATCAGTATTATCATCATCCATTTCGATGATTGGTATAGTCTCATCATTGTCCTGGTCAATTCTATTCCCTTGAGGATATAATATCCCTATTGAATATCTACTCAAAGGGTTACTAGAAATTAATTCATGTTCAGAATCCTTAGCTGAAAACTCTGAACCTGGCCCCAAAAGCTCAGATTTGATCAGTTTTATATAATCTTCACGAGCTAAAATTAATTTAGATATAATATCCTTCTTATCCATCACGTTTCCTCCATGTCAGGAATTGGCTTATTTATGAAATATGTAGGCACTTCAAATGGTTCATCTAAAGAAGTAACTGTTTCCAATTCTAGTATTTCTGATAAATTATCAACATTGTTATATATAATTTCTAGTTCACTTCCAAATAGGGGTTGATTACCACTCAACTTGTCTTCTATAGCTTTTCCTATCAGTGTTAGAATCCGCTTTCTTTGTCTACGAACTGCTCGACATGCATTAAAGTATTCAGAAGTATTATTTATAAGGCATACATCCTTTGTTAAATCTCCAATCTGCTTTAATGTTATTTTTTTTTGAGGACCTACTATGTGACTATCTTCAACAAGCCATTGTCTTATAGATGCTTCAACATGAAAACAGCCACATCTATTTAGTTCTTTTTCGAGTTGCTTATATGACAAGTCATGTTTTGATTGATAAACCCTCAAGACTTCCTTCCACCATTTTGCCTTTTCTGTTGCATCAAGAATATCTTTACTTAGCTTTCCAGATATTTGTAATGCTTCATAAATAATATCGACAATATTCCTAGTAAAATTGTCATGTTTTGTAAAGATAAGTCTATCTCCTGATGACAACTTATCCACATCAACTTCAGTTATTAGATCCTTATCATTTGTTTGGTTATATGCGACTGCTTTGTAATTCTTAGAAAATAATATATGTTCTCCACTAATAAATCTCCCAATTGTGGATACTTCTATTACCGAGGAGCTACTATTAAATGATGATAGACTTGAGTTGAATTTAAATGCATCCATAATACTGAATTTCTCAATGTATTCATCTAAATTTAAAGATTCTCCAACAAATTGTTCGACGGTGTCATTAATATCAAAATCTAGTAAATCATCATCTAAAAATCCATCATCTATACCATTTATAGCATTTAGCTTTTTTTCAAATTTCTTATTTCTTTGCTTTCTATACCTAAACCAATATGTTTCACACTCATACAGTAATATAATTATTTCAGAAGAAGCTCTACATTTCAGTGAATCAAAATGTTTACTAATAAAATCACCAATTACGATTATTTTATCGTAGTAATTACTTGAATCAAATCGATTGGCTGTTATTATATGTAAATTCTTTTGTTTAAATACTGTTTCTTCTTCAAGTAAATCTTTATAGTAAGCTTTTGGTATAATTATAGCAATCTTTTGTCCTGTCAACTCTTCAACTAACTCTTTAAGAGATTGGTGCTTTGGAGACTCCAATAGAGTTAATTGATATAAATCATCTAGTGCATTAGCAACAAAAATACATTGCATCTCTAGTGAATTTGCTTTTTCAGCAAGATTCCACAGATCCTTTATTCGAGCAGAAGGAGACAAAACACCTAAATGCAAACTTGCATCATAAATATCTTGTTCAAGTGCTTTCATTGGGAATACAGATGTAATCAGTAAATTTAGAAGTGAATAAGCTGTTATAATAAATTGTTTTTTATATCCTTCGTCCCATTCAGATTGCTTAATAAAACACAAGGTTTTTTTGATTTTTTGGTAATCTTCCCAAGAAAATCCACCTTCTACTATTATAACTGAAATTTCATTATTTATTATATTTTTAATCTGCTTCTCAAGTTCTATTACTAAAGAATTATTAGAAACAGGAGGAAGAGAATTTTGCAGTAAAAATTCTTTTGTACATGCAAAAACAGCTGAGTTTCCATCATCTATATATCCTTCTGAACTTAACGAGTTTATGCTCATTGATATGTGTTTAAAATACAAAGATTTTCTATTAAGCAAATCCTCTAATTCAGTTGTTCCTTTCATAGCTGCATTCTCTCCAAGAACAACCAACCCTATAACCTTATTACCTTCTTTAGTTAAAACCAAATCACGTGCAATTGAGATTTTGCTTGTTATTTTTAAAACTGGTTCAACTTTTGATGGATTGCTCCCAAATTGGTATGACTCATCAACACTGGTATAATACGATGCTGGAACTATATCAAGCAAACCTATGCTTTTATCATTGTCATACTCGATAACCAATCCTTTTTGTATCCTGTCAAAATCATACCGATTTATTACAATTACGACAGAAACACCCGTAATGCTAGGCACATCAGACTTTTCCCTGCCTGTAACAAATTCAATAAAATCTGAACGATCTGATTGCTCCTTTTTAATGCCTCTTCCATCTGTCATTTCTGAATTACCATAATATGGTTTTATTAATGCTTTATTTTTATCAAAAAGTAGCCAATTTTTTGAAGGTCCATCTTTACCTATACCATCCTTTTCAAGTATCATATACTTAATACCATTCTTTATATCAAGACCGAGCCATCGATGTCTTTGATTTTTATACAAAATCATATCATCAATATTTAAAGCATTAATAATTTCATCAGTATCTGTTTGATCATAAGTTATACAAGCAAGTGTTACTATAATAAAAGATATAATATCAAAGCATATCGAGCCGGTATGTAAAGTAATAATCGACGAGTGTTCTTTTGAAATTATTGCATTAGTAAAATAATCAGTATATCTCTGTATTATTAACTCTTTAGAAATCAAAGATTTTTCAAACAACACTTTACATTTTTCATTCAAACTAAGATTGAACTGTGATTCAGCCATTACTTCCTTCTGATATACTCCCTTCTTTCCAGAGAATTCTGAAACATTCGCTGATATAATTAGCCATCTCTTCGATTACAGGAATTGTTACAGAATTACCAAATTGTTTGTACTTCTGTGAATCTGGTATACTTTCAGGGAAAATAAATTTATCTTTATTATTTATATCCATGAATGCATAATTAACAAATCCTTGTAATTTTCCCCACTCTGTAGGGGTCATTATGCGAATACCTTCCTCATTTAGTGGGGTTCTTTTCCCCTTAATCTCCATTCCAGCAATGCCTTTTTGAGGGTCATAAATAAGGTTGCGTTCTTTACCTGAACCACCTGTTGCTAATAGTGTATTTGCAATAGGGATTTTAATATTTTCTCCATTGACCACTCTATACCCAAACCCGTTTCCTTTACTTTCATGTCTTGCACGATGAAGTTTTAGAGTTTTGAGATATCCAGATGATAAATAGTATTTTGATTCAACATTACTCTCGAGTAAATCATTCAAGCTAGAATAAATTTCCTTAGTTCTCTCTAGAGGTAATTGATTTGGTAATTGAGCTAAATTTTCAGGATAAAATCTTTCTCGGTCAAATCCAATGATATATGCTCGTGGACGATTCTGAGGCACTCCAAATTTCCTTGAGTTCCTAACAAAATCTTTACAATTATATATAGGTTCACCACAGTTATTGTAAGATACTCCAATTACCTTATACTTTAATTTTAATTCTAATTCTTCAATAATAAATTTGAATGTTTGACCTTTATTATGTTTAACTAAGTGATCAACATTTTCGAGAAGAAACGCACATGGTCGAGTGCAGTCAATTATTTCAACAATATGATGGAATATTTTTCCTTTTTCCTCATTTTCAAAGCCTTCCTCTAGACCGACACGGCTAAAGGTTTGGCAAGGGAAACCTGCAAGTAAAACTTCATATGGTGTTTTTTTAACAAGTTCTTTAAAATGTCTCGAAGTAATATCATTTTCTGGATTTTCACCAAAATTTTCTCTGTATGTTTTACAAGCCCACTTATCTTTTTCTGCAGATAAAACATTTTTGTAATATCCAGTTAATTCAAACCCTCGCCTTATTCCTCCAATTCCTGCACAAAGATCAATTGTTCTATATGGAGCATTTATTGGTTTGGACCTTAACAATTCTTCCACAACATCAACACACATAGATAAATCTTCTTCAACTTGCTTACTCGAAAAATAAAGTACTTTCCAACCCTTCTCGCTTAGAAATTTAGCAATTTTGCTATTTTGAAATTCACACTTCTCAATTTTATCTAATCCTTTTCCATGAATGGTTTCCTTCAACATCGTTAAATTATCCAATTTTTTGTCATAAAAAAAGATTGCAATTTTTCTAGCTTTAAAAAATAAATCAGGTTTTTCAAAATAAGCATCTTCATTAATTATATAGGAATTAATTTCACGACTATTTAACTCAAAAGCAAACCTCTTTATAGTATTTTTTTTAATAGGCATGCTTATGCTTTTGATATTCTTTTCTTTCTTGTATAGCTGCATAATACTTATATTTGTGCTTGTTTTTTTTATTTTTAAAATTCTATAAGTCAATACCCCTCTCCCAATTCATTTATTAATGTATAGTATTTTCATATATTCACATTTTATTTTCTAAGAATATATTTATTAACTTATGAAAACTTGATTTAACTAAAGAACACAATACTCAATACTTTTGCAACATCTAGAATAACCTACTATATAAAAGTCGAACAGTATCAAGTTTTTCATTATCATTTTTATTATACTTCTAATAAGCAAAATATGTCAATAAAATCCAAAAATATGATAAAATCATTAATTTACCAATATAACCACGAAAAAGATCTATTCTTGTTACTGACAATAAGGTGCTTGTCGGGTTCAAGGAAATGGAAAGGAGAACAGCATTACTTAACAAGTAGATATAAATTATCTACTAATCAGAAGTAAACTTATCAAACTTATTTATACTTCATGTATTATTCAATGAATATAATGGTATAATGCAATGGTTTGGCTAAAAAAATAAACGGGGAGAAAAGAAAGAATGAAAAAAGTACTTATACTTCTAATGGTAGTAGTAATGGCATTTACTATTTCTGCATGCGATGCGGGAAATAAAGATGCTGAGTTAGTTGATGTAACAACAGAGCAAGGTATCAGTATCAAGCTTCCAAGTGATGTTACACTTCAGACAATCAATGGTGTACCATACTATGCTAATCTCGAAACAGGTGATAATGTAGTATTTACAGTTATGGAAACATATGAAGGCTTGTTTAATGAATTTACTGAGGAAAATGTATTAGCTTTGTATCAAACTAATTATTCAGATACTTCATTAATCAGTTTTTCAAATGATACGAAGATAAATGGAAAAGATGCTCTTATATCAAAGATAACAACAACTACAACAGATGGAAACAATGTTACTATTGCTTTTGTAATGGTTATTACTGATTCAACTACATACATTTCAAACTTTACATATGG
>Ga0265294_10005189_pt1 | contig 15960 bp, 12 predicted proteins | sample MunlanPumphouse3_FD_192504 | JGI IMG/M metagenome (GOLD analysis project Ga0265294, IMG submission 192504) | Groundwater microbial communities from a municipal landfill in Southern Ontario, Canada - Pumphouse #3 | ecosystem: Environmental > Aquatic > Deep subsurface > Groundwater | place...
TTTGAAAACAGACCTATTAAATTTGCAACCTTTAAAAGCATAAAGATATTGAGCGAAACATCATTTAATCTTTTGCTCTTTTTTGCAATTCCCGCTTTTCTTGCAAAACATCCAGAATCATTATTAAAATCATTTATATCACTAACACCAGACTTTACATATATCCTTTTTGCAATTTTCCTTAGTGCAATAGTCTCAGTTATTCTATTTATTCCCGATATTATTAAAATCAAAATTAGGTTTACACCTAAGTTATGGAGAGAGATGATGCTTTACTCATTACCAATTATGGTAGCGGGAATGCCAGGTATTCTCAATGACTTTATAGACCGGCCTCTATTTCGCTTTTTCTCTCCAGGAGGAATAGGCTGGGAATCTAACTTGGGAATATTCCAGGCAGGAGTGAAAATCTCTATGCTCATGATGTTGTTTATACAGATGTTTCGTTTTGCCGCCGAGCCTTTCTTCTTTGCAAGAGAAGCTCAAAAAGATTCAAAACAACTCTATGCAAAAGTAATGGAACACTTTACTGCATTTGGTATGCTCATCTTTCTTGGTATTATTTTTTATCTTGACATACTCCAATATCTAATAGGAAAAGACTTTCGAGAAGGACTTTCAATAGTTCCAATTATGCTCTTTTCATATCTATTACTAGGGATCTCCTTTAATGTATCAATGTGGTACAAATTATCTGGAAAAACTAAATATGCAATAATAATAACAGCATGCGGGCTACCTATTACCCTTGCAGTAAATATTTTATTTATGCCTCTGTTTTCTTATCATGCAGCTGCATGGGCACATCTGCTCAGCTATTTAACAATGCTCATTGTGAGCATATACTTAGGTAATAAACACTACCCTATCCCTTACAGATGGAGTAGAGTTGTAGGCTACATCCTTTACGGGCTAGCTATGTATGCACTCATCTTAATTATTCCAGACAATAACCTCTACATAAAATATTCTACACGAACACTACTCATCATTATTTATGTTCTAACCTATTTAAAAATTGAGAAACTATCTATATGGAAATTAAAATTATAAACCACTCCAAATTTGAGTTACCTAGCTACGCAACACCCCACTCTGCCGGAATGGATCTAAGAGCCAATACAGATAACCCATTAATTATTAAACCTCTTCAAAGAATATTGGTTCCTACTGGGCTTCATATACAACTACCACAAGAATACGAAGCTCAAATAAGACCACGCAGTGGGTTAGCAATTAAACATGGAATAACACTAGTAAACAGCCCAGGAACAATAGATGCCGATTACAGAGGCGAGATAAAAATAATTCTAGTTAATCTTTCAAATGAAGAGTTCACTCTTAACCCCGGTGAAAGAATTGCTCAGATGATAATCTCTAAATATGAAAAAGTTACTTTAACTGAATGCGATACTCTAGATCAAACAGAAAGAGGGGAAGGTGGATTCGGATCTACAGGAAAAAAATAAGCCAATATTAACTAGACAAAACAATATAAAACTAAATTAACCTAGATTAAAAATCGATCTATAAAATAGATAAATCCAATATGAGCGACTCAACAAACCTTTACAGCATACCTAACCTATATAAACTATTTTTAACCTCTTCCGGGATTTGTACCGATAGCAGACAAATTACTCCTGGCTGCCTGTTCTTTGCATTAAAAGGAGAAAATTTTGATGGAAATAAATTTGCAAAACAAGCTCTTGAACAAGGAGCACTTTGCGCAGTAGTAGACAATCAAGATATATGTGAAGATGAAAGATATCTATATACAAACAATGTATTACTTTGCCTTCAAGATTTAGCAAGACACCACAGAAAACAGTTTCCCATACCAGTAATAGCCATAACAGGCTCAAACGGGAAAACTACCACAAAAGAGCTTATCACCAGAGTCCTATCTACAAAATACAAAGTTCTTTCAACTAGTGGAAATCTTAACAATCACATTGGAGTTCCTCTCACACTATTAAAAATTGACAATACTACCGAAGCAGCTGTTATAGAAATGGGAGCCAGTGCACCTGGCGAAATTGAATTACTCGCAAATATAGCACTACCTGTAACTGGACTAATCACAAATATAGGAAAAGCACACCTACTTGGATTCGGCTCTTTGGAAGGAGTCAAAAAAACTAAAGGAGAACTTTATAACTATCTAAAAGCAAATGGAGGAATAGCATTCTATAACAGCGACAATCCGCTTTTACAAGAAATGGTAGCAGCAAGAAAAGAGATGGTTGCTTTGCCATATGGCAATAATGAGTCTAAAATAGAAATTTTAAAACCAACCTCTCAAAATCCATTTTTAAATATTAAAACAAATAATAACAAAATAATAAAGACTCACCTTATTGGCAACTACAACGCATCCAATGTATTAGCTGCTCTTGCAGTGGGTGATTATTTTGGCATTAATCTACAACACTCAATAGAAGCAATTGAAACATATATACCATCTAACAACCGCTCTCAACTCATAAAAGGGCACGACAACACTCTTATAGTAGATGCCTATAACGCAAATCCTACTAGCATGAAAGCAGCATTAGAAAATTTCATGGATATTGATGCCAGTACAAAAGGTGTTATTATTGGAGATATGCTAGAGCTGGGCAAAGATTCAACTGAAGAGCATAAAAAGATTCTTAAAATTATAGAGAAGATGGATCTTAAATATATCTTTATTGTAGGAAAAGAGTTTGCACAAGCTGCAAAAGAGTATGATTACTTTAAACGCAAAGCTGTTTTTGAAACAACCTCTCAAAATTTAAAAGAGCACCTATCCCAACATAAAATTACAGGAGCAACTCTACTAATCAAAGGTTCACGAGGCATAAAACTAGAAAAAGTTCTAGATATTTTTATCTAATTTTCTCCCCAATATTAATAAACCGTAGCCTCTTCCAAGAAAGGAAAAAAGCAAAAACAATACTTCCTCTGTAAATAGAATTTATTTTTACAGAAGTAATTTTTTTGTCTCTTTTAATATTACCCTTTAGAGCCCAAAACTCATTATGAGCTTTCCAAACGCTATTGAAAAGCCTGTGTTTTCCCTGAATAAGGTATAAAAAAGCCGAGGCATAATCCATTATAAATCTCAAAGTAAGCACAAACCACAAACGATTGCTTGGCAAATTTTTGTACAACATTAAAAGATTATTTCTGTAATTAAAGAAAAGTTTCCTTGGAGAATCGTTAGGCAAAGTTCCTCCCCCAACATGATAAACCACAGAATCAGGAAAAGCCCACACCTGCCAACCTGCAAGCTTTGCTCTCCAACACAAATCTATCTCTTCCATATGAGCAAAAAAATCATTATCGAACCCACCCAAATCATGAAACAGAGATGAACGAATCATAAAAGCAGCACCCGAAGCCCAAAAGATTTCTCTATCGCTATTATACTGAGCACAATCTACTTCTATATTTGATAAAATCCTACCCCTACAAAAAGGGTATCCTAAAACATCAATAAACCCACCAGAAGCACCCGAATACTCAAAACGATTTTTCTCAAAGGCCGATATAATTTTTGGCATACAGACACCAACTTCAGACATTCTATCCATAGAATTTATAAGAGGCTCCAACCACCCTTCAGTTACCTCTACGTCTGAATTAAGCAATAAATAATAATCGGAATCTATTTGATTAAGAGCTCTATTGTAACCCCCTGTAAATCCGTAATTTTTTTTAAATTCAATTAGAGTAATTTGTGGATAATTTATTTTTACCCAATCTTGAGAGCCATCATTAGAACCATTATCGGCAACTACAATAAAAACACCTGAAACTGAACTTCTTTTAATAAGTTTACCTAGAAATCTTTCCAAGTAATGTTTTCCATTCCAATTTAATATAACAATAGCAAGTTTAGACACCTCAAATATTTTAGGTAAAGGTAATTAAAAGAGCCTAAAGATGAAATCTAAATCCAAGTTCAAATTTAAATTGAAGAGGTTGAGAAGTTCTAATACTCAAAGGTTGACTATTATCAAAATAGTATGCAACCGTAGGGTCAAAATAGAGCCCTTTAGAATTATTAATAGCAAATTCAACACCAAAACCACCTGTTAAAGACCACTGTAACCCGTCAATAGTCTCACCACTGGTTCTTCCAACACCATTTTCAGAAACTCTATAAAAAGCATACAACCCTTTTTCCAAAGCAATCCCCCCCGTAGCATACAACCTTATATTATCTTTCTGCATAATATTTACATACAGATTAAGAGGTACCCCTATATAGTGAAGAGTTTGTTCTGTTTCTCTAGTTTCTTGATGTGAAAGAGCATCATACTGAGAAAAAAGTAATGTATAATTTACTCCCACCCCAACCGCAAACATCTTTGAAATTGGCATCTGTAACTGAATACCCATAGATACAGGCATCAAAAACTTAGTATTAGATATAACCTCTTGAGGAACAGATGCTTTTTGAATAGTAGAAACTACATTATTTGGAGCAAGCCCCCCCTGTGATTGGCTCATAGACATTAACGAAACCGAATTATTACCAGTAGAAGGCGATAAATTTGTAGCAATAGCCACTATTGGAGAATGTTTCTTTCTTGAAATACTTTTATAATCTTGTACAGGTGGATAGGAAGAGCGAGAATCCTTCTTTGCAGACTCCACATTTTTTTCCGATTTAGAACTTTCTGAATTCTGTTCAGCTTGTTTTTCAATTGTTGCTTGCTTTTTGTCTGTAGATTGCTCCTTAATTGTTGTTTGCTCTTTGTCTGTAGATTGCTCCTTAATTGTTGTTTGCTCTTTGTCTGTAGATTGCTCCTTAATTATTAATTTATCTGGATTAATTGTTTGCTTTTCGCTTTTTATTTGCTCCGAAATTTGCTCCGAAATTAAAGTTTTAGAGTTATCTATTGATTGTACAGATTTTTTCTCGATTATATCCTGCTCAGGCTCAAGATTAGCAATTGCACTTTTTTGCACAACAACCTTTGCAGAATCATTAAAATCATAGCTACTCTTGTTTAAAACCAATAAAAGTACAAGAGAAGCCGCAACAGCAGCAGTTGTATAGAGAGCTCTTCTGAAATAGAGTACTTTAGCCTTTTTCTTACGCAAGAGTGACAACTCAATCAAACTCCACGACCCTGCATCGGGCACCTCTGTATGTGCCTCCATCAAGTCGCGGACTTTTTTGTCAAACTCTTTATTACTCATTTTATTCACAATATCTCCTCTATTCTATTCACTATTTCTCTTCACTTCTTAATTTATTTTGCAGCCAAACTCTGGCTCTGCTTAACTGAGAACGAGAACTGCCTTCACTTATTTTTAACGCTTTTGCAATTTCCATATGGTTATATCCCTCAATAGCAAACATATTAAATACTGTCCTGAACCCAACCGGCATAGAAGCAATAAGCTTCAACAACTCTTTGGAATTAATCATACTCAAAGTATCCGAAGAAGCAGTTAACTCCAATGAAGTATCACTCAACTCATCTGAAAATTTAAGAACATCCCCCTTCCTTAAAGTCATAAGAGCAGTATTAACAAAAATTCTTCGAAGCCATCCTTCAAAAGAACCTGTACCATTATAACTCCCAATTTTTTCAAATACCGTGATAAAACCATCGTGCAAAATATCCATGGCACGCTCTCTTTCTCCTACGTATCTTATACAAACCGCAAGCATTTTGGGAGAGTACAACTCATAAAGAACTCTTTGTGCCCTACGATCATTTTTGACACAGGCACGCAGCAGCTCTATCTCGTCGGGAAATTCCTTTTGCGTAGTCATTCACAGTATTAATAAGATGCAAAATAGTAATATTTCGTTGCATCAACAATAAAAAGATTTCAACAATATACCTAACATTGGATTGATATTTGTAAAGGTAGGAATTTAATTAACTTTGTAATACACTAATACAATACAGATGTTTCTCTCACCAATAATTATGAAATATATAAGGTATATCACACTCGTTATTTTACCACTATTTTTCCTATCCAACGCACCTTTAACTGCACAAACAAACAACGGTAATAATTTAACAACCTATTTAAAAGCACTAAATAATTACAACCTAGGAAATGAAGAAATAGCCGAGAAACAATTTAGAGAAGTAGCTACCAAAGACCAAAATAACGATGCTGCATTTTTCTATCTAGCCAATATAAGTTTAAAACGAAACGATATAGATAAGGCTCAACAATACATGGCCGAAGCCTTAAAAAGAGACCCAAAAAACAGCTGGTACAAACATCAGCTAGCTAAAATTTATACCTTCATGGGTAAAAATGACAAAGCAATAACACTTTACAACCAAATACGAAACGAACAACCACTCAAAAGTGAACTTTTCGATGACCTTATAGAGCTTTACATTCAAGATAAAAATTTTGCCAAAGCAAACGAAGTCCGAACAGACATAGAGAAATCTATAGGAATAAATGAAGCCACCGGGCTCACACATTTTAACCTATTAATATTCCAACAAAAACAAGATGAAGCATATAATTATCTAAAGCAGTTTGACCAACAATACGGCACACCCCGCACCGCAACAATATTGGGTGACAATTATTCAGCAATTAAAAATGATACCCTCGCCCAACAATATTACACAAAAGCACTAGCTCTTGCACCCGATTACCAACCTGCAAGCTTTGGCCTTGCCGAAATTTACCGTATTCAAGGCAAATACGACCTCTATTTCGCAAAAATGTACTCTTTTATGAAAGATCCAAATGTAGACCCTTTAATGAAAACAGAGTATATGAAACAAATTTTTACCAACATAAGATTTGCTCAAACCTTCCTGCCCCAAATAGATTCAATGATGAATAATATGTATAGCGCACACCCCACAGATAGTTCTGTTGCATATAGCTACTCGTTGTTCTTAGTACAAACAGAAAAAAGCAGCGAAGCACTAAATGTCCTTCAAAAAAATGTTCAATTATACCCCCAATCTATAGAAGCACACCGCCAATATCTCTCATTAATATATTACCTAGAAATGTGGGAGCCCCTGGTAAAAATAAGTGAACAGACACTGCTTCAATTTCCACACCATCCAGATTTTTTACAGTTCAAAGGTATAGGATTGCTCCAAACTAATAAACTTCCAGAATCAATAGCAACCTTCAAAGAAATTTTAAAATATTCAAAAGGAGACAGCACTACTACAGTAAATACCTTAACAACAATAGGAGATTTAAACTACCAAGCAGGGAACAACAAAGAAGCATATAAGTATTACGAAAAAACAATTAAAAAAGAGCCCAACCACTTGCCAGCTCTAAACAACTATGCCTACTATCTATCGCTAGAAAGAAAAAACCTCAAAAAGGCCTACAATATGAGTAAAATCACAATTGAAAAAGAGCCAAACAACCCCACATATTTAGATACCTTTGCTTGGATATTGCACCTAATGGATAAAGACATAGAAGCGAAAGCAATATTTAAACATACAATGGTATACGGAGGCAAAGAGAGTGCAGCTATACTCGACCATTATGCCCATGTTTTATTTGATTTAAAAGAATATGACCTAGCATTTATTTATTGGGAACAAGCAGATAAATTAGACCCAAAATTGAAAATAGCTGCCAAAATTGAAAAAATGAAAAAACAAATTAATTCTAAATAACCAATAGTAAAGCTAACAAATGAGAAAAACTCTTTTGATCTCTCTTCTTTTTACAATAACCTCAATACCATTGTTTACTCAAAACATATCTGAGCAAACTAAAATGAGAGAGGCTATAGAAAGAGAAATTGGTATACTAGACAAACAACTCATTACAAATAAAACTCGGCAAAAAACAAGTACAAAAGAGCTCAGCTTCATTCAACAAAAGATTATAAATCGAAAAAAACTTTTATCTCAAATAGAGTCAGATATAAACTATATAGACAACCAATCCATCAAAAAAGAGAGAGAAGTAAAACAACTTAATTCGGAACTTAAAAAACTTAAAGAGAGATATTCCCATCTAGTTTACATCTCCTATAAAAATAGAGACAAAACAGTATGGGTACTCTATATTTTGGCTAGTAAAAACATTGAACAAGGGTACAGACGGTGGAGCTACCTACGAAACTATTCCAACGCATTAAAAATAAGCGCTGCTTCAATCAGAGAAAAAAGTGCCGGATTACAAAAAGAGATGGCTAATCTATCTGTTATGAAAGAAGAATCTCTCAATATGAAAAAACAACGAGAGAAAGAATACCGCTCACTAGCAATAGAAGAAAAAAAAGCAAAAGACATTATATCCCAACTTTCAAGGAAAGAGAGAGAATTTCGCAAACAAATTACTAATAAAAGAAAGGAAGTAGAGAAACTCAATCGCGAAATAGAACGCATTTTAGCCTTAGCTGCTAAAGAAAAAACCAATGCTGGCGCAGAAGAGATAGCCACCGCACGGTTGCTTTCCAACAAATTCGAAAACAACAAAGGGAAATTACCATGGCCTGTAAAAGAAGGCGTTATAATTGAAGCTTTCGGGCAACACAACCACCCAGTATTTAAACATATTAAACTCCCTTTCAATAATGGAATAAATATCTCTACATCCCTTAATGCCCAAGTTTTTGCAGTGTTCGATGGAGTTGTAAAACAGATTCTAGTAATGCCTGGCTATAACCAATGTGTACTCATCCAACATGGCAACTACTATACCTTTTACACAAAAATGGAGAAAGTAAAAGTGAGCACTGGCGATAAAGTAACTACAGGGCAAGTTCTTGGAATCCTTGCCGAAAGTGAAGGAAACTCAGTACTCCATTTCCAGCTATGGCACGGAACAGATAAACAGAACCCAGAACACTGGATTTCCCTCCAAAACGCCAATAATACACCCTAGTACACAAAACTACTGCCACCAATAAACTCACGAAGAATAGATGTTGGAGGGATAAGCGCAATCTCCGATGGCTGCAACTCTTTAATATAAGAGAGAAATTTTAACAACCGAATACTCTCTACAGAAGCCGGAGAATTAGGCTGTATCCTTCTAAGCAAAGGTTCTGCATAATACTTCAATAACGGAAGCTCATATAAAAGTGCCGAGTTAAACATAATATCGGCATTTTCCTGGAAAGGAAAAATATTATTAATCTCGCCCCTTCTTACACTAGGCCAACGCATAATAGTACTCTCTGGAGTCATGCCTCTAAAATTACCGTCTCTTACTATCCTTCGTAGCAGACGGGAATCGGAAGTAGATATATTATTATTCTCATCTAAAGAGAGAGAGGTAAGTGCCGAAGCATAAATTTTAAATATTTTCTCACTAGGAATATGCGAAGTAAGCTTAGGATTAAGACCATGAATACCTTCCATTATAAGAATATCTTTTTCTCCCAAAACAAGCTTATCTCCCGGAAATATTCGTTTACCCTGCTCAAAATCAAATTTTGGCAAATCTATACTCTTCCCTTCAAATAAATCATTTAATTGCTCATTTAGAAACTCTACATCTAAAGCTTCTAATACTTCAAAATCGAATTTTCCATCGGCATCCTTAGGTGTTTTATCACGATCTACAAAATAATTATCCATTCCAATAATTACAGGATTCAATCCTAAAACCATAGCCTGCAACGCAACCCTTTTAGACGTAGTTGTTTTGCCACTACTAGAAGGGCCAGCAATTAATATAAGTTTAACTTTATCTTTTCGCTTATATATTTCATCGGCAATAAGAGTATATTTTCTCTCATGTAAAGCCTCAGAGAGTTGGATAAGCCCGCGAGCATTCCCCTTAATAATAGTATCATTAACCGACGCAACACTATGCACTCCAATAATACTACACCATAGCGAATACTCTTTAAATACTTCAAAAAGCTTATATTGATAAGGCAATCTAACTATTGTATATGGTTTTGTAATAGAAGGAGAACGGAGAACCATACCTGAATTAAAGGCCTCTATATCCCAAGTCGTTATAGCACCTGTAGATTCTGTTAAAGGACCATAATAATGATCGGGATAGCCATCTAAAAAATAAACTGTTGTAAAGAACTTCCCTCTTAGCTCATTTAAAAAAGCTTTCTCGGGCCTATTATTTGCCCGAAACAATTTTACAGCCTCTTCTGTTCTAACCTTTTGTCTTGTAAACGGTAGATTTGCAGCTATTATCTTCTGCATCCTTTTTTTAATAGTCTCTAATTCCTCTTGACTAATAGAGACTGCCACTGGCGAACCATCTTGGTCGGGCTCAAGTTCACGAATCTCGGCATACATTCCACTCTGCAGGTTATAATCAATAACCAAAGAGTAGTTTGGATAGAGTTCGGCAACAGCCTTTTGAAAAATAAAATTTAAAGAACGAGAGTAAGTCCTAGCTCCATCACTATGTGAATAATCTATAAACCTGATAAAATGAGAGATATATATTTGAAAGCCCAACTCTTTTAATTGATTATCTACTATGGCAGCAAGAATAGGCCATCTAAGCTTAACTCCGCACTGCTCTGCAAATTGGCTCAATGTTGTACCAGGTTCACATTTAAATGTTTTATTTAAATTTTCGCAATATACTTTTATCATAAACTTAGGTTTTAACACATTAACAATAAATAATATCTAGAGATAACTTCCTGTTACAGAAGCTTTGTTTTTTTTAATTTGTTCTGGAGTTCCTTGTGCAACAATCCTACCACCTTTTGCTCCCCCCTCTGGTCCCATATCAAAAATATAATCTACACTACGTAATACATCTAGATTATGCTCAATAATAAGAACTGTATTTCCCTGATCTACCAATTTCTGAAGTACCTCCAACAAAACACGTACATCTTCGAAATGTAATCCTGTAGTTGGCTCGTCTAAAATATAAAAAGAGTTTCCAGTAGCCCTTTTAGAGAGTTCTGATGCCAATTTTACCCTCTGGCTCTCGCCCCCGCTCAAGGTTGTAGAAGATTGACCCAGTTTAACATAACCCAAACCTACCTCATCTAACGCCTTTATCCGTTGCACAATATGAGGAATATGTTCAAAAAAGACTAAAGCTTGAGAAATAGTCATTTCAAGTACATCATATATTGATTTACCTCTATATTTAACTGCCAGAGTATCGGGAGTATATCTCTTACCATTACAAGCCTTGCAAAGGACATTCACCGAAGGCAAAAAATTCATTTCAATAACCTTAACTCCAGCTCCTTTACACTCTTCACAACGCCCACCCTTTACATTGAAAGAGAATCTACCCGGTTTAAACCCCCTAATTTTGGCATCAGGAGTTTCTCCAAACAACTTTCTAATATCAGAAAAAACATTGGTATAGGTAGCTGGATTGCTCCTAGGTGTACGCCCAATAGGGCTTTGGTCAATTTCTATAAGTTTATCTATATTGTCTATCCCCTCTATAGAGGTATATGGCAAAGGTTTATAAAGAGATCTATAGAAATAATTACTAAGAACCGGCATAAGTGTTTCATTAATAAGAGAAGATTTTCCGCTTCCACTTACCCCACTCACACCAATAAAGCAGCCTAAAGGAATTTTAATTCCTACACCTTTAAGGTTATTACCAGTAGCTCCTTTTATCTCAAGAAACTTACCGTTACCAGGTCTTCTTTCTTTAGGTACTTCTATAGTCCTGATTCCTCTAATATAATCTATTGTAAGAGAATTCATGGACTCAATCTGTTTAGCATCCATTTTCTCTATCTCATTCGGATTCCCCGAAAAAAGTACTCGGCCCCCCTTCTCTCCTGCACCCGGCCCCATATCTATAAGCCATTCTGCACTAGTAATCATCTCTTGGTCGTGCTCTACAACCATAATTGAGTTTCCCTCGTCCCTTAGTTTTCTCAAAGATTCAATCAATTTACAATTGTCCCTTTGATGGAGCCCTATACTAGGCTCATCCAGAATATAAAGAACATTTACAAGTTTAGAGCCTATTTGAGTAGCCAAACGAATCCTTTGACTCTCTCCTCCACTCAAACTTCTTGTACTTCTGTCCAATGAAAGATAATTTAACCCAACATCCATCAAAAACCCAATCCTATCAATAAGTTCCTTTATAATATCTCTTGCAATTAACTTTTGCCTACGGTCCAATTTGCTCTCCAAGCCTTGAACCCACTCATAAAGAGTATCTATGTCCATTGAAGCAACTTGTGCAATATTCTTTCCGTCTAGCTTAAAACTTAGAGAGTCTTCTTTAAGCCGAGTTCCATTACAAACCGGACATAATACCTCCTCTACAAATCTATGTTTCTTTTTAACAATATCGTCACTATCATTTTCGCTTTGCTCTATCATGGCAATAACACCTACAAAACTCATCATTTGAGGAGCAAACGAGCCCGAGGTAGATGAATTACCGCTAATTCTTATAAGTTCATCCGATCCATAAATTATAAGATTCAGAGCATCTTCGGGAATATCTTTTATTTTATCACGAAGAGAAAAATCATATTTCTTGGCAATACCCTCTAGTTGAGCAAACAGCAAAGTATGTCTCAAAACTCCTAACGGAAGAATTCCACCACTGGCAATAGAAATTGTATCGTCTGGAATAATCTTTGAAAGATCGGCCTTAGATATCATTCCTAATCCTTTACAATAAGGACATGCACCTTGTGGCGAATTAAAAGAGAAAGTGTGCGGAGCCGGCTCGGCATAAGAAATACCGCTTACAGGACACATTAAATTTTTACTAAAATGCCTCAACCGACCTGTTTCAAGAGAAAGAACAGCCAAAGAACCTTTTCCATGATAAAGAGCATTTAATACCGATTCACAAACTCTTTTTTCACTTTTATCATTTGGAATAATTTTGTCTATAACCAATTCAATAAAGTGTGCTTTATATCTATCTAGAGGTTTTATATTAGCAAGTTCAAACAGTTCTCCATCTACTCTTACTTGTACAAATCCTTTTTTTGTTAAATTTTCAAAAAGATCCCGATAATGTCCCTTCCTTCCTTTTACAAGTGGTGCAAGCAAAAGAGAACGCTGCCCTTTGTACTCTTCCATTATAAATGAGACAATCTGAGTGTCGGTATATTTTACCATCTCTTCTCCGGTAACAGGGGAGTATGATTTTCCTGCTCGTGCATAAAGCAGCCTTAGAAAATCGTATATCTCGGTAATAGTTCCTACTGTAGACCTAGGGTTTTTTCCTGTTGTCTTCTGCTCTATTGCTATTATGGGACTTAAACCTGTAATACTATCTACATCTGGCCTTTCAAGAGCACCCATAAATTGACGAGCATAAGCCGATAATGTATCCATATATCTTCTTTGCCCCTCGGCGAAAATTGTATCAAAAGCAAGAGAAGATTTACCACTCCCGCTAAGACCAGTAATAACTACAAGCTTACCTGTTGGAATAGATACATTTATATTTTTAAGGTTATGAACTCTTGCTCCTATTATCTCTATGCTCATTTTTTTATTACTCAACTCTTCCTGTAATTACTTATTGGATTCTCAATAATTACTGTTTTTTTCACGAAACCCTTTTTGGGGAACATGAACCACATATCTCCTATGTTGGCGATTATCTAACTGATTGGCTCTTATCCACTGATTAAAAATCTTAATTATTTTAAAATTAGTATCATGTTCTGCTGCAAATTCAGACCAATTTTTTACAGCTCCTTTTATCTCTACCTCATAATACTCCAACTCAGGATACAAATCTTGTTCCGACAAGTTGAACCCATAACTTTCTCTATCATTTAATATCGTTTTAAATGCAATTGCACGAAAAACATAACGCCCCGTCTCTTCAATAAACTGAGTGTCATAATAATTAGTTTGTGATTGGATATCCATTCTGTAACTAATATTCTTTAATCCAGTATTATAAGATGCCGCAGCCATTGTCCATGATCCAAATTTTTGATATGCTTTTTTAAAATAGGCAGCTGCTGCTCTGGTAGATTTTTCTATATGATACCTTTCATCAATTTCGGCATCTACAACAAGACCATACTCCTTTGCTGTACCTGCAAGAAACTGCCAATATCCAGCCGCATTTGCAGGAGATACCACAGGTTGCAGCCCACTCTCGGCAATACATATATAATAAAAATCTTCAGGCACACCCTCTTCCTTTAATATCGTTTTTATTGTCTTCCCATATCTATTATCGAGCTGCATAATATAGATCATAGTACCATGATAGAAACTTAACCCTGTAATCTCTCTTTTAAGTGACTCTCTTACATCGAAATACTCTAGAGGAACCTTTTCCCCTGCAAAAGAGACCTGGGCAGGAATATAAGGTATCCTTATATTCTGAAAAACTTGATTTGTAGTATCTTTCGAAAACCAACTATTTATTTTAAGTATCTCTTCGGAACCTGCATGGGAGCAAAAAGATAATAACGGTATTAAAATAACAATAAACCGATTGAATGGAAATTTCATAGATAAATAGATTACTCGTAACGTAAAAAAGGATTTGATGCAAGTTCCTTGCCTATAGTAGTGTATGGACCGTGCCCCGGATAAACTCTAAAATCGTCTCCCAATTTAACTATTTTATTGAGTAAGCTATCCATCAATTGATCATAATCCCCTCCTGGTAAATCTGTCCTACCAATACTACCCGAAAACAGAGCATCTCCAGATAATACAATTTTATCTTCAGTATTATAAAAAGAGACACCTCCACGAGTATGACCAGGAGTGTCCATTACTGTCAAATGAGTATTTCCGAAATATAGTATATCTCCATCTTGAATATCAATAGTATCCAGCGGTGGCTGTTCAATATCGTATCCAAACATTTCACTCTGCATTAAAGCCCTTTCTAATTGAGGCTTGTCCAAAGGGTGTATATAGGTTTTGAGCGACCATTTTTTAGCAACAAAAGCATTCCCCATTATATGATCGAAATGGCCATGTGTATTAAGAAGTTTCACAGGGTTAAGCCCAGTTTCTTCTATAAATTTAACTAATCTCTCTTTCTCTACTTGAGTATAGCAACCTGGATCTATAATCACACATTCATTGGTACTATCCCAAAGCACATAGGTGCACTCTCTTAGATCGTTAAAATAAAAAGTCTTTATTTGTATCATTTTAAATATATTATCAAATTAAATAATTGAAACTATTAAGAATCTAGCTATTTATATGGCCGTTTTTTTCTACTAATTGACATGTCAATTATTTACCTGCCACTCCTTCCAACATAGGAACAAATTTATACTGCCCATGTTCACTCCTTTTATAATCTGTATCCGAAATTCTGTCAATAACTACCATGTCTTGAGTTTTTTCTCCAACAGGAATAACCATTCTTCCCCCAACTGCAAGTTGTTTAAGTAACTCTTGAGGAATTTCGGGAGCACCGCAAGTTATTAATATTCCTTTAAATGGAGCAAATTTAGGCAATCCAGCAAAACCATCGGCATAAAATAATAATGGAGAATGATAATCCAATCTTATTAAGTTTTTTTGCGCTAGTATATACAGCGATTTTTGTCTTTCAATGCTATACACCCTAAAACCCAACTCAGAGAGAACTGCTGTTTGGTATGCACAGCCTGTACCAATCTCCAGCACTTTATCAAATTTATTAACTTTTAAATGCAATAGATGGGTCTGCATAGCAACAGTATAGGGCTGCGAAATAGTTTGTTTTGCACCAATAGGTAAGGGGTTATCTAGATAGGCCAAATGTTCTAGCCCACTCTCTACAAACAAATGTCTTGGCACCTTAACCATAGCATCAACAACCCTTTTATCGAAATCAAATTTTTCTGAAAGCTGTGCAATAAGCTGCCGCCTCTTGCCTTTGTATTCCAAACTATCTAACATAGGACAAAATTAAGAAAATCTTTTAGTAATTTTGTATTCGTAGAAAGAGACCTAAAATTCAATTTTAAATTATGCATATTGCTATCGCCGGAAACATTGGCAGTGGAAAAACCACATTAACAAGGCTTTTATCTAAGCATTATAACTTTAATGCAAAATATGAATCGGT